>OQVS01002250.1_pt1 | contig 12467 bp, 11 predicted proteins | sample 1691601 | NCBI WGS metagenome assembly OQVS01 (sample SAMN03418268, study PRJEB22391) | human gut metagenome | biome: human-gut; feature: organic feature; material: feces | host: Homo sapiens | place: Tanzania | collected 2013-01 | reverse complement strand
GGGTTTACTCGGGACTTGCACCCGTTAGACAATGCTCGTGCCGAGCATACACGCAAAGGGCCAGATTCCAAACACGGAATCCAGCCCTGACAGTAAACGCGATGGCGAGGCTGGCTTGGTGTTGATTGCCAGACCCCGGCTGTCATCGCTTGTGCCTTTTCTGATATTAGAGCGGCCAAATGTTCTAAGCCTCCGCCTTTGTCTTCTCATCTTTAGCCGCCGCGACATCCCTCCATGTGGCTATACGATGTCGGGCTGTCACTCTTCTTGTTATGCGCATTTGGGCTTAGAGCCACTGATGAAGTGAGCAGTTTGATAGTATTGTGTCCGCGTTCTACGACGCTACTTATATATACATCTTCAGTCCCAGAACATTCCAGAACTCTGAGGGCAGGGCTACATTCTCCAGCGACAGACAGTCATTGAAGAGTGGGGCGGCCTGACCTACGGTATAGCCGGCTGCCCCACAGCCAACCCTCGTCACCAGGAAGCGCAGTTCAGGGTGCGCTGCGGCGTAGGAGGTGAACCTCTTGACAGCCGCACTCATCTCTGCGATGCCCCCGGTGGTCGGGATGGCATAACTCTGTCCTTGACGCCCTTCGCCCTGACCCCAGATGGCTCCGAAAGAGTGCATCGCATGGGCAGCGGCGCCTCCGTTGTGCTGGCCATTAGCGTTGCTGCCAAATACGAAGACCTCATTCTCCTCAAGATGGTCCACGTGGTTGCTTGTCACTCTTGGTCCATAATATTCCTTGGCATATTTGCGTTTCCTTTCCAGCATTTCCGCTCTTGACAACGAGCCTTCTATCTCGTACATCATGTTTATCTTCCCATAATATGAGCGTCTTGATGCCCGTTCGTGTTGCCAGGTGCTGCCAGACCCCATCTCGCTGTGGCTGAACTCGACCACATTCTCGATAGAGAGCAGGTCGGTCACTTCCTTCACATTATGGGCAGAACCCATATAGGCGAATGACCAGCCCTCCGATTTCAACATCTCTATCAGCCGACGCAGTCGGGCGGCATCCCATTCCGTAGATGCGTTTTCCATGCCGTCTGTCAGTACCGTTACCACCGCTGTCGCATCCTTGTCTCGTCTGATGCGTTGGTGCAGACGGGTCAACGACTGCCCCATAGCATCGTATAGCGGAGTGCATCCATTGGGCATGTAGTCACAGAAGTCGTCTACCTCAGAGATGGGCTTGTCGTCAATCATCGTACGCACGTCGGGCCTACTGCTGCCCGAGTCGAAGGTGACCAGGGTCAAGGTGTGCTCCGGCGTGGCGACAAACTCCTCTTGCGCACTGCGTATCGTGTTGATCGTCTCGTTGATGCCCGACAGCGTAGCCTTTCTGAGGTGGCTCATAGAGCCGCTCTCGTCTACGATTATCAGATTGTGGATTCTTGCCTTGTTGCCCTTCGTCGTGCCTTCTTCCGGGGCTGTCTCGGCTGCAGCGCCTTCTGCTTTGCTCTCGTTGGCCGACGCGTTCTCCATCGAGGCTGTCTGCTGAGCCTCAGCTCTCTCTGCGGTAGCCGCAGCGTGGTTGTCGCCCTTGCCGAACAACTTCCAGATTTTCCTGATTTTCTTCATTTCGTTTCGCCTTTACTCTTACCAAACTTTTTCTCAAACTCATTGACAATCTCCCGCAACTCTTCAGGCAGATAGTCCATAGCTCTACTTCTCAGGTCGTCGCCGACGCCAAAGTATGCCTCGGCAATGCTTCCCGTTATACACCCTATGGTGTCGCTGTCGCCACCTATGGAGATTGCGTTTCTCACGGCGTCTTCATAGTCCACTCCGTCGAGGAAGGCGACGATGGCCTGCGGCACGCTGTCTTGACATGTCGCGCCCCAGGTGTAGGTCGGCCTTATCTGGTCGCACGTGAACTGCAGGTCATACCCGAAGCGACGCTCTATCTCTGCCTTTATCTCGTTCTTGCTGTACCCCTGTCTTGCCATCATTATTGCCAGAGCCGTAGCCTGTGCGCCCTTGATTCCTTCTGGGTGATTGTGCGTACACTCGGCACTCTCTTTGGCCTTGGCCAGAACCTCTTCGACGGTGTCAAAAGCCCATCCCACGGGTCCCACGCGCATAGCCGAGCCATTGCCACAGCTGTTGTACGGCTGAAAATCATTCTGTCTGACTGTGCCGACAAGCCATCGCTTGAAGCCACCGCCATATCCTCCCATAGGCCAGGGATAGTCATTACCATACCGGCTATAGTAGCGGCCGGCCTCGCCTCCGTGGAGCAGCCAGTCTGCCGTTGCCACAGTCAGGATGCTGTCGTCAGTATAACTGCCATGGGGGTTGAAAAATTCAAATTGCTTTGTCTTGTTGGGCTCGAACTCATATACGCTGCCCACGATGTCACCAATAATGCTGCCTATCATAATCCGTTGTTTTTAGTTTGTTAATCTATATTCTCTTAAGTGCCAGCCGCGCCACCGAAGGTGTCGCCAGCCGCGTTGTCGCTATAGTCCGTTCCGTATTCACCATTGCAGGAAGCGTCCCGATGCATGTCACTATCGCATAAGTCATTCATATTCATTCGTCGTTGGATGTTAGTCCACTTTTTATTGTGTATTATTGACACTATGGCCGTCGGCGCCATTAAAACCTCCCATTCCGGGAGGCTATTGATGGTCTTCCTGTCAGAATTCCAGTCTCATGCCGAGCTTCTTTACGTTCTTATAGGCTTCCTCGTCAAAGACATACAGCTTGGGAGAGCGATGCGGGTTGCCGGTGAGTTTCTTGCCGGTCTCCTTGATATAGCCGAGCTTCAGCATCTTCTTCGGGAAGTTACGTCTGTCACGTATGGCCATGTCGTCTTCGGGTGGGTTGAGGATGGCTATGTATATGCTTTGCAACTGAGGCATGGTAAACTCCTTGTCGAGCAGATTGAAACCGATGGGTTCAAAGTGTATTCTCTCGCGCAGCCTCTCTATGGCGTCCTCTATAATCTGGGCATGGTCGAAGGCGAGCTTCAGCCCTTGCAGTTCGCCGATGGAAAACCATTTGGCCTCGGCAGCGTCGTCGCCACCCCTTACGTCATACTTGTCACGCTTTACCAGCGCATAGTATGCCACCGTCACAACAAATTCTCGTGGGTCTCTGCCTCTTGCCGAGTAGGTCTTCAGCTGTTCGATGAACTCTGGCTTGATGCCGTTTTCGCTGTCGAAGAGGCGCATGGCCGACTCCTCATACAGCTCTCTGTACACGCACTCGTCGGTGGGCTCGTCTTGCCTGAGGAATCCACCAGGCAATGCCCAACAGCCCTCATACGCTCCCACCTCGCCGGCTTTGGCTTTGCCGCGCTTGATGAGCAGCACCTGCAGAGAGGCGTCCTCTTTGTCGAAGCCGAAAACCACTGCGTCGGTGGTCAGTGCAGGATGCCAGAACTTTGACTCCCATTTGCCAGTCGTCTCATTGTATTCCATACTCTCGTCTATGCTTTGTGTAATATTTACGCTGCAAATGTACGAACTATTTTCGCAACCGCCAAACATTTCTGCGTAAAAATTACACATTAGTTGAAAAAAGTGGAGATTCGCCCTACAGACCTTGCGTCCCCCTTCGCCTGATTCCCGTTCGTGGCCACCGCCTTGCGAGCTTTACACCCATTGGCGCTACTGCCCTCTGCCGGCGCCGGGCTATGCTATCAGCAGAATAGTGGTGATGAAGACGGGCAGCAGCAGGCAGATGATGACAGACCATAGATAATAGTTGCCAAAGGAGAGGATAAACACCTGCGAGAGTTTGAAGAGAGTGTCGCAGAACCTGTTGAACTGCTTGCGCTGCAGTATGATTACGGCGCTGCAGAGCAGCAGCTACGCTGGCGCAAACAGGATTTGGTGCAGTTTGTAGTCCAGTATGGCAGCCCAAGCCAATGGCAGGAGCATGTATCACACGATGATGTTCGCCGTGTTATAGGTCAGGCGGAAGGTGCGGCCCAGAAACAGCAGTACGTTTACCGTGGCGTCAAACACCTTGTCTGTCATTCGTCTTGTTGTCATAGTTTTATTTTTTATTTATGTTCCCGTTGTTTTTCTACGTGGTCTCAGCCCGCGCCGTTGCCTGCCTCGCCGCTCTGCTCTCCTGCCTCGGCCTGCTCCTTCAGTGCGTAGTATTCGTGGACGAGGCTGCGGTAGCCCAGCTGCTTTATCATGTCGTAGCCAAACTTGAAGCGGCCCTTCGTGCGTTGCTCCGTGACGATATATCTTATGCAGTCCTGCATGTAGAGGTCCAGCATGTGGAGCGACCGGGTGGTGTTGATAATCGGGAAGTACCATCTGCTCCATGTCAGTTCCGAGCTCTTGGGGTTGTCATAGAGCTTGATGTTAAACGACTTGACAAAGGCCCTGGCGGCATGGATGTTGTCTACCCCCTTGCGCCGTTTCCACCGCAGCAGTGCGCGGCTCTTGCGCCACATCTTCTTCTTGAGTTTCGCCACCGACACGGGAGAGACATCGAATATGCCGTCCTGATAGCCGATGCCCAGGAAGTCCCACCGCTCATGGGGCTCGCTGGTGTGCTCCTTGTCCTCGTTTACGGTCAGCGCCATACGGGCCAGACAGTCGCGTATGTAGGCCATGTCTTCCTGGCGCTCGGCGCTGCTGCGGGCAAAGACGATGATGTCGTCTGAGTAGCGGGCGTAGCGATTGCCTCGTTCGGCGAAGTGCCAGTCCATCTGGCTCAGATACACATTGGCAAGAAACGACGATATGGGCACTCCCGCCATGATACCCTTGCTCTCGCAGACCGTCGCCCCGTCGGGCAGCACCGCCCGAGGGTCGCTCAGCAGTCGCTTGATGAAGGCGTAGGCCTCGCCGTCGTCGACCATCAGCTGCCGGAGCTGACCGAGCAGAATGTCGACATCCACCGTGTTGAAGTAGTTGTGTATGTCTACCTTGTATACATACCGGTCTGACAGGTGGCGGTCTGAGCGCAGATAGTCTATGGCCCTCTTTACGCCCTGTCGGGCACGAAAGGAGTAGAGGTTGGGGGCAAACACGTGGTCATACTGTCTCACCAGAAGATAGGTAAGCAGCTTGAGCACATAGTTTTCTGCCCTCGAAAACGAGTATACCACCCTCTTCTTCTGACTGTTCTGCTTGCTTATCGACTTTTTCAGGGGCGGCTGGAAGTTTTCTCCACGCCTTATCTTGCCGATAACGTCCAGATAGCCCTCGTCCTGGATAAACGCCTGCAGGTCTTCGGCCCGCCGCTTGTCCATATTGCCCGTCGCCATCCTCTCTTCCATGAAGGACAGCCAGAGCTCTTTGCTGTCTAATCGGTCTATTACGCTCATAATGAAAGGGCACCTCACGGTGAAGACCACAGGAGGTGCCGCTGGATAAAGGAAATGTTAAATACCGACAGTTCGGTATACGGGACCGTACATGCAGAGGTTACCTGCACAACCATGGTTTGTTTTCCGCATGCTGGGCCCTTCGCAGGTGCCACGAGTGGCATCCTTTAGTTTTCTTTTACAGATGTTTGCTGATTTTGGTCACCAGCCAGTTCTTGCAGAACTCAACCGTCTCGGGCGATACGGGCTCTGATGCCTCGGCGCTATAAGTGCCGGGATACTTCGTGCCCACTATCCAGTCGGCATAGCAGCCTTCGGCAAACACTCTCACATACCTGATACCGTTCTGCTTGCAGGCTTCGGCCGTCTCCATCACGTGGGTGGCATTGTAGCCATTGGCGGTGACCATGACCACTGCCACTGCAGGGCGGCCGGCCTTGCGGAACAGAAAGTGAACGGGCAGTGCCTTCTCGCTGACGCCGGCGGCAAACTCGGAGGGATGCACCATATACGACACGTCGGCATCGGGTAAGCGCTCGGCTATCACCTCGGCCACCTTCAGCGCACCTACAGCCAGCGCCTTCAGCGACGGCTTGGAGTAGCGGGCGTTGGCAGCCTTGCGTATCTCGTCCATAGGCAGACAGCTGCCGCCACCACTTGCCGAGGTCATGGCTGAGACGGGCTTCATGGCGTCTTTCGCTTTGGGCATGGGAGCTGTGGTCTCGGCTGACAACGTGGGAACTACGTACTGCTCTATCAGCTTATGGCCGCACATGCAGCAGAACTTTCCGCTTGAGGCTTTGTGGCCACATGACGGACACACCAGTTGGGGCTTCATCTCTTGGAGCTTGGCTCCGCACTCCTGGCAGAAATTGCCGGACTCATATTGCGCTCCGCAATCAGGACTAAACAGTTTCATTGTATATATAGGATTAAAGAGTTATTTTGCGTTTAGTTATTTCGGTTTTCATACACCGGTCATCATCGTATTATCGTTTCAGGTAGGGCGCCTCCGCCTTTAAGGGCGAGGCCCCATCAGGCCGATGACTGCCAACGGAGCGGCCGGCATAATCGGTAAGAGTACGACAAATCTGCGATAACAGCCACGATTATACAATCTTTAACAAATGACACATCCCCACCGTCCATCCCCATACCTCCAGCCCGTCCACCCACCGTCCCCGCAACCAGGTTCAGCCAAGCCGGAGATATCTCCAGCAATCTGCTGACCACCTCCAGCGAGCCCGAGACCGCCTCCAGCAATCTGCTGACCACCTCCAGCGGCTCGTATCGTCCGACACGTGCATCCGCGCCGTCCGACACGTGCATCCGTACCTTCTGACACGCGCTTCCGTATCGTCCGATACGAGCCGGCCAAGTGGCTCACGGCGGCAGCAGATATACACCAGACAGCGATATGAGTAGCCATCGTGGATGGCACGCACCCCCGGAAACTCTGCAGGAGTTGCGATTTCTTAGCCCAGGGTTGAGGCGAGCTGTGTCTCTACCCATGAGAGCGATACGCGCAGCCCATCGCGGATGGTGCGCACCCCTGGCAACTCTGTAGGAGTTGCGATTTCATAGCCCAGGGTTGAGGTGCGCAGCGCCTCTACCCTGGGTATTGATGCAAAAAAGGATAGCAACTCTGTAGGAGTTGCGTTTAGCCGAAGGCGTTACCCGCAGCAGGATAATCGCAAGAAATGGGATGGTGGAAACCATAAGATTGAGAATAACGCCTACGGCTAATCGCAACTCTTACAGAGTAGCAAGGTTTGTGGGGGTGCATACCCAGGGTAGCGTGCTTCGCCCGCAACCCTGGGCTGGGGAATCGCAACTCCTACAGAGTTGCTGCTGCTTGTGCCTTTTCATCCATCGTGGACAATACGCCCCATGACAATGCTGCAGGAGTTACTTCCGCTTGCGTATCAATGCAATGGCAACTCCTCTTCGGCCCCGCCTTGGGGATAGCCACTGACTAAACGATGCGGGTGGTCAAAATAATTGGTTAGTTCTTGATTTATATCGAAAAAAAATGGTACATTTGCATCATGAATATACCTGAAACAGGCAATATAAAATGGAGCGAGACGGTGATAATCGTCGATGCCGATTTCCTGGACCATGTGGCTTTTGACCTCATAGTCAACTTTGAACGTATGATAGGCCGCCGCATCCCCCAGGCCGATATGGCGCAGTGGGCTGTGTGTGCCGCTCTCGACGGCGGACTGCGCCCCGGACCCCACGAGACCCAGGTGGTGCTGATACACGATGCCGGCTCGCGCAAGATGGCCAACTTTGCGCCGGCAGACTATGAGGCTGAGCTCGACGGCAAGGCCTTCGCCGACGAGCAGTTGGGCGAGTTTGTCTTCAGCCACATCCCCTCGGGCGAGATGGCTGCCAAGCGCGACATCATCCTCGACCTGCTGAGCACGCTGCTCGGCCACGAGGAGGTAAAGCGGCTGGTAATAGTGCCCGACGACCAGGATGCCGAGCTGATGGACATCGTGAGGTCTACGCTGCGCAACGCCGATGACGACAAGCGCATCACCGTGATGGCCATGCAGCCCATGATGGGCGGCAACTTCCGCCAAGAAATCTTGGGCTACTCCTTGATGAAAGCCTTAGGAATAGAATCTAATGAAATAAAATAAAGTGAAATGAGCAGAGTATTGATGATTGGCGCCGGAGGCGTCGCAACGGTAGCGGCATTCAAGATCAACCAGAATGCCGACGTGTTTACTGATTTCATGATTGCCAGCCGTCGCAAGGAAAAGTGTGACAAGATAGTCAAGGCTATAGGCAATCCCAATATCAAGACAGCACAGGTGGATGCTGATGATGTGGAGCAGCTGAAGGCTCTCTTCAACGACTTCAAGCCCGAACTGGTAATCAACCTGGCCCTTCCCTATCAGGACCTCACCATCATGGAGGCCTGTCTGGCTTGTGGCTGCAACTACCTGGACACCGCCAACTATGAGCCCAAGGACGAGGCTCACTTCGAGTACAGCTGGCAGTGGGCTTACAAGGAGAAGTTTGAGCAGGCTGGCCTCACCGCCATCCTCGGTTGTGGTTTCGACCCCGGTGTGAGCGGCATCTATACCGCCTATGCCGCCAAGCACTACTTTGACGAGATACACTATCTGGACATCGTAGACTGCAACGCCGGCAACCACCACAAGGCTTTTGCCACCAACTTCAACCCCGAAATCAACATTCGTGAGATTACCCAGAAGGGTCTCTACTATAAGGACGGCGAGTGGCTCGAGACCGAACCCCTGGCCGTACACCAGCCCATCACCTATCCCAATGTGGGCCCGCGTGAGAGCTATCTGATGCACCACGAAGAGCTGGAGAGCCTGGTCAAGAACTATCCCACCATCAAGCAGGCACGTTTCTGGATGACCTTCGGCCAGCAGTATCTCACCTATCTCGACTGCATCCAGAACCTCGGCATGTCGCGTATCGACGAAATCGAGTACGAGGCTCCGCTCGCCGACGGCTCGGGCAAGAACGTGAAGGTGAAGATAGTGCCCCTGCAGTTCCTCAAGGCTGTGCTGCCCAATCCTCAGGACCTGGGCGAGAACTACGACGGTGAGACCTCTATCGGCTGCCGCATACGTGGTATCAAGGACGGCAAGGAGCGCACATACTATGTATACAACAACTGCAAGCACCAGGAAGCCTACAAGGAGACTGGTATGCAGGGAGTAAGTTACACCACCGGCGTGCCCGCCATGATTGGTGCCATGATGTTCTTCAAGGGACTCTGGCGCAAGCCCGGTGTGTGGAACGTGGAAGACTTCGACCCAGACCCATTCATGGAGCAGCTCAACAAGCAGGGACTGCCCTGGAACGAGGTGTTTGACGGTGACCTTGAACTCTAAAACCTGAATAATCATTATGGCAAAGAAAGAAACAAACGAGGAAATGCAGCTGGCACAGGAGGGCAAACTCAAGGCGCTCCAGGCTGCCATGGCCAAGATAGAGAAGGACTTTGGCAAAGGCTCTATCATGAAACTGGGCGACCAGAACATCGAGAACGTAGAGGTGATTCCCACCGGCTCCATCACGCTCGACATCGCGCTGGGCGTGGGCGGCTATCCCAAGGGTCGCATCATCGAAATCTATGGTCCAGAGTCGTCGGGTAAGACCACACTCGCCATCCATGCCATCGCCGAAGCCCAGAAGCAGGGCGGCATAGCTGCCTTCATCGACGCCGAACACGCCTTTGACCGCTTCTATGCAGCCAAGCTGGGTGTGGATGTCGACAATCTGTGGATTTCGCAGCCCGACAACGGCGAGCAGGCACTGCAGATAGCCGACCAGCTCATCAGTTCGGCTGCGGTAGACATCGTGGTAATCGACTCGGTGGCAGCTCTTACGCCCAAGTCGGAAATCGAGGGCAGCATGGGCGACAACAAGGTGGGTCTGCAGGCCCGCCTCATGAGTCAGGCACTGCGCAAGCTCACCGCCACCATCTCAAAGACCAACACCACCTGTATCTTCATCAACCAGTTGAGAGAGAAAATCGGCGTGATGTTTGGCAATCCCGAGACCACTACCGGCGGTAACGCGCTGAAGTTCTATGCCTCGGTGCGTCTGGACATCCGCAAGGGCTCGGCCATCAAGGATGGCGACACCGTGATAGGCAACGAGACCCGCGTGAAGATTGTCAAGAACAAGGTGGCACCTCCCTTCCGCAAGGCCGAGTTTGAAATCATGTTTGGCGAAGGTATCTCCAAGACCGGAGAAATCCTGGACCTCGGCGTAGAGTATGACATCATCCAGAAGAGTGGCAGCTGGTTCTCCTACAATGGTGCCAAGCTCGCCCAGGGCCGCGACGCCACCAAGGCGCTGCTGCGCGACAACCCCGAACTGTGTGATGAACTCGAAGCCCTCATCAAGCAGGCTATCGAAGAGAAGAAAGACTAAGACCGCGTAGACCATAAGGAAGCTCTCCCCAAACAGGGAGGGCTTTTTTTGTGCCATTGCGCGCGTGCGCGCACGTACCTTTATATTATATATACCCCCAGGCGGCGCATCCGTGGCGAGGGCGAGGCTGGCGATTGTCACACTTTTGGCAGAAATGGCCATCGCGGGAATGACACAACTGACATATTTGGCAGATATTTGGTGCGCAAGTCGTCTCTTGGCACACCTTTTGTAATAAGATGGTTGTTAAAATAATAACGTAGAATAAAAATAAAAAATATACAATTATGGGAAAGATTATTGGAATCGACTTAGGTACAACAAACTCTTGTGTATCTGTATTCGAAGGCTCAGAGCCTGTAGTTATCACCAACAGCGAAGGCAAGCGCACAACTCCTTCGGTAGTAGGTTTCGTCAAGGACGGCGAGCGTAAGGTGGGCGACCCCGCCAAGCGTCAGGCCATCACCAACCCTACCAACACGGTATTCTCTATCAAGCGTTTCATGGGTGAGACCTATGCACAGAGCCAGAAAGAGGCTGAGCGTGTGCCTTTCAACGTAGTCAACGAGAACGGTTATCCTCGTGTAGACATCGAAGGCCGCAAGTATACTCCTCAGGAGATTTCGGCCATCATCCTTCAGAAGATGAAGAAGACTGCCGAGGACTATCTGGGTCAGGAGGTCACCGACGCCGTAATCACCGTGCCTGCATACTTCTCTGACTCTCAGCGTCAGGCTACCAAGGAGGCTGGCCAGATAGCTGGTCTTAACGTACAGCGTATCGTCAACGAGCCTACCGCAGCCGCTCTGGCTTACGGTGTAGACAAGGCCAACAAGGATATGAAGATTGCCGTATTCGACCTCGGTGGCGGTACATTCGATATCTCCATCCTTGAGTTCGGTGGCGGCGTGTTCGAGGTACTCTCTACCAACGGTGATACCCACCTCGGTGGTGATGACTTCGACCAGGTTATCATCGACTGGCTTGCCAACGGCTTCAAGGCCGACGAAGGCATCGACCTGACCAAGGATCCTATGGCTATGCAGCGTCTGAAGGAAGCTGCCGAGAAGGCTAAGATAGAGTTGTCAAGCTCTACCTCAACCGAAATCAACCTGCCTTACATCAGCGCCGAGGGCGGTGTGCCCAAGCACCTGGTTAAGACCCTCACCCGCTCGCAGTTTGAGCAGTTGGCCCACAACCTGATTCAGGCTTGTCTCGTACCTTGCCAGAACGCTATGCGCGACGCCGGTCTGCAGGCATCTGATATCGACGAGGTCATCCTCGTAGGTGGTTCAAGCCGTATTCCTGCCGTTCAGACTCTGGTAAAGAACTACTTCGGCAAGGAGCCTTCTAAGGGTGTAAACCCCGATGAGGTAGTAGCCATCGGTGCTGCCATCCAGGGTGCCATCCTCAACAAGGAGAGCGGCGTGGGCGACATCGTATTGCTCGACGTAACTCCTCTGACACTGGGTATCGAGACTATGGGTGGCGTAATGACCAAGCTCATCGACGCCAACACCACCATCCCCTGCAAGAAGAGCGAGGTGTTCTCTACCGCCGTTGACAACCAGACCGCTGTGACCATCCACGTACTCCAGGGCGAGCGTCCTATGGCTTCTCAGAACAAGAGCATCGGCCAGTTCAACCTCGAGGGAATCGCTCCCGCACGTCGTGGTGTGCCTCAGATTGAGGTAACCTTCGACATCGACGCCAATGGTATCCTCAACGTAAGTGCCAAGGATAAGGCCACCGGCAAGGAGCAGGCCATCCGTATCGAGGCTTCGTCTGGTCTGAGCCAGGAGGAAATCGACCGCATGAAGGCTGAGGCCGAGCAGAACGCTGCTGCCGACAAGGCAGAACGCGAAAAGGTCGACAAGATGAACCAGGCCGACTCGATGATTTTCACCACCGAGAACTTCCTCAAGGACAACGGTGACAAGATTCCTGCCGACCAGAAACCTGGCATCGAACAGGCTCTGCAGCAGCTCAAAGACGCTCACAAGGCCGCTGATGTAGCCGCTATCGACAGCGCCATCAACAACCTCAACCAGGTAATGCAGGCTGCCAGCGCCCAGATGTATCAGGGTGGAGCTCAGCCCGGCGCAGGTGCGCAGACCGGCGCAGACCAGCAGACCAACAGCAAGCCCGATGACAACATCCAGGATGCTGACTTCGAGGAGGTTAAGTAATGCCGAAAGGTAAACACATAATAAACAATAAGCAAAA
>OQVS01002246.1_pt1 | contig 12483 bp, 9 predicted proteins | sample 1691601 | NCBI WGS metagenome assembly OQVS01 (sample SAMN03418268, study PRJEB22391) | human gut metagenome | biome: human-gut; feature: organic feature; material: feces | host: Homo sapiens | place: Tanzania | collected 2013-01 | reverse complement strand
TTCAGAAAGAAACGATGCTGATAAATGATAATTTAGAGGCGATGGCGAAGCAGCTCTACGACTATTGGTTTGTGCAGTTTGACTTCCCGAACAAGGAGGGCAAACCGTACAAATCGAACGGTGGAGTTATGGTATGGAATGAAGATTTGCACATGAGCATACCTTGTACTTGGAATACTTGCCTTTTAAGCGATTATATAGGCAGTAATAATACTGGTGATTGGGGCTTTGATGAGCCGGTGAAAAAAAAGAGCATAAAAGTTGGATGTATCCGTGGAGCAGACATTGTAAAACTAAATGATTTACCAATTCGCTACATTAAAGACAACAACACTTCAAAGTTATTGTCTGCATGGGATATTGTCATAGAAGTATCTGGTGGCAGTCCAACCCAAGCAACAGGTAGAAGTGCGTTTGTAACGCCTGGAGTATTGAAACGCAATGTGGAAATTTGACTTGCTCTAACTTTTGCCATGCTTTTACAATGAAGAACTACAAAGCATCTGCATATTTCTTCTTTATGTGGCGTATGTTCTATGACAATAACAATATGTTCAATTATGAGGGTAAAACTTCGGGCATAAAGAATTTTATGACAGACACTTTCTTGGCAAACAAGTGGTTAGATGTTCCTACAGCATTATTAGACTTATTCTTTGAACGAATAAAGGTTATATACGAGCAAATTGATAACAATATAGAAGAAATAAATGCTCTCACTAAGCAACGCGACAAACTCTTGCCAGTCTTAATGAACGGTCAAGCAGTTGTAAATTCGGACTAATGTCCGCATTTACGGCTGCGCCTCGGCATAGCTCAAACTGCGTTTGGCTCTGCGCTCGGCTTGCTCGTAAATTATCATTTATCTATCTTTTACACCAAACACTAACAAATATATCTTTGCCACAAAAACAGCATATTATACCCGATACACTAACATTTACATACGTCCATAACATTCCTGGTGCCCACTCCTCCGCTGCCTTCACTCCCAAAACATCCGAAGTCTTCAAGGAGGAACGCCACATCACACCAATCATCATCGAGCGTGATAAGACAATGAGCGCTTCCCAGATGTTCAACACCGAAGTCTGCTATGGCAGCGAGCTTGCCTATGATGCGGAACTTGCCACGCCGTTCCAAGCCCTGCTGATTATCCCTGCAACGCTGGAGGAAATCTCTACAGGTTACCTATATTTTGCTATTCCGCTGAGTCATACAGCGAAGCAGGAAGCGCTTGCTACGAACACAGAAGGCCACCCCATGCAGCAATGGCGGAGACCCTTGCGGCATGGGTGGAGATGGTGCTTATTCTAATTGCGGGGTGGGAAATAGTGATTGCGGGACTTGCAGTTATTATTGCAGGCTTTGCAATCAGTATTTCGTGCCACGAACCCAACTTTACTGTGGGTTCGGGCGAGATGGGCTTGGGCTCGGACGGGATGAGATGGGGCTCGGACGGGATGGGGATGGTCGCTGACGAGATGGCTGTGGACTCTGGCATGGCGGCAGCGGGCTCGGGCATATTGCCAACAAGCGCTATCTTGGTCGGAGTCATGGGCGATGGAATGGGGATGGGGGCGGCGGTGGGGGCAATCGTGAGGGTGGCGACAGCGCAAATAATTGCGGCGGCGGGGTGCAATTGTTTGTAAACAAACACATTACTTAATAATTATTTTGTAACTTTGCACCAAAATAAATACAATCACAACAAATATGGAGAAGAATTTCAAGCGTACTACCGTGACTGCGGCGCTTCCTTACGCCAACGGCGGTGTGCATATCGGCCATCTCGCCGGCGTATATGTGCCTGCCGACATCTATGTAAGATATCTCAGACTGAAGAAAAAGGATGTGATATTCATCGGCGGAAGCGATGAGCACGGCGTACCCGTGACCATACGTGCCCGCAAGGAGGGCATCAGCGTGCAGGAGGTGGTAGACCGCTATCACAAGCTCATCAAGGACTCGTTTGCAGAGTTCGGCATCTCGTTCGACATCTACAGCCGCACCACCAGCAAGATACACCACAAGTTTGCATCCGACTTCTTCCGCAAGCTCTATGACGACGGCAAGCTCGAAGAAATCACCGAGGAGCAGTACTGTGACGAGGTGACCGGCGAGTTCCTCACCGACCGCAATATCGTGGGCACCTGTCCGCGCTGTGGTGCCGAGGGTGCCTACGGTGACCAGTGCGAGAAGTGCGGAGCCACGCTTTCGCCCGAGGAACTTATCAACCCCACCAACAAGAACAACCCTGGCCACGGCCTCGTGAAGCGTCCCACCAAGAACTGGTATCTCCCGCTGGGCGACTATCAGCAGTGGCTCAAGGACTGGATACTGGAGGGACACAAGGAGTGGCGTCCCAACGTGTATGGACAGTGTAAGTCGTGGCTCGACATGGACTTGCAGCCACGCGCGATGACCCGCGATCTGGACTGGGGTATCCCCGTGCCCGTAGAGGGTGCCGATGGCAAGGTGCTCTACGTGTGGTTCGACGCGCCCATCGGCTATATCTCCAACACCAAGGAGCTCTGCGACAGCGACCCGGCCCGCTGGGGCAACTGGGAGAAGTGGTGGCAGGACGACGATACCCGCCTCATCCACTTCATCGGCAAGGACAACATCGTGTTCCACTGCCTCATCTTCCCCACCATGCTCAAGGCCCACGGCGGATATATCCTGCCCGACAACGTGCCTGCCAATGAGTTCCTCAACCTGGAGAACGACAAGATTTCCACCTCGCGCAACTGGGCGGTGTGGCTCCATGAGTATCTCGTCGATTTCCCCGGCAAGCAGGACGTGCTCCGCTATGTCCTCACAGCCAATGCTCCCGAGACCAAGGACAACAACTTCACCTGGAAGGACTTCCAGGAGCGCAACAACTCTGAGCTGGTGGCCATCTATGGCAACTTTGTCAACCGCGCGCTGCAGCTCACCAAGAAATACTGGGGCGGCGTGGTTCCCGCCTGTGGCGAGCTGACCGAGGTTGACCGCCAGACTATCGCCGAGTTCAAGGACGTCAAGGCCAAGGTCGAGGAGCTGCTCGACGGCTTCAAGTTCCGCGACGCACTGAAAGAGGCCATGAACTTGGCGCGTATCGGCAACCGCTATATCACCGAGTGCGAGCCCTGGAAGGTGTGGAAGACCGACCCCAAGCGTGTGGAGACCATCCTCTACGTATGCTTGCAGCTCTGCGCCAACCTCGCCATCGCCTTCGAGCCTTTCCTGCCGTTCTCGTCCAAGAAGCTGCGCGCCATGCTCAATATGGACAGCTTCGAGTGGGAACAGCTGGGCAGCATGGACATCCTCGCCGCCGGTACACAGCTGGGAGAGGCTTCGCTGCTCTTCGAGAAGCTGGAAGACAGCGTCATCGACGCTCAGCTGCTCAAGCTCGAGAACACCAAGAAGGCCAACGAGGCTGCCAACTATGAGCCCGAACCTATCAAGGAGAACGTGGACTTCGACACCTTTGAGAAGCTGGACATCCGCGTGGGCCTCGTCACCTCGTGCGAGAAGGTGAAGAAGTCGAAGAAGCTGCTCAAGTTCCACATCGACGACGGCACCAAGGACGGACGCACCATCCTCAGCGGCATCGCTGCCTACTACGAAGACCCACAGGAGCTCGTGGGCAAGCAGGTGCTGTTTGTAGCCAACTTCGCGCCACGCAAGATGATGGGCGAGGAAAGCCAGGGCATGATACTCTCGGCTGTCAACTACGACGGCACACTCTCTGTGACCACCACATCAAAGGATGTCAAGCCTGGAAGCCAGGTAGGATAAATATAGACTGTAGAGCCTCATGTGCCTTGCATCCCCTCGGGGAGACTAAGGCTCATGAGGCTTTTCGCTTACCCCGGCGCGAGCATACGGGCCATGAGCAGGGCCACAGCACCGATTACCTCTGCCCTGTCAGCCCTGCCAGCCGCCAGTGTGTTCGTCCCTACAGCCGCCGCCCCGGTGCTCCTGTTGCTGCTCCGGAGAGACTGTATACCAACCCAAAAGTAACTATCCACTATCCGCACAACGATGAAGAGATACATCATCACCACACTTCTTGCCCTGGTAGCCATCGCGCTGCAGGCGCAGAACATCAAAGCCGTAGACCTGGGTCTGTCGGTCAAGTGGGCCGATGCCGACCTTGGCAGCGCCGACGGGGAGAGCAAGTACTACTTCCAATGGGGTGAGCCCAAGGGAGTATGGATGCAGGATTACAAGGCCTCTGCCTATCCCCCTGCCATCCAAGCCAAGCTGGACCCCAACAAGACCATATACAGAAGCCAGATAAGTAGCCAACTGGCCGAGCGAGTGGGCAAAGACAACATCCTTCTGCCCCAATACGATGCCGCCAGAGTCATTCTGCGCAGCCACTGGCGCATGCCCAACAAGGCAGACTGGACCGAACTGATAGAGAAGTGCAAGTTTGAGTGGGACAAAGTCAATGGCAGGAAGTGTATCAAGGTGACCGGCCCCAACGGCAACCACATCTTCCTCACCAACGGCGGATGGCTGGATAGCGACAACAACAAGCTGGAGAAATACTATATAGGCAAGGTGAGCTACTATTGGTCGAGCGAGGTCATGAACTATGGCTATGGCCCCGCCGAGATTGTCTCCTTCTGGTGTAACAACAACCCCAAAGGCAAGATAGAGCCCCGCATCAACAAATGCGACTTCCCCGCGCGCGGCATCCTTGTACGCCCCGTCTACGACGACCGCACCCCCGACCCGCAGCCGGCTCCCCAGCCCGCACCCAAGCCACAACCCCAACCCAAGCCCGCTCCCGTGGTGACCGTCAAGGCTGTGCCCACATTCACCTGGGCCACCCTCCCCGCCACCACCACGCTGGCCAGCGTGAAGATATCGATGGGCATACGCTCAAAGAGCCAGATTACCGCCACGCATGTCTATGTCAACGGTCAGATGTATCGTGGCATCAAGGCAGTGACCAACGATGGCTCGGATATGCGCATCGAGCAAACCGTGCCCCTCGTCGAGGGTAGCAACATCATCAAGGTGAGCGCCACCAATGCCGACGGCACCGCCACCTCCGAGCGCACCGTAGTGCGCCAGACCACCAAGCCGGTGACGGTGACCCAGGGCAAGCGTATCGCCCTCGTCATAGGCAACTCGGCATACCCCGCCCAGCGGCTCGCCAACCCGCAGAACGACGCCGCAGATATGGCTGCCAAGCTCAAGACGCTGGGCTTCGAGGTTATCCTGCTCCAGAACGGCACCAAACGGCAGATGGACGACGCCATCAACCAGCTGGGACAGCGCGCACAGGGCTACGACGCCGCTATGTTCTACTACGCCGGTCACGGCATACAGTACAAGGGCGCCAACTACCTCATCCCCATCAACGCCAATATGCACTCGGCGAGCGATGTGGAGTATGAGTGTACCGACTTGGGCCGCGTGCTCGACAAGCTCGACGAGTCGGGCTGCAAGATGAAGATTATCGCTCTCGACGCCTGCCGCAACAACCCCTTTGAGCGCAGCTGGTATCGCGGGAGCGCCGATAGGGGTCTCTCGGCTGTCAATGCGCCCGTGGGAACATTCATCTCCTACGCCACAAGCCCGGGTAGCGTGGCTGCCGACGGCCAGAACCGCAACAGCCCATACACTACAGCACTGCTGCAGACGCTCGACACGCCCGGACTGTCTATCGAGACGGTGTTCAAGCGTGTCGCCGCCAGCGTGTTCACCGCCACCAACCGTCAGCAGACGCCCTGGTACTCCAGCTCGCTGTTCCAGGGAGACTTTATCTTCAACAACAAGTAGACAGACATGAGAATTACATCACTCCTCATAGCCCTGCTCTGTGCCACCGGCATGATGGCGCAGAGCGAATACGGCACCGGACTGGTCTTCGACGACGACGCCTACGCCCGCATACCGCGCCAGGCCACCCTGCTTACCCGCGACTACACCGTGCTGCCCAAGGCTTACTCTCTGAGGCGCTTCTGCCCCGTCGCCCGCAACCAGGGACAGTTTGGAACCTGCACCAGCTGGGCCACATCATACGCTGCACGCACAATAGCCGACGCCATACGCAACGGGTGGACATCGCAGATAGTGATAGACCGCGAGGCGTTCTCGCCCATATTCGTCTACAAGCAAATCAAGGGCAGCAACAAGCCCGGATGCAGCGACGGCACATCCATACAGGACGCCCTCGACCTGCTCACCGAGAAGGGCGCGCCCAAGTTCAGAGACTTCAACGTGCTCTGTGCCGACTACATCCCCGCAGCACTCTTCGACAAGGCGCGAAACCACACTATAGACGACTACAACACCCTCTTCTACCCTTTCGACACCTACGATGAGAAAGTGAGGACGGTCAAGAAGGCACTGTCGCAAGACATGCCGGTCATCATCGGTATGTCGGTGCCCAACTCGTTCTTCAAGTGCAAGGACGTGTGGGTCAAGACCGAGCCCAACAATGACGGCGGCGGCCACGCCATGTGTGTGGTGGCTTACGACGACTATAAGTACGGCGGCGCTTTCCTCATCCTCAACAGCTGGGGCACCGCATGGGGCAACAACGGTTATACCTGGGTGAAGTATCGTGACTTTGCCGACAACACCCGTTATGCCTTTGAGATGTATGTGGCCAAGAGGCCCAAGCCGCAGCCACAACCCAAACCCCAACCTCAACCCCAGCCCAAGCCGCAGCCACAACCCAAACCGCAGCCACGCCCACTGCCGGTCGTGCCCACCTACAGACTGGCAGGCTCTCTGCGCTTCCAGCTCTCCACGGGCGAGACTATGGCAGCCACGCTCAACGCTGGCATCTACCGCATGAAGTCGGCATACATCTCCGGTACCCGCTACCGTCTGTATGTCACCAACAGCGCCCCAGCCTATGTCTACATCATCGGCTCGGACATCACCAACAAGGTGACGCGTGTGTTCCCGCCGACCGACAATATCAGCCCTGCCCTGCTCTACAGCTCGAGCAACATAGCCATACCCGACGAGAAGTGGTATATCGAGATGGACGACACCCGAGGCACCGACCACGTGTGCGTCATCTACTCGGCCAAGCCCATAGACATCAAGGCGCTGATGGCACAGACAGAGAGGTCGGCAGGCACCTTCAGCCAGCGCGTGCGACAGGCTCTGGGCTCGCGCGCCGTAGCAGCCTCGGCCATCACCTACACCCCCGGACAGATAGGGTTCAAGGCTGAGAGCACTGCCACCGCCGTTCCCGTATTCATAGATATCCAACACCAATAAGCAACAACCACTGACAAGAAATGAAGAGAATAATAGCAATGGGCGCCATGCTCCTGATGGTACTCACAGCCATGGCCCAAATGGAAGACCCCGTAAAGTTTACCGCCGAAATCAAGACCGGCAAGACCGCAGAGGCAGAGATAGTGTTCAGCGGGCGCATCGAGGCCGGCTGGCATATCTACTCGACCGACCTGGGCAGCAGCGGACCCACCGAGGCTTCGTTCCATGTCAACAAGGCCGACGGTATAGAACTCGTGGGCAAGCTCATGCCCCGCGGCAATGAGAAGAGCCACTTCGACGCGATGTTTGGCATGAACGTGCGCTACTTTGAAGGCACCGCACAGTTTGTCCAGAAGATACGGTTTACCAAGCCTACCTACACCATCGACGCCTACCTGGAGTATGGCGTGTGCAGCGACGAGAACTGTCTGCCGCCGGGTGAGGTAGCGCTCAAGAAGAGTGGCAAGTCGCCCGCCGTGGCTGCTGCCACCGAGCCCGCAGCTGCCGAAGCGACCGAGGCTGCAGCCCCAGTCGTAGGCGACAGCACCGTGGCTCCTGCCGACAGCGCCGTGGCTCCCGTCACCGCCAGCACCGAGACCCTCTGGTGGCAGCCCGTGACCGAGCAGCTCGAGGCGTTAGACAGCGAGGCCAATATAGCCAACCACTCGCTGTGGTACATCTTCATCGTAGGATTTATCGGCGGACTCCTCGCCCTCGTCATGCCCTGCATCTGGCCTATCATCCCGATGACCATCAGCTTCTTCCTCAAGCGTGCCAAGGACGACCGCCGCAAGGGCATCAAGGACGCCATGACCTACGGTCTGTCTATCGTCGTCATCTATCTGGGTCTGGGCCTGCTCATCACCGCCATCTTCGGCCCGAGCAAGCTCAACGAGCTCAGCACAAGCGCCGTGTTCAACGTCATCCTGTTCCTGCTGCTGCTCGTCTTCGCCTTCTCCTTCTTCGGCTGGTTTGAAATCAAGCTGCCCGACCGTTGGGCCAACGCCGTAGACAGCAAGGCCAGCAGCACCACAGGTCTCATCTCGATATTCCTCATGGCATTCACGCTCGTGCTGGTATCATTCTCCTGCACCGCGCCCATCATAGGTCTGCTGCTGGTGCAGACTGTCACCACCGGCGACTGGCTGGCACCCACCATAGGCATGCTTGGCTTCGCCTTGGCATTGGCTCTGCCCTTCACACTCTTTGCCCTGTTCCCCTCGTGGCTCAAGTCGGCACCGAGGTCGGGCTCGTGGATGACCACCATCAAGGTCGTGTTGGGATTTGTCGAACTCGCCTTCTCGCTGAAGTTCCTCTCCGTCGCCGACCTGGCCTACGGCTGGCACCTGCTCGACCGCGAGGTGTTCATCTCGCTGTGGATTGTCATCTTCGGAGCCATGGGCCTCTACCTCATCGGCAAGCTGAAGTTCCAGGAAGACGCTGTGGGCGGCGAGATAGACAAGCCCATGCCCGTGCCCTGCATCATGGCAGGACTCTGCGCCATAGCCTTCGCCATCTACATGGTACCCGGACTCTGGGGAGCGCCCTGCAAGGCCATCAGCGCCTTTGCGCCACCCATCAACACCCAGGACTTCAACCTCAACACCAAGACCGTAGAAGCCCATTTCCACTCCTATGAAGAGGGAATGGCGGCTGCCAAGGCACAGGGCAAGCCGGTGCTCATCGACTTTACCGGCTTCGGCTGCGTCAACTGCCGCAAGATGGAGGCTGCCGTATGGACCGACCCCACGGTGGCAGATATGCTCAACAACCAGTACGTGCTCATCTCGCTCTATGTAGATGACAAGACGCCGTTGGCAGAACCTGTCGAGGTGAGCCTCAACGGACAGCAGCGAACCCTGCGCACCGTCGGCGACAAGTGGAGTTATCTGCAGGCAAGCAAGTTTGGCGCCAACGCCCAGCCCTACTACATCGCCATCGACAACGACGGCCGTCCGCTCAATCATGCCTATGGTTTCAAGGAGGATGTGGGCGCCTATATCGACTATCTGCAGCAGGGTCTGAACACCTATCGCCGATAGACCCAATCCCCCACCACGCATAGAGGCCCACGCCGACAGCCCCGCAATGAGGAGCATCGGCGTGGGCCTTTTATTGATATTTAACATACATCATCCCCACGGGTTGGGGATTTATATCTATCTTTGTCAAAATAACTATTTTCTACCTTATTATATATATGGGCACTTCCGACTTTACCAACCCCTACAACGAGACCAATGCCGACGCCGCCAAGCGACTCTACACCAGTGCTACCCAGAAGTACGACCTCAAGGACTATGCCGAGGCCGTAAGGCTCTATGAGCAGGCGTGGCAGAAAGACCCCTATGTGGGCACTTTCCACAATCTTGCACTCTGCTACTACCACGGTTGGGGCACGGCAAAGAACGCTATGCGGTGTCACGACCTGACGTTCCACGCCGCACGGATGAACGATGCGCAGTCCATGTACAACCTGGCATCGTTCTACAGCTCGGGCTTCGGGTGTGAAGCCAACCCGAAGAATGCCCGCTACTGGCTGGAGCAGGCTGCCAACAAGGGCTACATCCCTGCCCGCTACACCCTCGCCGTCAAGCAGCACGCCGAGGCGCAGGCCAATCCCCCACTGCTCCATTTCTGCTACCGCAACCTCAAGGCAGCAGCCGACAACGGCCACGAGAAGGCACAGCGGCTGATGGCCGAATGGTTCGGACCGATGACCGAAGAAGAGTGGCAGGGCATGACGACCATAGATATGTTCAACAGAGGCTGCAACTGGACCAACGGCACCAACGGCTACAACCAGAACTATGTACTGGCGCTGCGCTGCTACTATGCCGCCGCCAGCCGCGACTACGATGGCGCCTGGTGCAACATCGGTTGGATACTGGCAGTGCAAGACCGGATAAGCGAGGCCAATGAGGCGTATCTCAAGGCTGCCAACCTGGGCAACAAGATAGCTATGGTAAACCTCGCCAACAACCTCTTCTACGGCAGAGGATGGGCAAAGGACGAAGCCGGAGCACGCCAGTTTCTGCTCATGGCAAAGAGCCATGGCTACGAGGGCATCGACGAGATAATGGCTGGCTACTTCCCCGAAGACGAGGTGGATCGCCAGGCCGAGGGCATGACTCCCTACCAGATGGTAAGACGGGGATGGACGCTCATGGAGGGCCGCGACGGCGAGGCGCGCAACCTCAGGGTGGCTGCGCTGTGGTTCGACCGCGCCGCCCGCAATGGCTACGACGACGCATGGGTCTACCGAGGCCGTGCACTTACTCTGCAGGGGCTCCACGACCAGGCATTCGCCGCCTATCGTGAAGGTGCCGACCAGGGCAATATCGACTGCATGGGCATCCTTGGACGATGCTACGCCACAGGCCTGGGATGCGAGCAGGACAAGGGGCGTGCCATGGACTGGTGGGATAAGGCGTACCACAGATTCCACCCCAGAGCGGGCAAGATGATGACCAAGCTCAGTCCCGTAGCGGCTCGCAAGAGGATGGCGCAGTACATGATAGACAACATGAAGATGTGTATCGACCTGGAATTCCGCTTCGACGATGTCAATGTAAGGAAACTGGCCGACGAGCTGATAGACAACGAGGAGTATGACACTGCGCGCACGCTGCTCAGGCGCTGCGTCTCGACCATAGCCAACAACGTGGGCGGCAGCGACCTCTACGAAGACGTGCTCATGCAGCTGGCATGGGTTTACTTCATGGACGGCAAAGGCGACGACGACTACAACGCGCCCTATTACAACACCCGCGCAGCCCACGACATCGCGATACTCATCAGCAATGACTACAGGGGCAGCGACTGGGGCAAGGCTGAGTTCAGGCTTGGCCACATCTTCGACGAGTGCTACGCCAACTACGAGGACTATGAGATTGGACAGCTGGAAGAGCACTTCAGCCAAGATTGGTACAACCGACGGGCATACCATTATTTTGCCATAGCGGCAGAGCATGGGTATTACTATGCCATGTTCCGCCAGGCGGTGGCGCTCATCTATGGCTCGCCGGTGGCGGAGGATTACGATAAGGCCTATGAGCTGCTCTGCCGGTGCCAGGAGTATCAGCCCAGGGCACTCGCCTTATTGGGTCTGATGCATTTTGACCCAAAATACGGCCGCCAAGACTATCAACAGGCACGCGAATACTATGAAGACATGGTCGAAGAACTCGATATAGAGGGAAACGGCGCCCTCACGGTCAGGACGTCCATGGCCTGTGTCAATCTGGCAGACATCTACATCGGACTAAACTCGTATGCCTACGACCGCAAGGCGCAACAGCTGCTCGAGATAGTGCGCGACTACCACGGCTATCCACACTCCGACGCCGACGCTCTCTATGGCTACATGATAGTCCAGGGCCGATGCGACAACAGAAGATACTCCTACAACGACGGCGTCGAAATGATGCGCAGAGCCTATCGCCAGCACGACGACCGCGCAGCCAAACTGCTGCGTAAGTGTGGATTATAGGCGCGTTTTAGTTAACAATTGTTATAGCGAGATAACATTTAACGAATAAAGTTGTGCTTTTGAACCTTTTGTGCAAACTATTGCAATACTTTTGCGTGTAGAAACAACACCTAAAGCATTACAATATGAAAAGAGAAATGGTTATCTCCTCGGCACAGCCAGCAGTTGAGTTCAAGAGCATCAGCAGTAGAATAGCCGCAGCGGTACGCATGCCGCTGGTGGCACTGAGTCGCTATTATTCGATGGTTCTGGAGCGCGAAATCAACATCCGCCAGACCCTCCTGCTTCTCAATGCGCAGACAGCCTTTGTCTTCGCCGTTTTTCCCGTCGACGGCCCGCTCGTTCTTCGTGCCCTCTGCGCCGCATGGCTATGGCATGCCGTCAAGAAATGTCGCAACATACTTACCGACTAATCTATGATATACCTCGTAGGGCTATCCCGCCAATCTCATCTTGTCACAATAGAAGCGGGATAACCCTATACGTAGCAATTATCTTTATCTCTCCCAATCCATAATGGCATCCCATTCAGACAGGATGCCCACAATCTAATACAATGAACACCGAGGGGCCCTCGCCAGCAGTCCACACCAAGTAGGAGAAAAGCGGCGTATACTCAGTTGGATTATTCCCCTACAAATAGGTAGCGATGGGGTAGCGTTGTGGTAACGCCTTCGGCTAATCGCAACTCCGTCAGAGTTGCTATCTCTTTTTATATCTTTACCCAGGGTAGAGGTGCTTCGCCCCTC
>OQVS01002245.1_pt1 | contig 12486 bp, 14 predicted proteins | sample 1691601 | NCBI WGS metagenome assembly OQVS01 (sample SAMN03418268, study PRJEB22391) | human gut metagenome | biome: human-gut; feature: organic feature; material: feces | host: Homo sapiens | place: Tanzania | collected 2013-01 | reverse complement strand
TGGACAAATCCAGACATTGCAACTCTCATCACAGAGAACTATCCAAAGATTCTCGAGGCAGCCAAGAAGAGTGGCGTAGAGCGTCTGCTCATCGTCGGCGGTGCCGGAACACTGTTCTGCGCCCCAGGTCTGAGAGTTGTAGACTCAGGTGCTATCCCTGAAGAGATTATGGGTGGTGTTCGTCCGCTGGGCGATTTTTATCTCAACACGTTGATGAATGAGAAGAACATCGATTGGGTATTCTTCTCTCCTGCCGGTGTATTTGACCCGCAAGGAAAGAAGACTGGCAACTATCGTTTGGGTAAGGATGATCTGATTGTTGATGCAGAGGGCAACAGCCACATCTCAGTTCAGGACTATGCTGATGCTATGGTCAACGAGCTGGAGAAGCCTGCTCACCACAAGGAGCGTTTCACTATCGGATACTAAAAGAATCATGCAACGAGCATTAGATTTTCTGAAGAATCACGTGGAGATTGCTTTCGCTACAAGCGAGGGCAATCGTCCGCATATCCGCATCTTCCAAATCATGAAGATGGAGGGCTCTACCCTATTCTTCGCCACATCGCCCGAGAAGGAGGTGTACAGACAGCTGCAGGAGAATCCGTTTGTGGAGATTATGGCAAGCGAGGGCAATGAGTTTGTAAAGGTGAATGGCAAGGCCAACTTTGGGGTGGATGAAGAAACGCAGAAGTGGATTTACGAACATAATCCGGTTCTGCCACGACTCTATACATCCTACGACAAACTGGCATATTTCAAGGTAGAAATAGTAGAAATGGATCATTACGACCTGACGCCTGACCCACCTTTGCAAGAGCATTACAACTATGGACAGAAGTAAAAATATCCGGTCAGTTCTTCGGACATTGCTCGATGAGCGGCCGGAATATGCAGACTGGCAGATTCCCGATTCTTTGCCAGAGCGGCAGAGGATGATGCGTGCATTGCTGAATGTCCGGCCGCCGCATCCCGTGAGCGAAGATTTGATAAAAGCGCAGGACAGGGAGTTGGAACAGCAACTGACGGACAAAGGAATTGTCGCCTTGTCCGAAATCATGCCATGCCGGATGGACGAGCGTTTGCGGTTGTGGCAAGGCGACATCACCCGTTTACAGGTGAATGCCATTGTCAATGCCGCCAATAGCGCACTGTTAGGGTGTTTCGTGCCGATGCACCGCTGCATAGACAACGCTATCCATTCGGCGGCGGGAGTGCAGTTGCGTCTGGCTTGCGACCGTCTGATGCAGGCGCAGGGACATTTGGAATCTACTGGGCGGGCAAAAATAACGGACGGTTACAACCTGCCAGCCCGTTATGTACTGCATACGGTCGGCCCCATTGTCCGTGATGGCGAACCAACGCCCAGACAGGAACAGCAACTGGCAGATTGTTATCGGTCATGCCTTGCGCTGGCCGATGCACACGATTTGCAAAGCATCGCTTTCTGCTGTATCTCTACGGGAGAGTTCGGTTTCCCTCAAAGGCGGGCTGCCGAGATTGCGGTCAGCACCGTGCGTGCGTATCTCGACGCGACCAGTACGACCGGTATAAATTCCGTCATATTCAATGTATTCAAAGATGAAGACCTATCCATTTATAGAAACCTATTGTCGTAAAATGCCCATCAAAGAGAGTTATTCCTGCCGATTGGCAGAGTTGCGCCACGCACTCGACCAGGCGGAATATGTCGTTATCGGAGCGGGAGCGGGACTTTCCGCTGCCGCAGGACTGGAGTACAGCGGTCGCCGTTTTACGGATAATTTCGGTGATTTTATCCGCAGTTACGGATTTACCGACCTCTATACCTCGTCGTTTTATCCCTTCAAGACGGAGGAGGAACGGTGGGCATACTGGGCACGCCATATCCTGCAAAACCGCTATGACGAGGCCGGTACTGAATTGTACCGGATGTTGTTGCATGCGGCCAAGCAGAAAGAGTGGTTCGTGATAACCACCAACGTAGACGGGCAGTTCGAGAAAGCGGGATTCGACAGAAATCGGATATTTGCCGTTCAGGGCGATTATGCCTACCTGCAATGCGCCAAAGCGTGCCATAACAAACTGTATTATAATGAAGCCCTCGTGCGTGAGATGTCCCGGAATACTGAGAATTGCCGTATCCCGGCTACGCTCGTACCCCGTTGTCCCGTATGCGGCGGAGCGATGGAGGTGAATCTGAGGAAAGACGACCATTTCGTGCAGGATGCGCATTGGTATGAGAGCCACGAGCGTTATCAGGCTTTCATACAGAAGGCTTGCCGCCGAAACACGCTGCTTTTGGAGTTGGGCGTGGGCTACAATACTCCGACCATCATCCGCTTCCCTTTTGAGCGGATAGCATCGCAGGCGGATAACATTACATTGGTGCGCATCAATCGAGACTACGCCGAGAAGCAGGCTCATGTGCGCTCTTTCATCCCGTTCCGTGAGGATATGAACAAGATAATAACCGATATACTGAAATAAACGGATAGCAAACTATATGGGATCCTTGGCACTGCTGTACGAAAATCAGCGAAGGTTGCCGACATTATTCAAGGTCTTTCCTGTCAGACAATGCTGCTGAGCGTACAAAAAATCCCTATCTGCTGCTTGCGGATAGGGATTGTTATAGTTATGAATGATGACGGGAGATTACTCTGCGTCCTCAGTCTTCTTCTTACGGGTAGCGCGCTTCTTGGGCTTTTCTTCCACTTCCTTCTTGATGCCTGCGAGTTCGCTGTCAATCATGATTCGACCGCAATATTCGCATACGATAATCTTCTTGTGCATCTTGATATCTATCTGACGCTGTGGTGGAATCTTGTTGTTGCAACCGCCACAGGCATCACGCTGCTCTACGGTGATACCGAGACCGTTGCGGGCGCTCTTGCGGATACGCTTGAAACTTGCCAGCAGACGGGGCTCAATCTTAGCCTCGAGCTCGCGGGCTCTGGCCTTGAGTTTCTCCTCGTCGTCGCGAGTTTCCTGCATGATTTCGTCGAGCTCGCCACGCTTTTCAGCCAAAGCCTCAGTGCGGTCGGCAATGATTTCCTTGGTCTGCTCGAGTTCCTTCTTCTTCTCGTCGATGCGAATGATGGCATCCTTTATCTTCTTGTTACAGAGTTCCACCTCGAGCGACTGGAATTCAATTTCCTTGGTCAGCGTATCATACTCACGGTTGTTCTTCACGTCGTTGAGCTGCTCCTTGTATCTTTCGATACCTGCCTGTGCCTTGGCGATTTCGCCCTTCTTGGCAGTCACGGCACTCTGGAACTCATTGATGTCGCCTTCGATTTTCTCCACACGGGTCTTGAGACCTTCGAGTTCGTCGGCCAAGTCCTGTACTTCCAGAGGCAACTCACCGCGCAATGCGCGCTTCTCGTCGATAGCCGACAGAGTAACCTGCAGCTGATAGAGCGCCTGCAGTTTCTCTTCTACGGTCAATTCAGTAGGTGATTTTTTTACCATAATCGTATTAAAAATAAATGATGGGATTGGTGTCGATGGCCGAAATTTCGCATTTCACACCCTCACACTGCTCCTCTATGATTGTTTTGAATATTTCTGTCGTAAACTGTTCGCTCTGATAGTGCCCTATGACGGCAATCTGTATCTCCTGCTCGTGGCCGAAATACTGGTGATAGCTCATCTCGCCTGTAACAAAGGCATCGGCACCGCGGGCTATGGCCTCGTCGAGCATGAACGCGCCGGCACCGCCACACAATGCAACCTTGCGTATGGGTCTGCGCAGCAACTGGTTGGCCATGACACACTCTACGCCGAATGTCTGCTTGAGCATCTGGATGAAATCGTCGGCAGCCATAGGCTCGTCCCACTCTCCCATCACGCCCTCGCCACCTGCCACCATGGCGTCGGCATCAGCCAATGCGCCATGAGCCTCGGCCTGGCGGGTCTTGCCGATGAAACCTACGTGGCTGAGTCCCATCTTCTCGGCAATCTTGAAGTTGACTCCGCCCTGTGCGGCATCCATATTGGTGTGCATCGACACGATGACAATGTGATTGACAATAGCCTTAGCCACAACACGTTGCACCATATCTTCGCCCGCTATACGCCGCAGCCGGCGGAAGATGAGCGGGTGATGCGACACGATGAGGTTGCAGCCCTTGCGGATGGCCTCATCCACGGTATCTTCGGTCACGTCAAGACACAATAAAGCCCCTGAAATCTCCGCTTCTGTCAATCCTATTTGCAAGCCGGCATTATCATAGTCTTCCTGCAAAGGCAGAGGCGCGAATCGTTCAAGGGCATTAACCACTTCTATAATTTTCACGCTAAATCGTAATATTTAGAGTACAAAGTTAGTGATTTCTTATGGAATAAAGCGCTTTTCCATAGCGCTTTAACTATTTATAACTATTTTTCCTGCCCTCTGCCACCTTGATGAGCATCAGTCCGATGCCAGTCCACACCAGTTCGCGCAGACGCACCAGCAGCGCCACAAAGATGGCGGCATTGGCGGTCATGCCCAGACCTGTGGTCGAGAGCAGGAAGCCTCCCTCGCGTCCACCAAGCTGCAAGGGCATGAAAAAGAGCAGATTGGCAAGTAGGGAGGTAAATGCCAGTATAAGGATGCAGGCTCCATAACTCACCGACGGCGTGAGGACGAGCAGGATGAAGTAGATTTCGAGCGCAGAAAATATGCGGCAAGCCAGCTCAAGGCTTACCGCCAGTATGAATGACGCCGGGCGCTGGCCGTGGAGAGCCGTTATCTGCATGTCGATGGCGTCGAGCTGGGTCTTGTGGGTCTCGACAAACCGCCCTACCCTCGACTTGAGCAGCGGTATGTGACGCAGAAGCGCCATCAGCCTGTTGGCCAGTCCACGGCGATAACCGCTGAGAAAGAACCAGATGCCCAGTCCGCATCCCGCAGTGACCGCCGCCAGCATGATGGCCATGGGCAGGTCTACGGAGTAAAGGGCTACAAAGAGCACCACCGACAGCAGCCAGAAGCAGAGATGGCTGAAGATATGGGTCATGGCGTAGAGTATCACCGACGACGAGGCGCGCGCTGTGCCTATCCTCGGTGCCAGTTCCATGATGCGATAGGGCTCGCCACCCATCAGTCCGCCAGGCGTGGCGTAGTTGAGGGCAAACCCAGACACGGTGAGCTTGTAGAGCCAGGCAAACTTGACATTGCGGCTGTCGCCCTGCTGACTACGGATGATGGTAAGCCAAGAGGCGGTATTAAGCAGATACAGCAACGCCCATAATACCAAAATCACTGGAAACCAATAGCCTGCCCGCTGCAGTCCGCGCCACACTTCGGCAAAGTCCAACTGTGACACCATCACGGCCAGCACCACCAGTCCAAAGACCAGGAAGGCGTTCTTGTATCTGCTCTTCATCTTCTACTTGTCAGCGCCGCTGTTCTCGTGCTTCTTGGGAATGGCAAATCTTACCTTCTCGCTCTCGTCACGCTTCTCGTGATAGAGCTTGGGGAGCGGATTGGCAAGCGGCTCGTCGTACATGGCGCGGTTGCGATAGGTATCGATGGCCAGATAGATAGCCTGGCGCAGAGCGGTTTCATCGGCCTCGTTCTTGCCTGCGATGTCGAACGACGCATCCTGCAAGGGCTGCACACACACCAGTGGCAAGCCGGAAGCTATCTCTACCCCACCTTCGGGCGTCTGTGCCAGGAATGGCGCCATACCCTGGTCGTGATACATGGCCAGGATGCCGTCGAAGTAGTCGTACATACTGTTGCTGAAGAAGTGGTTGGCGGTATAGGGTCCAAAGGCATTGACCTTCTGCTCAGCCAGCGCCTCGATGACGGGCTTGATGGTCTCCTTCTCTTCTGTACCGGGCTCGGGATTGAGGGCCAGCACTGCCACACGTGGATTGGAGATGCGATAATCGCGCTTCAGCGTCTGGACAAAGTTCTTGATAGTCTCTGTCAGCGTCTCGCGGGTTATGGCGTTGGCTATGTCCTTGACAGCCACATTGTCGGTCATGAGTCCGATGCGCATACGGTCGTTGACGAGAATGTTCATCGCCTGGGCATGCTCGGCGAAACACTCGGCTACGTAGTGCATCTGTCCGCGGAAGTCCAACCCGGCGCGCTTCATGCTCTCGGCGCTCACGGGGGCTGTCACCAGCACGTCGAAGAGATGGTCGTTATAGTCTACCATCGCCTTGTCGAGCGCCATCAGCGCAGCATGGCCCGCCTCTTCGCTCGGTGTACCCAGCTCGACCTTGATTTCATCGTTGGTCACAGCCACCAGGTTTACCCTGCCGTCCTTGGCTTCACCGGCATGGCTTATCACGGCATAGCCCGTGGGCTCCAGGCCGAGGGCCTTGCGGTGGAAGGCGGCTGCCTTGGGCGACCCATAGATAATGGGGGTGCAGAGCTCGAGCATCTCTGGCTCTGCAAAGGTTCTAAAAATAAGTTCGTATCCGATACCATTGGTATCGCCGTGGGTGATGGCCACACGGATTCGTCTGTTGTCGTTCATATATATAATATTAATATGTGTCTACTCGTGCCTTATCTCTTCTATCTTCTTCGAGGTGCTCAGCAGTCCGCAGGCGGCATAGATGTCCTGTCCTCGGCTGGCACGGATGGTGGTAAACACGCCGTGACCGGTAAGATAGTCTCTGAACGCCTCCATGCGCGAGTCGTCGACTCCCCGCAGGTTGACCTCGGGTATCTGGTGGAAACGGATAAGGTTGATGCGGCAGTCGAGCCCCTTGAGCAGCGTGATAATCTGCTGGGCATGCTCGATGCTGTCGTTGACTCCGTCGAAGACGATATACTCGAACGAGAGGCGGCGCTGATGGGAGAAGTCGTAGTTGCGCAGCAGCTCAACGACCTCTTCGATGCCCATACCCCGCTCGGCAGGCATCAGCTGGCTACGCAACTCGTGGGTAGGCGCATGCAGGCTTATCGCCACATGGCAGTCGCTCTCCTCGATGAAGCGCTTCAGCTTGTTGCGCACTCCCACCGAAGACACCGTGATGCGCTTGGGGCTCCAGGCATAACCATAGTCGGCGGTGAGCACCTGGGTGGCTCTCAGCACATTGTCGAGATTGTCCATCGGTTCGCCCTGGCCCATAAACACGATGTTGGTCAGCGTGTCGTGCTCGGGCAGTGAGTATATCTGGTTGAGTATATCGGCGGCAGTAAGGCTTCCCTCGAAACCCTGCTTGCCCGTCTGGCAGAACAGACAGTTCATCTTGCATCCCACCTGTGACGACACGCAGAGCGTGGCGCGGTCGTGGTCGGGAATATATACCGTCTCCACAAACTTGCCTCCGGCTGTGGGGAAGAGATACTTGACTGTGCCGTCGACCGAACGCTGCTCGTCGATGGGCGCACGGGCACCTATCTCGTAGGCCTCGGCCAGCTTCTGTCTGTTGGCCTTGGATATATCTGTCATCTCGTCTATGCTCTTCACCTGACGCTGATAGAGCCACTTGGCCATCTGTCCGCCGGCAAAAGCAGGCATCCCCAATGCTCGAGCCACTTCCTTGAGCTCCAAGAGGGTCATGCCGAGAAGAGGTGTCTTGGTCATTTCCATATCTGTAATTAATTAATGATGCAAAGTTACTACAAACCAAAGAGAAAACAAAGCAAGCGCGCTGTTTTTTATCGTCGCTGGTGCCAACGTGATGACTTTGGGGCTGGCGCCAGAGACAAGGAAGACTCCAGCACATAAGTTTGCCGCGGTTGCAGGACACCGACCCGCTGCCACGACAAAGGGCGTGCAGCAGACAGATGACTCTCTGTCGCCGGCACGCCCTTGACGCTATCGGTAGTGACGAATGGTTATTCGCCGTAGATTTCCTTGAGCTTGTTCAGCAGCTCATTGCCACGCAGGTCGGAAGCCACAATCTTGCCCTGGGGGTCAACGAGCACATTGCTCGGAATAGAGCTTACGCCATAGACCTCGTTGGCAGCACACTTCCAGCCCTTGAGATCTGACATCTGAGGCCAAGCCATACCCAACTGCTTGACGCCGTCCTTCCAACGGTCGAGCTTGTCGTCGAACGAAACTCCTACGACATTGAAGCCCTTGCTGACATGGTAGCGATTGTAAGCCTCTACCACGGTAGGCATCTCGCGGCGGCATGGACCACACCATGATGCCCAGAAATCAACCAGTACATACTGGCCCTGACCAACCCACTGGCTCAGTTTGACAGTCTTGCCGTCCATATCCTGCATGGTGAGGTCGTGGAAGGTAAGACCGGTACGGCGCTTCTCGAGCCCTGCCAGCTTACGCTTGGCCTGCATCATAGCGGGATGGTTGAAATAAGCGGTGGCGGGGTCGCAGAACTCCTTGAGATGGTCGTAGTCGAACGAGTAGAAATACTCCAAGCCGATGACGGCAGGCAGCACATTGTCGCGGTTGTCGCGATAGAACTTATAGATTACCTCATTGCTCTCATTGTCAAGACGCTTCAACTCGGCCTCCAGCTCCTTCTGGCGCTCGGGAGTGGCCTTGCCAGCCTTCAGTTCGCGATCCATGCTGTACTGCTTGGACATACAGTCATTCATATAAACCCAGAATGCGGCGACACGCTCGTTGAGGGCAGAGCCCTTATACTCGTTCTTGGTATAGTCGAGTGCGAGCGGAGTGCCATCGTTGATGAAGAACATCAGGTTGCGGTCGTCCTTGGTGAAGACTGCCACAGCGACGATAGCATCCTTGGGCGCCTTGCCGGCGATGGCGAACTTGCCACCTGCGCATACACTGTCGGTATAAATCGTCTTGCCACGGCCATACTCGCCGACCATTGCCTTGACCGTACCCTGGGGCACTACGCCTGAAACCTTGAACTCTACATCCTGTGCCATAGCTGCTACAGTGCATACAAAAGCAGCCACGAGGGTCATCATGATTTTTCTCATTGTTGTTTTCCTCCTATTGATTAAACTAAATAAGGTGCGCCCCTCAGCCTACAGGCGAGAGATACACCTTATTATATATATACATCTTTACTCGGCGCGGTCATCCACGTTGTCGCCCTCGGTGGGAGCGAGCACGGCCTCGAAATCGGTGATGCCGTTGTTGACGAGGATGTCATACCACTGGATGAGCTTGCGGATATCGCTGTCGTGTACGCGCTCCTCGTCGTAAGAGGGCAGCACCTCGGCAAAATAGGCACGAAGCTCCTTGCTTGTAGCCTTCTTGTAATGGATAGAGCAAGGCTTGCTCTGCTCCTTCTCGCCTACATTCTTGAGCACCTGCCACAGAGGGATATCCTCGGCATCGGTGTACATGGCTATATCGGCCAGACTGGTCACGCGGTCGGTGGCAAAAGCCGGCATACGACGGTGAGCGTCGTCAAGGGTTTCTACTATCAAGTTCATTTTACCACGCGAAACCAGCTTGTAGAGACCTGGCTTGCCTGAAATCGAAAGAATTGTTTCCATTGTTTTCTTTATAATCTGTTTATATTATTATTAATCTGACTGATTTGAATGTCTATATCCTGCACACCGTCGTTGACGATAACATAGTGGCTCAACTCGACCATACGCTGCTGGGGCATCTGCCGGCGTATCCACTCGAGTGCTCTGTCGCGGCTCACATGGTCGCGCGCCATGATGCGCTCCACTCTCAGGGGCTCTGGAGCGGTGACGCATATCACATGGTCGAACGCTATGCGCCTGTCAAATCCGCTGTCGAAGAGTATGGCGCTCTCGAGCCAGTCGTAGCCCGAAGCCATGAAGTCCTCAGCCACAGCGGGATGAACCACGTCATTGACCGCCTGCTTGTTGGCCTCGCTCTGGAGCAGAAACTCTGTCAGCACATCCTTGCGGAGCTGTCCCTGGCTATAGACATCGGGACCCACCAGAGAGATAAGTCCTTCGCGGATAGCTTGAGACTCTGCCATGAGCCTCTTGGCGGCGCTGTCGCAGTCGTAGACGGCGATGCCACGGGCTCTGAGCCGCTGGCACACGTATGACTTGCCGGCTCCTATACCTCCTGTGATGGCTATCTTCATTGCTGTTCGATGAGATAGTCAACCTTCTGGCTGACCAGACGGCATCGGGACACGTTGTGAGGATAAGCCTTGAGATGGAGCACGCACTTGTCTTGCGGATGAGCCTGCAGCTCGTTGTAGTCGGCCACCACCTTGAACTGGTCGGCCTTGACATTGCGGTACATGCTGGCTCCGATGGAAAATCTCACCCTGACCTTGGAGGGGAATGTGCGTAGCACCTTGCCCTCGGGCATATTGACTGCCGTGATGGGCACCTCTATGGTCTGCTCGGTGAGGATATCGGGATAGAGCACTATCTTGACCGTCGCCGGCACTGTCTTGACTCCCTTGACCTGCTTCAACTCCACCACCCGCTCTACGGTATCATTGAAATTGACGATGTTCAGGTCGGTGGTGGTGACATACTTGATGCTGTCGAGCATGTCCTTGCGGGCATACACGGTCACCTTTTCGGGCATCACCTTCTTGCCGGCAAGATAGTAAGCCTTCTCGGGCTCAATCTTTCCTACCAGCTTGACCGGAACAAGTTTGGACTCGCCATAATTGAAGAAATACTCGATGCGGTCGGGCTTCACGCCGGCGACGCGCGACGAGCCAAACAGCTGGTTGAATGAAGCCTTGATCATGTCGCCCGAGGTGATGACTCCCTTGCCTGCCACCTTGTTGGCCGACGCCTCGAAATTGAAGTTGATGGGTTTCTGCTTGTTGGTCATATAGGCCAAGAGGGAGAATCCCTTGTCCCTTACCGTTACCGTGATAGAGTCTGCGCTCTGCGACGTGATGATTACGTTCTTGGGTATATTGGTAAGGTACACGGGAATCTTGAGTTCTTTCTCATAGCTCTCGTTGAGCGTCATCAGCAGCCAGAATGTGCCGCTGAGCGCGAGAAAGAACAAAAAAATCAAGAACTCCTTGTTGACGAAACCGAACAAGAAGTTCTTGACATGTGCCATATTACGGTTCAGGTTCGTCATTTATGCCTGGCGCATGGGAGAATTGGCATCGGCGAATACATAGCTCTTATCGACTACGATGTTCACGCCGCGGGCAATCTCTACCTCTACCGTATTCTTCTCCAGATTGATATTCTTTACTGTGCCATAGATGCCACCACCGGTTACCACGTGGTCGCCGGCCTGCAGCGAGTTCTGGAAGTTGCGTATTTCTTTCTGCTTCTTCTGCTGTGGGCGAATCATAAACAGCCACATGATTACAAACATGGCTATCAGCATAATAATCATTCCCATACCGCCTCCGGCGCCTTGGCCCTCGGCAGCTAAGATAAGTGTACTCATATTAGTCTATTCTTATGTTTTGATTGTTGTTACTAATCTTCTATTATTATTTGCCACCGTTGCGATGGGCAGGCTCGATGGGCTTGAGCAGCTTGCCGGTATTGACCAGATGTCGGGCTATGCCGTCGAGCATACCGTTGATGTAGCTGCCGCTCTTGGGTGTACTGTAGAGCTTTGCCAAATCCACAAATTCGTTGATGGTAACGCTGATGGGGATGTTGGGGAAAGTCATCATCTCGGCTATGGCTATCTGCATGATGACCACATCCATGTACGCCAGACGCGAGAAATCCCAGTTGTGACTGGCCTCGCTCATATAGCGCTGATAAGTATCGGCATTGAGAATGGTAGCGCGGAACAGCTTGCGTGCAAACTCGCGGTCTTCCTCGTCCTTGTATTCGGGCAGGAGTTCCTGGTTGCCCTTGTTGGCAGGGTCGAAGCGCTTGATGGTCTTCAGCACGAAGGTATCTACTATCTCTTTGTCGTCATTCCAATAGAGACTCTTCTCTTCCAGAATGGCATCGAGCTCGGCATTGTCCTGAATGAGCATCTTATAGAGCTTGCGCCACACTTCACGGTCAGCCTCATAAGAATCGTCATCACTGTCCATATATTCCTTATATACTTCACTCTGCTCTATCTGATTACACTTGCCGCGGATAAACTCCTTGTCGTTTTCCCAGGTGAGCTTCTTGTCTTCCAGGAAAGCGTTGAGCATCTTGTTCTCCTCGAGCTGGATGGCGAACTTGTTAAAAGCAAATTTGTTGGATGGTTTGTCTGTGCCTTCACGCTCCGCACGAGCTGTGAGAATATCAAATCGACGTCTTTCCTCTCTTGAAATCTCGACGATTAACAGCAACAGATAGTTGTAAAGGTCATAAGCCTTGGAGAGGCTAAACAACAACTCCTTTTCAGCATTCTCCATGTTCTTGTTGCCGTTTTGGTAGTAGGCGTAGGTTAACTGAACTACCTTAGTTCTAATCAATTCTCTGTTTATCATTCTCTAATAATAATTGGTGTTTCTTTTATTTTCGCTACAAAAATAGTCAAAAAACAAATTCTATGCAATAAAAACGCTGAAAATAAATGTTTTTTTAGAAATTCTTTGCATAATCCGAGGAAAAAGGCTACCTTTGCAGCGCTTTTCGCATCTCAGTGTGATGGCGAATTAATTAATAATTTAGAGTAACACATTATGAAAGAGATTAATGTAACAGGTCAGAAGCGTACA
>OQVS01002239.1_pt1 | contig 12497 bp, 4 predicted proteins | sample 1691601 | NCBI WGS metagenome assembly OQVS01 (sample SAMN03418268, study PRJEB22391) | human gut metagenome | biome: human-gut; feature: organic feature; material: feces | host: Homo sapiens | place: Tanzania | collected 2013-01 | reverse complement strand
TAATCTGCTCCTTACGGTAATCGGACGCAGGGGCAGGCTTCTCCTCCTTTTCTTTGATACGGACAACCACCGTTTTTTCGGCGGTATTTCCCGCATAATCGGAGGCATTCACCGTGACGTTTACAATGCCCGTCTTACCGGCAAGCGGTATGGTAAAGCCGTAGCTTCCTTTCAGGGCGGTGTCAAAGCTGCCGTTTACCTTCTGTTCCTCACCGCCGTCTATGGTATAGGTAATGTCTTTGATTCCCGCGGTAATACCGGCATCTTCCGCATCCGTTACCGACACATAAACCGTCGGCACGGCAGTTTCCTCATAGTAATTCTCAGACAGCCCCTCTCCCGGTTTGGGATTCGCCGGGTCTGTCATGTCAGCCGCCATAAAGGTAATCTCGGGCGGGTTATTCTCCACGATGATACCGTTTGCTGCGCCTGTAACGCTCTTTGTGTCAGAGACATTTCCCGCTGCATCGGTACATTTGATGTCGGTGATTTTGCCCTTCCAGTCTGCGGAAAGGACGATTTTTGCCAGACCATCCTTATTAAGCTTTGCAGTCGCAGCCTGTGCCATACCTGACGTGGGCGTTATGGTATAGGAAATCTCCTCCGCCCCGCTGCCTTCCTCTGTCACTGGAATACACAGAATCAAACTCTCTTTCCCGATGATCCAGTCAAGGATATTTGCTGCCTTTTGTTCAAAGGTAATTTCACCGATGACAGGCTTTGTCTTATCCCACTTCACGATGACAGGATCGGATGTAGTCGCATTGCCCGCCGCATCCTCTGCCTTGAAGGTGTAGGTATGCACACCCTCTGTACAGTCGTAGGTTTTCGTAAATATCGTGCCGGACGCTGTGGAAATGCCGCTGATTTCCGCGAAATCGCCATCATCCACTTTGCCGTACAGCTTCTCGACGCCCACGTTATCGGAATAGGTCAGCGTAATGTGCAGAGCCGCCGCATTGTACCAGCCGTCAGCGTTCGCACTGACACCTTTCTCCATCGCTGCCGCAAGAGACGGCGCCTGCGTATCAATATGTGTCATCTCCACGCTGTACTCTTTGCTGACATTTCCTAATTTGTCGGTAAGCCGGACTACATATTTTCCGTTTTCCGTCACGGTAAAGCTATTTCCGGTGAGGTTCCTCCATTCAGTCTCGTTCTGCCCCCGGTACTGCATTGTCTGAATGCCGCTGCCGCCATGATTTATACATTTTCCCTTTGCATCGTAGATTGCCGTACAGTCATCCGTAGCCCCTATCAGCTGAATCGTGCCTGTTTTCCTGTCTGTAGATACGGAGCATTCCAGCTTTTCCAGCTTCGGCGCCTCATTGTCAATGGTCGTCACAAGTGCTTCTGTCCTGCCGGAATTGCCATATTGATCCGTCACCTGGAATACATAGACGCCGTTTTTCGTCACAGTACAGGTTCCGGTGGTAACGCCGGCAATAAAGTCTCCCGTCTGTGCGCCGCCCGGTGTGTATACGGACGCGATCTCGCCTGCACCGGTACCGGTTCCCTTCTTCGCCGTCCAGGTAAGCACAGCGCTCTTTTCCCATGCCGCCGGGTTGCCCGTTACGGTAATCGAGGGAAGTCCTGCTCCTGTTGCCGGTTTCATCATATAATAAGGTCCCGACCGGACGACTGAGGAGATATTCCCCGCACCGTCTGTAACCTTTACATGAAGATATTTTGCGGTCTTTGCAGTCTCTGTGGCGGCATACTCTGCCTGATAGCTGCCGTCCGCATTCGCGGTGAGCACCGTCCATGCGGTAGGATTCGCTGTCGTTTCTGTCCACGCATACTCCACCTTATCCACGCCACTGCCGCCGGCATCCTCCGGGAACACAGCAAGGTTCAGCTCATGATATACGGTCTCCGCATCCGTGCTGCTGCCGCTGCGGATTGTGACTGTGGGTTTCAGGGCATCTATTTTCTGTACCTCAATGGTCTGGGAAATCACACTTCCTAAGCTATCCGTCAGCGTGACGGTATACGTTCCGTTTTGGGTTACTTTCAGATACGTCGTCCCGCTTGATTTCGTAATGGTAGTTGAACTGCTCGTCGGTCCGGCAAAAGTGATCTTCGTGCCGGAGGTCTGCGCACCCGCATACTGCACCACGATATATTTTGCAGGTTTCCATACATCCGCCACATCTGCAGAGGCAACCGCAGTCCCCGCCTTCACGGATACCCCCGTGATGGCAGGCTGCATAAAGGTAAACGCCTTAGAAGTATGCGTGGAAGCTCCCGACGATGCAGTGGCGAGCACATGCAGATACCAAGTTTCCTTCGTTCCCGCCGCGCCCCTGCTCTCCGTAAGCTGCACGCCATTTGTGGTACTCTGCCAGCCATAGGCGGGCATCGCAGTACTATTTGTCCATGTATACTGTATGGTCGTCTTTGCCCCTGTCGCCGTGATGGTTGCCTTATGGCAGGGCAGACTGCCGCTCGTGTCTGCCGTAATCGTCACCGTCGGCTTCGTTGCATCCACGGTCACGCCCGTACTGCCGCCCGGAAATGTCTGGCTGCTGCCAGAAAGGCTGCACATATCCTTAATGCCGGAGGCATTGCTGATGCCGTTAACCTTCAGCGCGCTGCTGCCGCTTAAGTTTACAGAGGACGATACCGTCCCTGTGAAATACAGCACATTGGTGTCCGCGCCGCCTGCGTATGTCAAGATACCTACGTTGGTCGAGATGGTAAGACTGCTGCTCAAAGAGCTGTTCGTTTTATCCACAATCTCGTCAAAGACAAGCGCCACTGTAATCGGATCGCCTGGAAGGTAAGTACCGCCTGCCATCGGTGCAACGCCAAGGAGCACAGGTTCCTTCTCATCCTGCACCATGACATAGCTGGTCAGACCGTCCACATACCAGATATCGGTATCTTTGCCGGTCGCACCAAAGTAAGCATAGCATGTGTTACCTAGTCCAAGGTTCACCCATGTTTTCCCATTGTAAGAATGGGTTGTGCCGGAGCTATTCTTAGGATAATAGCTGTTTTCCCCACCGCCTGTTCTGGTGTCCGGAAAAGAGTAGGTTCCCACAGCATCCCCTTTCCCCTGTAGGAAATTGCATGCCCAGAGCTGCCCGTTTACTCCCGTAACTGCGGCATCCTCTTTGCTTATATCATAATTTTTATCCTCCAATGGCGAGGTTCCCATATAGGCATGTTCATAGCTGTCTTGCTCTTCATAAGACTTCAGCACATACCGATAGTACCACCCACCGGCGGTGGCGTTCAAATACTCCCTCTGGTATTGATTTGTATAATAATCAGAAAAGGAGCTGCTGGTATTATAGTTTATCTCATTTTTACGGTTGGTCAGAAAGCTCACATTTTTTCTTGTTCCGCCCTGATCGCCATTTGTGTCCGCAACCCGTTTTCCATTTTTTCCGGTGGTATCTGCCACATGGGTAATTGATTTTTCTGTGTTATAAATTGTCCTGTCGATAACATAATTGCTGTCCTTCGTCATCGTCCGCGTCCTGGAGCGGTTTGCCGAAGCAATCGCTCCGCCGCCCTCCACGCGGTAAATTTCCAGCGAGTAGGCTCTGTCTGCATTGGAATACTGCGTTCCCACATCGTTATTATAGGCTTTTGTCACGCCAAGCTCCGTCACAGTCACGGTCTTGGACGTCTCCCCGTCTGCGAAGGTAAGAGATCCCTGCACATGGGTAAAATGGGTGCCGCCGATGGCGGAGCCGTTTACCGTGCGGTAATAGACGGTCTGATTCCCGTCCGAACCACCGCTTCTCGTAATCGTAAAGGTCGTTGTTGTGCCGCTGTTTGACACCCCGCTCACGGAAAACGTGCCGTAGGACGGGATTCCGAAGCCGAATTTTCCCGCTTCGCTGTAAATGACCTTCTCGCTTCCGTCAGATGCAGTAACCTTCGCATATGCCCGCGCATAGTATTCCACGCCGGACACAAGCCCCGTGGCGGTTGCGCTTAAGTTTCCGTTCTTTGTTTTGACAACGGTGGAGGTCGTTACTTTTCCGTTGTTAAGATCCAGTGTAGGAGCCGGCATAATGCCCCACACGAAGCCCGTCTCCTTGATCGTATCCGCTCCGGTATGGGCTAAAACCGCCTTTAAGCTGAAACGATCCTTGCTGCCCGAAACCGCTGCAAGCGTACCGAGCTTCAATTCAAGGGGCTTTGCCGTCACCGTGATGGTGCAGCTTTTTGTGCTTTTATTTCCCGCAGCGTCCGTCGCCGTCACCGTAACGGTCTTTGACCCCGGACTGCTGCTGATATCTGCCGGTATCGTGTAGGACCATGGCTCGTCAGCAATCTTACGGTTATCCGAGGCGGAAAGCGCATCAGCAAACAGCTTTTTCACCGTCTCCAATGCCTCGTCCTCCAAAACCGTGACCGGCGAATAGGTGATCGTGGGAGCTGTCTTGTCGATATTGTCCACCTTTACCCGATAGGTGAACGATTTATCATTGCCCTGCAGCTTATAATTTATGGTAAAGGAATATTCGCCGTTTTCTGAAACAACCCTTGATGTTTCCGGAACAGTCACATCGGTAATCCCCATTTCCGGCACAGCCTCAGCGCTCACCGTTATCTCCACATCCGTTTTCGTAAGGACATCCGGTGACAAAGTATAGCTGACCTTCGGGCCGATTCCTAAACCCTGCATGAAATAAAAGCTGACGCTGTCGGTTGCCTTGATCTCCTCCGTTGTCGGATCCTTAAGAATTCCCGTGATCTTATATACGCCGCTCGGCGAGTCTAAGGGCATGCCAAGCGCTATCTCCTCTGTCGCCTGCACCTGTCCGAAGCATGCGTCCAGCGCATTTCCTGTCTCCTCCTGCGTCAGGACATATTCTGTGGTATACTGCTTATTCCCTGTCTGTCTGACTGTCACAAGGGATTCTACGGTAACCTGACCATCTTCCGTGACGGCATTCTGAAGTTTCAGGGAAAATTCTTGAATATTGGGGTCTGCTGCTCCACCGTCCAGTATGAGCTGCATCCAGTCCACTGTCACCACCCAGCTCGATGCAACAGTCACGGATATGACATTCTTTCCCTTTTTCAGCTTGTCAAGGGGAATCTCCAGCACGGTGGTGTTCCATGTGTTGTTCGTACCCGCGAGGTAACCGATCGTCTCATTGTTATATTTCTTCTTATGACTATTCTCCTGATCCATGGGCAGATAAATGTCGTCATTTAAGTACACATAATCCGTCTCACCCAGATCTTCATCCACATCATAAGCCTTAATTGCCAGATATGCGCTCTGGGTCGGAAGCTCGTCCAGTGTAAAAGCAAGCTCAATCGGGTGCACGCTTTTCCATGAGCTCATAATCACATCTATATCGCCATCCGCCTTTCCCGTATGACTGTTGTTCTCATTATCCCCGGTGAGCATCAGCGTCTGCGGGTGTGTGACAGTATTTTGCACAGCAAAAGTCTGCACCGCAATCGGAGCATTTGGTATTTCCACACCATACTCCTCCACCAGATCTGCAAGCGTCAGCATCTGAGGGATTTCATTTTCTGCCATCCGCTGTTGTATCATTTCCGGGTAGTGGTAAGGGCACTCCTCGTCCATGCAGTCTGTCTCAGTGTTGCGGATATGCTCAAGTCCCTCCAGACGCCGGATCAGCTCCGGCAGACACTCCCCGTCTCCCCCGGATACCGTGCTGCTGTTCTCCACAGCATCGGCTCCGTTCTCCGCGAGCCATTCATCCAGGGCCTCCCGTGCCTCCTCAAGCTGTCCAGGGTCAATCATGTCCTCGTCCGGCTCACCGGAAGCAAGATATGTAAGCGGATCCGGCAGATTTTCCAACAGCGCAAACAGCCCGGCAGATTTTTCCTCCGCAGGATTTTCTCCTGACTGTCCCGCTATTGTCACGGTAATCTGCGGAAGGCTGACCCCCTCCGCCACAACATAATCCTCCGGGATGACCGGCAGATAGACATAACAGTTCCCCGCTGCGGAGGAGTCAAAACTATCCGCTGTACGGTTCTCCCACGTCACAGCCACGGTAACTTCCGTGGAGTCTTCCCTTCCGTCAGGCTCCGCCGCACCGGCTGTCACCGGCTGTGACGCCGAACCGTCAGAGTCGTCCGGGACAAGATTTTGCGAAACCGTCCCCTCCTCCGGTGCTGCAGTTTCTTCCTCACTCTTTGTCTCCAGCATTACCGTAAGGGTTTCGGGAAAACGTATTTCGCTTTCCTCTGCGAAAGCGGGCAGGGACTGCTCTTTTAGGGATTCGTCCAGATCTGCAAAAGCGGTGATCACTCCCTGTGCTTTTGTGCCGCTTCCGTCACTGCCGACTGCCGCAAACACCGTGAAATCCACACTGGTAAACACAAGGGCAACCGTCGTGACAAGTGCCACAGCCCTTGCGGTTTTCTCTCTGACCTTCCACTGAATACAGCCATATAAAATTACGTTATAAATGAAAATATATGCCACCAATACGATCCAGACCGGATAACGCAGCATCCTGTATCTGCGCCCGATTCCCGCAAGGGTACGGATCGTTTCAGATTTTGCCCTTCGGAAGGGTTCACAGGCAGCGTGCAGCTTTTCGTACTGTTCTCTTTTAGCTATCTGTCTCTTCATAGTAATAATCATACCTTTCCGTAATTTTCTTGTAGAAAATATACCCAAACAATTCTTTCCCATGTACGGCTTTGCGGATTTGGTATCTTTTTTGTCGAATTTGGTCAGGGCCCGTTTCGTTGACTCCTCCCTTCTTCTTTGCTACACTATAAGAAAACGATCGGAAGGGAGCTTAAACCTTGCAGATTGCCCTGTGTGATGACGAAGAAACATACCACGAGAAGATAAAAGAGCTTATCGGACAGTATAAACAGATCCATTCTGACCGCACCCTGTCCCTGTCTTCTTTTTCTTCCGGAAAAGAACTTATAAACCATGTAGATGAATACGGCGGTTTTGACCTCTATATCCTGGACTGCATTATGCCGGAAATGAACGGCATAGAACTGGGAACCGCTCTCAGAATGCGTGATAATACGGGTCTCCTGCTCTACCTTACCACATCTCCCGACTTTGCACTGGATTCCTACCGGGTCGATGCCTTTGATTATTTGTTAAAACCCGTGGACAGGGATTTGTTTTTCCAAAGTCTTGACAAGGCTTACCACTCTTTTTCGCAGATTATGCAGGAAGCGGTTGCCGTGAAGACTGTGGACAGCATCCGCATGATTCCCGTTGCTGACATACGGTATGCAGAGCGCATGGAGAAGCATATTGATTACTATCTGACAGATAATACCGTGATACACAGCACCAGCTTCAACGGCTCTTTCCAGAACGCCGTTACCGAACTGTTGGCGCATAAGGGAATGCTCCTGGTGGGTTCCTCTTTTGTCGTAAATTTATTCCATGTCACGGAGGTTACAAAATCAGACCTGATACTGACCGGGAACCTTTATGTCCCGGTTCCCCGCCGGATGTATGAAACCGTCAAGAAGAAATGGGTGGATTTCTGGCTGAATGGAGGCAGATACCATGCTTTTTGAAGATAATATTTCGTTTTTGGTTTTAAAGGTTCTGATTACCTGCGCAGGCACGTTTGGAATGATGGGTTCCACCGTGAAATACCGGTTCGTGAAAGAGAAGCCTGTTAGTATAATCATTTTCGGAGCCTATGTCCTGTATATCATAATCTCCACCTATGCCATTATCTATTTTTTGGATTATGAGCATTTTCTGCGGGTATTTATCCTTACCATATCCTGCCCCGCCGTTCTGCTGTTACATAATATTTCCGACGAACCCTTTCCACGGCTTGTATTCACCCGTGCCACGCATATACTGGCATCCCTGTACATTGCAGCTACCATCACTCTCACAAATACCGCGCTGCAGGGAACGGAGCTGTCGGATATTCTGATGCGCCTGCTGGTCTATCTGCTTGTCATCCTGCTTGATTTTCATTATGTGCGGCCTGTCTATCTGGATTTTATCAGTAAAATCAGGAAAGGCTGGGGGGCTCTTTCCCTGATTCCCTGCGCGCTTATTATCCTTGCCGTAGTGCTTGCCTTTTATCCGGAGCATTATACCAGACGCCCCACAGGCATCCTGATGATCTACCTGCTCGGTGTTGTCATTGTCATTCTTTACGCCACCATCGGCTTATATCTTTCCCTGCAGTACCAAAGGCAGTCTGCAGAACAGAATCGGGAAATCCTTAAGCTGCAGGTACAGAACCTACAAAGAGAAGCCGCAGATATAGAAAATCTTGTGAATCAGGCAAAAATCATCCGGCACGACACCCGGCACATGCTTTCCACCATTGCCTCCCTGGCCGAGAGTGGAGATATGCAGGCGATCCTTGACTTCATAGGTATCGCTGACAAAAGTCCCGATGTTCCGGAAACTTCCCATTACTGCAGGGATCCCCTTCTGGATACCACGCTTTGTTCCTATTTTAAAGCTGCAGAAGAATCCGGCATTCTGCTGCAGACATCGCTGGCCATCCCGGATACACTTCCGGTTGACTCTGCCGGGCTTGCCATCTGCTTTGCCAATGCGCTGGGGAATGCCATAGAGTACTGCAAAGAGCTTCCGGAAAAGGAAAGAAAAATCGTCTTCAAATGCATTGCGAAACCAAAGCTGATGTTTGAGATCGGAAGTCCTTATCAGGGCAGGATCATCCTTGACCGGAATGGTCTTCCGAAATCACCGGAAGGTGGTGTGGGAACTCATATCCGTTCCATCGTGGCGTTCTGCGAAAGGCATGATGCCTTTTACTCATTCACGGCAGAAAACGGCTGGTTTAAGGTTACGGTTGCATTATAAAGGGAGGAATACTATGATCTTCGATAATAATATGGCATACCAGACTTACAGAGTCCTTGTCTCCATATTCGGCACGCTGGGTATGATCATTTCTCTTACCCCCATGAAGAAAAACCATAAAAGGAACCTGCTTATTCTGGGCGGCTATGTTGTTTATGCCGTTGTTTACTCTTCCCTTTCCTTACGTTTCCTTGGATTCCTGTCTTTTTTGCGGAGCGCCGTCTTTACCGTTTCTCTGCCCGGTGTGCTTGCCATTTACATGATGGCAGATACCTCCGTCCCGAGACATATCTTTAAATGCCTGTCGCAGCTTCTGCTTTCCCTCTATCTGATTATCAGCATGACTCTGCTGAATACACTTTTGGGAGGCACTCTGCTGTCAAGTGCCATACTGCTCCTTTTTGCCTATGTTGCCATGATCTTTCTGGAATCTTTCTTCTTAAGAAGTTTCTTCCTGACCAGGATAGAAATAATTACCAAAGGCTGGGGGATCCTCTGCCTGATTCCCAGTTCCTTTTTACTCTTTGTAATGGTGCTCGTACTCTATCCGGTTCATTATACGCAGAACCCGTCGTTTGTCCTCCTGTTCTACCTGACAGGGGCTGTCATCCTCATCATTTACTATGCAGTCTTCCAATACCTATGGACACAGTATCAATACCAGATGGATAAGCAGAACCGGGAGATCCTGGAAATACAGATGCAGGGTATTAAAAAGCACGCAGAAGATACCAAAAGAAATGCGGAGGAAGTAGAGAGCGTCTGGCAGAACACTCACCGGATGCTGTCCGGCATTGCTGTGCTTGCCAGGGAGGGGAATGCCGAAGCCATCCTTAACTTTGTAGCCGAATCCTCTGCGCTTGACCTTCTGACCCCACCCGCCCATTACTGCAGCGATCCCATATTAAACGCCACGCTCACTGCATATCTAAACAAGGCTGAAAATTCCGGCATTACGGTGGATCTCCATCTTGCCATCCCCGAAACGCTCCCCGTTGATTCTGCAGAGCTTTCCATCTGCTTTGCCAATGCCCTGGAAAATGCCATAAAAGCCTGTGAAGAGCTCCCGGAAAATGAGCGGAAAATTATTCTCAGATGTATCCATAAACCTGCTTTCATGTTTGAGATCGACAACCCGTATAAGGGACAGATCACCTTTGGAAGAAACGGGCTGCCAAATTCCACGAAAACAGGTCATGGCCTTGGAACACGCTCCATTATGGCTTTCTGCGAAAAGCATAATGCCTTTTATGATTTTTCCACGGAAGGCGGCTGGTTTAAGGTTATGATCACTTTGTGATGCATGTCAAACGATGGTATTGGGGAAGCTCTCCGCCACGCACAGTTTCCCATACCCCACCCGGTCATTGGGGTATTCTGTCTCCCCCCTCAGTGGTCTGGCTCCTTTCCTGAAATATGCTTTTACTTTTTCGCCGTAGAGGAAGGGATCATTCCCCCTTACGATCCCCCATTCCATCAAAAGGGCTGCTGCCCCGCTGACAATGGGTGTCGCAAAAGAGGTACCGGTCACGGGAGTAAAGCTTCCGTACACATCCGGGGCCTGAATATTCACACCCGGGGCCACGAGATCGGGCTTGGTCAGTCCTGCGGCAGCCACACCAACGGTTCTAGTGCTGTCAGCATAGCCTCTGCCGGAGAAATCGGCATAGGTATCATAGACTGGGTCATAGGCTCCCACGGTGATGACCTTGGCTGCGGTAGACGGAATAGTCAGTGTCACCTGGGGTGTGGCACGGTAGAATCCGGTACTCTCCCCGATTCCGCTTCCCGCTGGGAGATACAGATAATATTGTCCTGTCACGGTCACTACCGGTTCCAGCCGGATCGTCCAGATCCCTGCATTGATGTAGCTTCCCTCTGCCGGGATCATGTCCAGATAGATTTCCTGTGCCACCGCATAGGGCAGAGGCTCTCCCAGATAAACCAGTATTCTGGTCTGTTCCAATTCCAGCGAGTATTTTCCTCCCTGGATATTTGTGGACAATTCTGCTTCCTCACCTCCCGGGGCCTGCAGTCTTATCCGGAACACATCGCTGTAATTTTTCCATAGCTGTATATTCAGGTTTCTCTCATAATTTCCCACAGCCAGTTCCACGCGGCTGTCCCTTGTTATATTGCCGGCAAAATGTCCTCTGGCGGCTCCTTCGTTGCCACTGCCAACGCATATCACCGTCCTGCCGATCTCCGAAGCATTGTCCAGGAATCTCTCCAGCAGAGAGCTTCCATCATGGGAACCGTAGCTGTTGCCGAAGCTCAAATTAATGACAAGAGGCATATTTAACTGTCTGGCTTTCCGCAGCGCATAAGTAACGCCTCTCATAATCTCCGTGGTCCGGGGAAAACCTTCCTCCCTGGGAAGTCCCAGTTTCACGATGATCAGTTCCGCCTCCGGGGCCGCTCCGGTATAGAGGCCGTCCGCACTTCTCCCGGCGGCGATCCCCGCCACTGCCGTTCCGTGGCCGGTCAGATCCCTGCTGGGGATCAGGCCGTACCGTTCCAGTACACTGCTGTTCAGTGCCCGGTTGATTTCCTCCTCCGTATATTCAGTCCCGATGGGAAATCCATCCGGTGTCCTCCCATATCCCGTATCGCCCGTTTCCTCCGACGCTATCTGATTCTGTGGCAATGTCGGATTCCGCAGCGTCTCCTGCTCCCGTGATGCGGCCTGTTTTCCCGGAATTGTCTGATCCGATGGTACCGTCTGATCCCATGGTACCGTCTGGTCCCACAAATACCGTATCCTAGTACTGCCGTCTGGATTTCGGAACACCTCCAGATCCCAGGTAATCCCGGAATCCAGAACAGCCAAAAGAACGCCCCTTCCGTTCAGAAAAGGCGTTCTTCTTGTCACCGGTGGAAAACAGGATGCACTGTCCGGATCTGTCTGCTGGTAATAAAACCGCTTAGGCTTTTCCACATACTCGATCTCCGGGGCTTCCGATACGGTATCTACCAGTGTCTCCGGTACCGTAAGGATTGCATATCCGGCAATCAGTTCTTCCACCACAATATTCTGTTCCCGCAGTCCGTCCAGACTGCCATGATATTTTACGATCAGCTCCCAGCTGCGGCTCTCTGCGCTGTAGCCGACATTCAGACTCTCCGTCTGTTCCCGTTCTTCCTCCGGGGTCTCTAATGCAAGGTTCAGGATATTCTCCAGCTTCTGATCCATCAGAATTTCCGTCCTCGTTCCTGTATTTCCTAAATCGTATGCAGGCTATACAAAACTATTCACGAAAGCCGGAAAAATCATCTTCCACTCTCCTACGCCTCCTTCGGAATCTGTCCATCCACATGAAGGATATGGTTGATCAGCCAGTCCGTCAGGTAGTTCAGAATATCCATGATCTGCTCATCCTGATTTCCTTCATCTTTCTCATGCTGATCAATAAATTCATCCAGTTTGTTGATAAATTCCTGATGCTGGATCTTCTGGGTAAAAATCTTTTTGTACTGGATAGATTCCATATACGCTTCTTCATCTGAAAAATGTTTTACGGTATAATCACGCAGTTTTTCCAGAATTGCATCGATCTTGTCATACTTGTCGGGTGTAAACTCTTCCTGCAGCAGATCATATGCTTCACCGGCATAGTCAAACAACTGTTTATGCTCCTGATCGATCATGTCAATTCCAATATAGTATTCCGGTTTCATTTCAAACATAACTTCAACCTTCTTT
>OQVS01002237.1_pt1 | contig 12508 bp, 8 predicted proteins | sample 1691601 | NCBI WGS metagenome assembly OQVS01 (sample SAMN03418268, study PRJEB22391) | human gut metagenome | biome: human-gut; feature: organic feature; material: feces | host: Homo sapiens | place: Tanzania | collected 2013-01 | reverse complement strand
TGGCGTTAGGTCCATCGGTAGAATACCGCTGGCACGAGCATTCCCGCTACTTCATAGGCAAGCACAAACATACCGAAACGGGCGATATCAACCTCAACCCTATCGGCCTGAACCTCGAAGCCCGTGCCGGCTACTCAGGAGTGATGCTCTACGTCCGTGCCGGAGTAACCCCGTTGCTCAACAAGACCAAGGCTCCCGAGTGCTACCCGATGACCATCGGGTTAGGATTTAGACTGTAATTTCTCTCAAAAAATCGAAAAAGTGGCGATAGGTGTGCGAAATCTATGTTTTTTTATGAGATTTCGCACACCTATCGCCACTTTTTGCAATTTATCGCCTGAATTTAGGCTATAGTAACAGAGTGGACTTTGTTACTTACTTTAGCTCAACTTCCATATTTTTATTTGGCAAGAAGGATATGTTAACTTCTGCCTTTCCGAATAGAAACGTCACATAATCCAATGGATGAACGAAAAAATCAAACATCACATCACCTTCAGAATATGTCCCTGTGAGATATTTGAGATTGTTGCTCATTCTTCCCTTGCACTTCTGTAATTTCTTTTTTAGAATACGGATGACAGGGGCATCCCCATTAAGTCGGGTGTCAATGGCTTACAAGCGAAAGTACAGTAATTTGCTTGCGAAAATAAAATAAGGTGGGTGAAACGTTCGTTTTTTCGCTTTTTAAGCGTAAATTTGCATACGCATAAAGTATGGAAAGAAAAAGCTGTTATATTATGGAGCAGAGAATTATTATTTCAGACAATTTGGAGGAGGATTTGGCTGTAGCCATCTCCGAGTGTGAACATGACCGTGTGTTTGTGCTTACCGACAGCGTGACGCGTGAGAAATGCTGGCCTAAGATCAGCGGGTTCCACAGCATGCGTAAGGCACACGTCATAACCATTGGCGACACCGACACACACAAGACGCTCGACAGCTTGGCACAGGTGTGGAAGGAGCTGGGCGACAACGGGGCGACACGCCACTCGTGCATGGTGAACCTGGGCGGCGGAATGGTTACCGACCTCGGAGGATTTGCCGCTTCCACGTTTAAGCGCGGCATCGACTTCATTAACATCCCCACCACGCTGCTGGCAATGGTCGACGCATCGGTGGGAGGAAAGACGGGCATCAACTTTAACGGTCTGAAGAACGAGGTGGGCGTGTTCAACGACAGCAAGTATGTGTTGCTGAACACGGCGTTCCTCGACACGCTCGACTATGACAACCTGTGCTCCGGTTTCGGCGAGATGCTTAAGCACGCTCTCATAAGCGACCGCAGAACATGGCACGACCTGCTGGCCTTTGACCTCCAGACCCCAGACCTGCCGCTGCTGCAAAAGCTTGTGGCACAGTCGGTAAAGGTGAAGGAGCGCATTGTGGAGCAAGACCCCTACGAGAAGAACATACGCAAGGCGTTGAACCTTGGCCACACGGTGGGACATGCGTTTGAGTCGTGGGCGCTGAAGCAGGGACACCCTGTGCTCCATGGCTATGCTGTGGCTTATGGCTTGGTGTGCGAACTGTATCTCAGCGTTGCGAAGGCCGGGCTGCCCACGGAGGTGCTGCGCGAGGCTGTGAACTATGTGAAGGCTTTCTACAGCCACCTCTCTTACACCTGCGACGACTATGAGGCGTTCTTCGAGCTGATGAAGCACGACAAGAAGAACACCGCCGATGGCGGCATCAACTTCACTCTGCTCGACAGCATAGGAGGAATAAAGATTAACCAGACGGCTTCGAAAGAGGAGATCTTTGAGGCACTCGACTTTTATAGGGAAAACTAAGGAAAGTGAAGAGTGAAGAGTGAAGAATTCTTTACTCTTAGCTATTGAATTCTTCACTCTTCACTCTTCCCTCTTCACTTAACATACTCTTCACTCTTCACTTATTAACAAGATGACGATAGGAATAATTGTGGCTATGGACAAGGAGCTTGCCCAGCTACGCACACTTCTTGAGCAACTGACGGTTGAACGCAAGAACGGTAAAGATTTTATATTGGGAAACATTGGTTCCAAAAAGGTGGTGCTGCAGAAATGTGGCATCGGTAAAGTAAACTCGGCAATAGGGGCGGTGGAGATGATAGACCACTATCATCCTGACCTCGTGGTGTCGTCGGGCTGTGCCGGTGGTGCTGACACAAGCTTGAACGTAACGGATGTGGTGGTGAGCACCGAGTGCTGCTATCATGATGCCTACTGCGGCAGTGAGCAAGAGTATGGCCAGATTATGGGCATGCCCGCACGCTTCGCCTCGCCTCAGGAGCTGGTGGCCAAGGCTGCTGCCATGGAGGGAAACATACGCGTGGTGCCGGGACTGATCGTCAGCGGCGAGTGGTTCGTCGACAGTCGCGACAAGATGCGCTCCATACTCGACCGTTTCCCCGAAGCAAAGGCGGTGGACATGGAGAGCTGCTCCATTGCGCAGACATGCCATATCTATGGCGTGCCGTTCATCTCGTTCCGCATCATCAGCGATGTGCCGCTGAAGGACGAGAAGGCACAGCAGTATTTCGACTTCTGGGCTCGCATGGCTGACGGGTCGTTCACCGTGACCAAGCATTTCCTTGAGAGCATTTAATGGTAAAAAGGCTTTTTAAAGGTAAAAAGGTAAAAAGGTAAAAAAAGGCTGACGCCGTTGGAAGGGAAAAACGAAAAGGGAAAAGTGAAAAATCCTATAAACTTTTTGAAGGTAAAAAGGTAAAAAGGTAAAAAGGTAAAAAAAGGCTGAGGCCGTTTTAAAGGTAAAAAGGTAAAAAAGTAAAAAGATAAAAAAGTAAAATATAAAAGTAAAAAATAAAAATGGAGAAGATAGCAAGTTTCACCATCGATCACAACCGCCTGTTGCGCGGCATCTATGTGAGTCGTAAGGACCAGGTGGGCGGGGAGACCGTCACCACCTTCGACATAAGAATGAAGGAGCCCAACCGTGAGCCAGTGCTTCATCCGGGAGCGCTCCACACCATTGAGCATTTGGCTGCTACCTATCTGCGCAACGATGAGCAGTGGAAGGACCGCATTATTTATTGGGGACCCATGGGTTGTCTCACGGGCAACTATCTGCTGATGCGCGGCGACCTGCGGTCAGAAGATATCGTGGATCTGATGCGCCGCACCTTCATGTTTGTTGCCGATTTTGACGGCGACATTCCCGGTGCTGCCCCCAAAGACTGTGGCAACTGGCTCCTCCACGACCTGCCCATGGCCCGCTGGGAGGCACGCAAGTTTGTAAACGAGGTGCTCAACGTCGTTAAGCCAGAGAACCTGAATTATCCTGAGTAAAGGTTGAGGTGGATAATTATCCGTCTCATGTTTTATGTTACATGTTTTATGTAACATGTTTTATGTAATAGGTAGAAAGAAAAGGGTCGCATCAAAAAGCAACAAAGGCTGTTTGGAAGTGTTCAAACTTTCCAAACAGCCTTTGTTTTATATATATGTTCGGCTCTTTAGCCTATGCCCCTTTAGCCCATGCCTCTTTACAGCGTGAACCTGTAGGCGGCGCTTATGCAGATGGCGTTGTTCTTCGGCGAGTAGGAGCCGAGGTTGGAGCAGATGCGTGTGAGCCCGAGGTTGTAGCGGGCGTCGATGATGACGTTCATATATTCGTAGGACAGACCGATGGGTATGGCGAGGTCGAAGGTCTTGGCGTTGTAGTCGGCCTTGTAGGTGGTGGGCTTTCCATACTCGGTCTTGCCCTCGTCCGTAACCTTGAAACTGTTCTCCGTAAGCTCCTGCTTGCCGCTCACGTTGAAGCCCATCTGAAGGCCTACTTTAATGGCGAAATTTTGTGCGGCATACATGTTGAGCATTATGGGCACGTTAATATACTTAAGGTTCGTCTGGCAGTTGCTCACGCCGGTGTAGGAGCCTGGGGTCTGAACGTCTTCGGCGTTGTTGTTCTTATATTTGCAGCCTTGCTCGCTGTAGTAGGCGCCGAGCGACACCGACACCTTGGGCAGCACCTGGTAGTCGAAATCGACGCCTGCCATCATGCCCGTCTTCCATTGCTTTTCCATTGGTATAATCGTGTTGCCGGAGGTGGTGTATATCTCGTCCTTTGTTATGGATGTTATGGCCACGCCCACGCGCGGTATGATGGAAAAGGTGCCCTCCTTTGGTTGTGCCATGACCGCTGTGGCGATGGCGAGGAACAATGTGATGATGATGTTTCTTTTCATTTTTCTGTCTTTTCTTGTTGTGAGATTTTTATAATATAAAAACGTGAAAAGGGGCGGAATATTGTATAACCTATAGTCAGAAAACGAAGAAAGGACCATATCTTTGTGGGATACAGTCCTTTCAGAATGCCTTTAAGCAAATGCGCGCTATTACTTACGCAGACCGAGGGCCTTGATGATTGCACGATAACGAATTACATCGCGGTCGTACAGATAGTCGAGCAATGCGCGGCCACCTACTTCTTCACGGTGTAGGTGCCAGCAGTGTATTCCTTAGTTGTAGTCTCACCGGGGAGCGTGACCGATGCTGTGGCGCCTTCGGGTATGGTGAATGTCCATGTCCAGGTGTCACCGTCGTAGTGCCATTCGCTCTTGATGACGCCTGCTGCCGAGCGATATTGTGCCTTCACGAAGCCGAGACGCTTGTCCGGAACGGGGCGCATAACGATGTGTTTGAATCCGGGCTGTGACGTGTCGGCGGCAATGCCTGCTGCCGTTTCCCATATCCATTCGCACACGGCGCCGTAGGCGTAGTGGTTGAAACTGTTCATGCCTTTGGGGCCCATGCCTTCGTTGCGCATATAGCTGTTCCAGCGTTCCCATATAGTGGTGGCGCCATTGTCAATGGAGTAGAGCCAGCTGGGGTTCTTATGCTGGAACAATAGTTCGTAGGCGATGTCTGACATGCCGTTGTCGGTGAGCGTAGACATGAGTATTGACGTGCCGAGGAAGCCTGTCTGCAGGCAGTTGCCGTGAGCTTTGAAGTTGTCGCGCAGACGGTTTATGAGCCGCGTCTTTGCCTCGCCGCTGAACAGGTGGTTGCGTAGGGCGAAGAGAGCAGGGGTCTGCATGGTGTTCAGTATGTCGTTTTTGAATGTGCCATCAGTGTTGGTGAACGTCGCGCGGATGTAGTCTGTCGCCTTCTGCTGCATGGCTTCATACTTGGATGCGTCGCGTCCTGTGGCGCGTGCCATGTCACTCATCATGCCTGCATCCATCGCCCAGTAGCACGCGCTAAGGTAGTTCCAGTAGTCTATGGTCTCGGGTCTGATGACGGTCTTACCCTCTGCGTCTGTCATAAACGCTCTTCCGCTGCACGACTCCAACGGCTCGTAGCTCAGCCAGTCGCCCCATTGGTAGTTGCCATTGTCGCCTATGAGCGCGCGGTGGTCGTATTTCGTCTCGTCCATGTGGCGCATGAGTTTCTCCATGGCGTCCCAGTTGTCTGCCACAATTTGTTTGTCGCCAAACTGTTTCCATACCACCCACGGCACTATCACGCCGGCGTCGTTCCATCCGAGACGCATCATGTCGGTCTGGTTGGCGCCGTATTGTGCTATCGGTGCCACGCCGGGGAACGCTCCTGTGGGGCTTTGTGTATCGCGCATGTCACGCATCCACTTGTGGAAGAACTTGCGTGTGTCTGCGAAGAAGGTGCCGGTCTCGGCAAACACCTGTGTGTCAGCGGTCCATCCGAGGCGTTCGTTGCGCTGCGGACAGTCTGTCGGCACGGACAGATAGTTGGAGAGCTGTCCCCACACGGTGTTGGAGATGAGGCGGTTGATAAGTTTGTTGCCAGTGGTCAAGGTGCCTGTCTCCATGTTTCGGGCTATGGAGGTGACGGGAACCGACGCTATGCTCTTTATCTTCACGTCGTCGGTGGCGGTGATGGACACCAGACGGTAGCCGAAGAATGTGTTTGTGGGCATGAATGTGGCGGGCTTCTTCGTGTCGGCGAAGGTGTAGGTCATGCGCATGCCGGTGTCGGGGATGCGGAGGTTGAGGCGGTGGATGCTACCCTCGGGACCGTCCATGCCACGGCTCTTGGCGCCGTTGCCGTCGTTTAGCAATTCTGCGACGAGGCACGTCAGCTTCGTTCCTTCTTTCGCACAGAACTCAAACGAGGGCACGGCGGCGCAGTTTTGTCCGAAGTCTACGACAAGGTTTTCACCCTTATGTATGGTCATCTCTTCGCCAGGTTTGTATTCACGTTTCACCACCACCTTGCCATATTGGTCAGCAGTGGCGCCTTCTATGTTTTCCCAGACGTATGCCTTGACGGGCTTCAGCGTGAGGTCGGGGCGCAGATAGATTTCCGCGCCGTCGGTGGGGAGTGTCTCTCCGCTGAACTCGCTGTTGAGTTCGGCTTCTGGCAGCTTGTCGGTGTCTTCGAAAATAGGGGCTATTCGTGCGTCGTAGTCTTCTCCGTCAAATATGGCGGCGTGGGTCACGGGCCCGGCTATGCCTGCCTTCCAATCTGTCGGATAGGTGGGGTAGGTCTCCTTAGAACCGTCGATGTAGGTCAGCTCCAGCACGCCTCTGAACGCACATTTCTTACCAATCATGCCGTCGTGGCCAGCGGGGGTTATTATCTTGTCTGCCCACCAGCCTGGCGTCACCTGTACGGAGAGCAGGTTGTTGGCGTCTTTGCGCGTGTTGATGAGAGGGGTTATGTCGTAGGTGAACGACCGTTTGGTCTTGGCGTAGTGGGTGAATCCGGGTTTCAATATCTCGTTGCCGACACGCTTGCCGTTGACATACAGGTCGTAAACGCCAAGTCCAGAGGTCATCCATTTGGCTTTTACTACCTTCTGTGGGCCGTTCTTCACGGTGCATATAAACCAACTGGCGCCGTCGGCGGCACGTGTGCCGTCTTCCACTCTGCCCGTTACGACTGGTGCATCGGCTGCCGAAATCCATTTGGAGGCTTCCCAATCCACGTTGTCTAACGGCGCGGTGAGTGTCGCTTGGCCGTTGGTGGAGTTGTGGCATGAGTTTAATGTCATGACCAGTGTGCTGGTCATGGCAAAGGTTTTGATTAGATTTTTATTCATAATAGTGTGTTTAAGATGTGTTCTTGTAAGTCGTCTGCGGTGTCTGCGCAGTGTGTGCCGTCTGCTATGTGGCGCAGTGTGATGCGTGGCAGCGGCTTGCCGATGTCGCAAATTTAGTGATTTATTTTCTTTTGCGTGTCGTTTTGCTGCTGTTTTTTTTAGTTGTAGTGGCGTTAATTTGGCGCTTGTCGTTATTATGTTTGGTCGCGGAAGCAAAAAAAGCTGCGGGGCGTCGGTCGTGTCGTAAGGTGTGGCTTTTGGGTAGTGTCGAGTGTCTAAAAACGAAGAAAGGACCATATCCTTGTGGGATACAGTCCTTTCAGAATGCCTTTAAGCAAATGCGCGCTATTACTTACGCAGGCCGAGGGCCTTGATGATTGCACGATAACGAGTTACATCGCGGTCGTACAGATAGTCGAGCAATGCGCGGCGCTTTCCTACCAGCTGTGTCAGAGAACGTGCGGTAGTATAATCTTTACGGTGCTTCTTGAGGTGCTCCGTCAAATGGGAAATACGGTATGAGAACAATGCTATCTGGCTCTCAGCTGAGCCAGTATCAGTGTTAGACTTTCCGTACTGTCCAAAGATCTCTTGTTTTTTTGCCTGATCTAAATACATAGAATTAATTAATTAAAGTTTAAATTTTGCCAAAATGCGGCTGCAAAGGTACGGCTTTTTCTTCGTAACGCGCTATCTGTCAGTAGAAAAAATACTGTTTTTAACTATTTTTTACCATTCCTCTCGCTTTCTCCTTTGCTTTTTCTTGTTCTTAAATAAAGAAAGGTGCGTTTTTTTGTATGTTTGAGATTTTTTAAAGCCATTCTTCAAACCGTCAATAATTTTTTTGTAACTTTGCAACGTCTGCACAAGCGTTTTCAGAAGCGCGTGTGTCTGCACAAGTTTTTAATTTTGAGATTTCTAACCTCAAGTATAATTTAATAAAAAAATGAAGCACATTTTTTTGACATTTATGCTGTCCATAGCGACAGTAGGGGCAAGCGCCCAAAAGCTGCCTGCCTATCTTGACACTAACCGTTCTGTGGAGGAGCGCATTGACGATGCGATCAGCCGCATGACCATTCAAGAGAAAATTCGCGTCATCCATGCCCAGAGCAAGTTCTCGTCGGCAGGAGTGCCACGTCTCGGATTCCCCGATTTCTGGACCGATGACGGCCCTCACGGAGTGCGTCCCGACGTGTTGTGGGACGAATGGGAGCAGGCTGGACAAAGCAACGACTCGTGTGTGGCTTTTCCTGCCCTCACCTGTCTTGCCGCTTCGTGGAACCCGCAGCTGTCGCGTCTCTACGGCCACAGTCTCGGTGAAGAGGCGTTGTATCGTGGCAAGGACATGATCCTTGGCCCTGGTGTCAACATCTACCGCACGCCGTTGGGTGGCCGCAACTTCGAGTATATGGGTGAGGACCCGTTCCTCACGTCAACCATGGTGGTGCCTTACATTCAGGGCATGCAGGCGCTTGGCGTTTCGGCCTGTGTCAAGCATTATTGCGTCAACAACGACGAGGAGAACCGTTTCAACGTGAACGTGAGGGTGAGCGACCGTGCGCTGCACGAGATCTATCTCCCTGCCTTTAAGGCAGCGGTGGAGAAGGGTAAGGTGTGGGCCATCATGGGCTCATATAACCTTTACCGCGACGAGCATTGCTGCCATAACAGCGTCACGCTGAACAAGATACTGAAAGGCGACTGGCAGTTTGACGGCGTGGTGGTGAGCGACTGGGGCGGCGCTCACGACACCGACCAAGCTGTGAAAAACGGCCTGGACATGGAGTTTGGCTCATGGACCAACGGCTTGTCGGAAGGAACGAGCAACGCCTACGACAACTACTATCTTGCCGTGCCCTTCCTCAAAGGCATAAATGAGGGACGATACACCACGAAGCAGCTTGACGAAAAGGTGCGCCGCGTGTTGCGTCTGTTCTATCGCACGACAATGAGCAAGGAGCGTCCGTTCGGCTTCCTCTGCTCCGACGACCATTATGCCGCTGCATGCAAGATTGGCGAAGAAGGCATCGTGCTGCTGCAAAACAAGGGCGGCGTGCTGCCGCTAAACCTGAAGAAAGGCGGCAAGGTGCTCGTGGTGGGCGAGAACGCCATAAAGATGATGACCGTGGGTGGTGGCAGTTCATCGCTTAAGGTGCAGAAAGAGATTTCGCCCCTCGACGGTCTGAAAGCGCGTCTTGCCAAGGACGGCGTGACGGTTGACTATGCGCGAGGATATGTTGGCGACGTCACAGGCAACTACAACGGTGTGACCACGGGCCAAAACCTTGACGACAAACGCTCACAGGAAGAGCTTGTTGCTGAGGCGGTGGAGAAAGCTCGCCATGCCGACTATGTGGTGATGTTTGGCGGACTGAACAAGAGCGACTATCAGGACTGCGAGGGACACGACCGCAAAGACTATGCGTTGCCATATGGCCAAGACAAGTTGATAGAAGCGCTGGCGAAGGCCAATGCAAAAATGGTGTATGTCAACATCTCGGGCAACGCCGTGGCCATGCCGTGGCGCAACAATGTGCCTGCCATCGTGCAGGGCTGGTACCTCGGTTCTGAGGCTGGTGACGCCTTGGCTTCGGTGCTTGTGGGCGATGCTAACCCGAGCGGCAAGCTGCCGTTCACATGGGTGAAATCGCTGAAGCAGGTCGGCGCACATGCTCTCAACACTTATCCTGGCGTGTGGCGCAAGGAGGGTGGACAGCAGACGCCGGGCAACATCATTGATGAAGATTATAAGGAAGGCATATATGTGGGCTATCGCTGGACAGACCTTAAGAAGGAGCGTCCTGAGTTCGCCTTCGGTCACGGACTGAGTTACACCACGTTTGCTCTAAGCAACCTGCGTGCAGACAAGACCGCGATGGGACGCAACGACAGCATAGCCTTCACCGTCAACGTGAAGAACACGGGCGCGAAGGCTGGTGCCGAGACCGTGCAGCTCTACATCCACGACCGTAAGGCGTCGGTAGACCGACCCGTGAAGGAGCTCAAAGGCTTCTCTAAGGTGTGGCTTGAGCCAGGCGAAAGCAAGGACGTGACCATTGTTATAGACAACTCGGCCCTCAGCTTCTACGATGAGGCACAGGCACAATGGCGTTCGGAGAACGGCGCGTTTGAGGCCTGGGTAGGCAACGCTTCTGACAATTTGAAGCTTAAAAAAGCGTTTGAACTTAAATAAGTTGTGAAACTTTAGTTAATAACGACTTGCGTAATGCAAATAATTGCCTTCCACAGAGTTAAATCTGAATAAAAAGTATTAACTTTGCATCCGTATTTTAAGGAAAATTATGCAAGACATTAGAAACATTGCGATTATTGCCCATGTCGATCATGGAAAGACAACGCTGGTAGACAAGATGATGCTGGCAGGTAAGCTGTTCCGCGACGGACAGGATAACAGTGGGCAGGTGCTTGACTCGAACGACCTTGAGAGAGAGCGTGGTATAACAATCCTCTCGAAGAACGTATCAATCAACTGGAAAGGAACAAAAATCAATATTATCGACACCCCGGGACACTCCGATTTCGGTGGCGAGGTAGAGCGTGTGCTCAACATGGCCGACGGATGCATTCTGCTCGTCGACGCTTTCGAGGGACCTATGCCCCAGACACGCTTCGTGTTGCAGAAGGCGCTGCAGATCGGTCTTAAGCCCATCGTTGTGGTGAACAAGGTGGACAAGCCCAACTGTCGTCCTGAGGAGGTGTATGAGATGGTCTTTGACCTCATGTTTGCGCTTAACGCTACAGAGGACCAGCTCGACTTCCCCGTGGTTTACGGTTCTGCAAAGAACGGATGGATGGCTGAAGACTGGAAGACACCTACCGACAATATCGACTATCTGCTCGACAAGATCGTGGAGGTCATTCCTGCACCGAAGCAGATCGAGGGCACTCCTCAGCTGCTCATCACATCGCTCGACTATAGCTCTTACACGGGCCGTATCGCTGTGGGACGTGTTCACCGCGGCACCTTGCTCGACGGCATGAACGTGACCATCTGCCATCGTGACGGCACACAGGAGAAGACACGTATCAAGGAGCTTCACACCTTCGAGGGTATGGGCCACAAGAAGACAGACCATGTCGACAGCGGCGACATCTGTGCCGTTGTCGGTCTTGAGAAGTTTGAGATTGGCGACACCATCTGCGACTATGAGAACCCCGAGCCGCTGCCTCCTATCGCTATCGACGAGCCGACCATGAGCATGCTCTTTACCATTAACGACTCGCCCTTCTTCGGCAAGGAAGGTAAGTTTGTGACCTCGCGTCACATCAACGACCGTTTGCAGAAGGAGCTTGAGAAGAACCTCGCGCTGCGCGTGAGACCTTTCGAAGACTCTACCGACAAGTGGATCGTGAGCGGACGTGGTGTGCTCCACCTCTCTGTGCTCATCGAGACTATGCGTCGTGAGGGCTACGAGCTTCAGGTAGGACAGCCGCAGGTTATCTATAAGGAGATCGACGGACAGAAATGTGAGCCTATAGAGGAGCTGACCATCAATGTGCCTGAAGAGTTTGCAAGCAAGATGATCGATATGGTTACCCGCCGCAAGGGTGAGATGACATCGATGCAGAACCTTGGCGACCGCGTGGACATTGAGTTTGACATTCCTTCACGAGGAATCATCGGTCTGCGTACCAACGTGCTCACAGCAAGCCAGGGTGAGGCTATCATGGCTCACCGCTTCAAGGAGTATCAGCCATACAAGGGCGAGATCACACGTCGTCTGAACGGCTCGATGATTGCTCTGGAGACAGGTACCGCTTATGCCTATTCTATAGACAAACTTCAGGATCGTGGCAAGTTCTTCATCGATCCGGGTGAGGAGGTTTATGCAGGTCAGGTTGTGGGCGAGCATGTTCATGACAACGACCTCGTGATCAACGTGACCAAGGCCAAGCAGCTCACCAACGTGCGTGCCAGCGGTTCTGACGACAAGGCACGCGTCATCCCGAAGACCGTGATGAGCCTTGAGGAGTGTCTTGAGTATATCAAGGGCGATGAGCTGGTGGAGGTCACTCCCAAGAGCATGCGCATGCGCAAGATTATTCTTGACCACCTTGAGCGTAAGCGTTCTAACAAGGACTGATTCTGAACAGTACATCTTTTTGATGAACCGACATATTGCCGATGGCATGGTTGAACGCAGCTTTTGCTGCTGTTGGCCTTGCCATCGGCTTTTTCGTTTTTCAATAGCTTCTGATTGAACCTTTGTTTTTACTCATTCCCTGCGCTCTTTTGTTAAAAATAGGAAATAATCAAAAGAAATAATTAGGCCTTAAAGGTAATGACAACCAAAATGACTATATTTGTGGAAAAATTTTTTAAAGGTAAAAAGGTAAAAAGGTAAAAAAGCTAGCGCCTTTGCGCTTTCATTGCTGTTGCGCTATCATTGCTGTTGTGCTTTCTTTGCCGTTGCGCTTTCTTTGCCGTTGCCATTAAAATGAGCTGCTGTTGTTTATGAAA
>OQVS01002235.1_pt1 | contig 12510 bp, 9 predicted proteins | sample 1691601 | NCBI WGS metagenome assembly OQVS01 (sample SAMN03418268, study PRJEB22391) | human gut metagenome | biome: human-gut; feature: organic feature; material: feces | host: Homo sapiens | place: Tanzania | collected 2013-01 | reverse complement strand
GCCTGCCGCCACGCCGTCTATCTTTATTTTAGAAAACGTGTTAAGCCCGGCTATTATCGAATAATCTTTGCCTTTGTTATACGTTCCGTTGCTGACTTTATAATCAACGCCCGTAAGTTCCAATCTGGGATACCCCGGAAGATCGGCGTTTGCCGTAACGCTTATAACCGATGTGTCCGCATAAACGTAATCCGAGGTTTTGTCAGCTTTAGCCGTAATCGACTTTACCATGCCGAGCGAAACAACTGTTGTCACTGCGCATAAAAGCGCAATCATTGCCAATTTGATTTTTCTCATATTTTTCTCCTTATAAATTTAAAGTCTTTCGACTGTTTTTTTATAATTTCAACCGTTTGTCGGTTTACGCTATCGTTTTTTTGAGGGATTATAATCCCGTTTTTAAATTATAGTCACGTCTTTAAGGTATATAACGTTGTCTTTGGCAAGGATAATCGAAAATTCGGTACAACCCGATCCGTAAGAAGAAACGTCGACTTCATAGGTTTTCCACTCTCCGAAAATTATTTTTCTTGCTTCGTCCGTCGAATCGGAGTCGAACGTTATATACCCGTTGCCCGCAAGCGAATTCGGCTTAACTCTTATCGAAAATTCGCCGAGACCGTCCAACTTTGCGGAAGAAGTTTCCGGCATAAATACCGAAAACGTTATTTTCGTTTTATTTACCAAAAGCGACGGCGTAATTAAAATTTTTCCTTGCTCGTTTGCCGTAATCTTATACGCGTTCACGCCGCCGAACTCAACAGCCCCGGCGGACAACCCGCTTCCTGCGGTTAATCCGTCGCCTATGTTAAGACCGTTCACGGTTATCTGCTTTTTAACCCATTCTATTTTGCCGCCCGCGTTTTCGCAAAGATAGATATATGGCGTTTTCATCGTTCCGTCCGTTTCGAGCGGAATAACCGTTCCTCCGATAAGCGGAACTATATTCGCGGGCTTAGGCGCATAACTGCCGTCGATTGCGAGCGTTGAAGGATCTACGCCGTTGAAACGGTCATACGCGCTCGACTTCTGCCCGTATTGAAGCCTTACGCCTTCATACATAACGCTTCCGCAATTGTTGTGTTCGTGACCGACAAACATGGAATCTAATCCGAACGACTTCATTGCGTTGAAAAACGTTTTATTTACGTCCCACGTTCCTTTCATTCCTCTGCCGAGGTATCCGAAATCGGTTTCGGCGCGATTTTCGGCTTTGTAAATATTAACGGGAACGTCGTTCGGGAAACCGTATTTTTTCATTGCGTCAACGAATATTTCGGGTTGAATATGACAAGCGACGCTTATTCCCTCGCCCGAATACTTTTGGAACTCCTTAGCCCTTTCGGTAACCCACTCTATCTGATCGTTGGCAAGCCCCGTGACAGACGACGTATGCCCGTTCACGAGAGAATTTTTATGCAGATCTCCGCAAGAGTTCGTATCTACCATATAGAAAATACGTTTTATCTCACCGCCGACTCTGATTGCGACGGAATAGTTGCCGTTACCGGTTAATTCTCTTTGTCTAAACAAGCAGTGTTCCGCGTTTTCGAGTTGCTCGCATTGCCAGTCCACGCCCATCGCGCTCGTTCCCTCGTGATTGCCGAAAACAGGTGCCCAAGGAATTCCGAACGTTTCCATAAAATCTACGAAAGCCTTAAAGAAACTTCCGTTATCGTCGAATTCGCCGTAAACGAGATCTCCCGTAACGATTATTAAATCGGGATTGGTGTTTTTTATCGTTTCCGCGATATAATCGAAGCAATTTGCCTTGAGATTAGCCGTAGCGTAAAAAGCCTTTTCGCCCGCTCCCAATCTGTTCGTCCTGTCCTGCGCGGAATCTATCGACTGCGGATCGGTGAGTTGCAACACGACCGGTTCTTTTCCGCTTTCTATATCGACGAAAAAGTCCGCGAGATCGTCCGCGGTAAATCCGCATACCGAACATTTGCCGTTTATCACGTTATGCTCCGCTCCCGTTGCTTTTATAATTGTTTTGGTATTGTACGAACAACCGCTTCTTTGGCAGCGTTCGTAATCGTCGTAACCCGTTCTCATGCAATTTGCCTTGTCGCCTTTTACTTGTTTAAGCAAATGTCCGACAGGGTTCGTAAGCGTTTTCCCTTCGGCGTAATCGCAGCCGTCGTTTACGCACGCTTCAAACGCCGAATAACCGTTTTCGGTACACGTCGCCGCCTTTGCGGGAAAAGACTTTAATTTATGTCCCGTAGCGGGATATATTTCCTTTTCTATCGAATAGTCGCACCCTTCGCGCTTACAATATCCGTAAGCGGAATGCCCTTCTTCCGTGCAAGTCGCTTTAACTTCGGGAATTTCTTCCATAGAGTGTCCGAGCGGTCCTATTTTGTTTATGGTAGTATATCCGCACCCTTCGACTTTGCAATAAACGTACTCATTCCAGCCGGTTTCAGTGCAAGTTGCGGGTTTTGCCGCAACGGTGACAAGGTCATGGGTGTGCCCCGCGCTCGATTGACCGCCCGTCCCGCCGCAAGAAGCGAGAAATAAGCAGCACAACATGCACACGGCGAAAAACGCCGCCGAAATAAATTTTCTCTTCATTTTCCTTTCCTTTTTTATTTTTCGTATCAGCCCTTAATTCCTCCCACGGAAGTGTTATCCATTATCTTTCTGCTGAAAACCGCAAAAAAGATGAGCGTAGGAATAACAACCACCGTAGTTCCCGCAAAAACTTTCGGCCAATCGCCCGTAGACTTATACTTGGACATGAGCATGTACGCTCCGACGGCTATAGTGGGTTTAGCGCGCAAAAACAGGTATTGCGAGAAATAGTCGTTCCATACGCTTATAAACGAGATAAGGAAAAACGCCATAACTCCGCCCATAACCTGCGGAAGCATTATCTGAAAGAATACCCTTGCATGCCCCGCGCCGTCGATGAAAGCCGATTCCGCATAAGACCAGGAAACGGATTTGAAATATCCGTAAAGGTACAAAAATACGCCGCCGAAACCGCCCTGCATGAGGAAATTGCCTATAAACTTGTTTAAAAGTTTGGTTTTGAAAAGCAGATTGTATGTTGCGGAAAGAGATCCCGTCGTCGGAATCATCATGCACACAACGACCATGGAATAGATAAATTTACTGCCTTTAAACGGGTATTTCGCGATGATGTACGACGTCATGCACGACAATAAAATACCTATCCCCACGCCTATCGTCGATAAAATCGCGCTGTTTAAAAACATCCCCAAAATGCCCGTTTTCTGCCATCTGTATTCAAAAACGGCTTTGTAGTTTTCAAGCGTCGGTTTTAGCGGTATGCCCCATATATCGGCTGCAAAATCGCCTGCGAACTTGAAACTGTTTAAAAACATCGTGATAAACGGATAGACAAGCGTTATCGCATACAAAACGAAAATAACGAAAACGATTGTAAGCGTTATCCGCTCATTCTTCGGTCTTTTCATCTTTGCCTCCGGATTTTTTCAGCGCGACTGCCAAAGCAAACAGACATCCCGCTCCCGTAAGCGGAAGCGCGGAAACGGACGATTTGCACCCGCCTTTTTGCCGGCTTTCTCCGCTGCTTAGCTCGTCGTTATCGGTTTTTTGTTCGTTTTTGATTTCAACGGTAACACGAAGTTCTTCGCCGAACTGGTTTCTTATATAGAAATTTCTCGTTCCTTCGGGGAATTTTTGCAAGAACTCTTTTTTGATGGTTATAGTGTTCGAAGCCGCGTCCACGACGTAATCGTTTTCGGAAATTTTAGAGCCTAAAAGGTCGAACGAATATCTGCCGACGTTTATATCGAAAGTCACGTCTTCGGGGGAAGCCGCGTCGAACTTTTTGCGCGATTCGCCTACTAAGAGGTCGGGATAATTATTCACGTCGTAATATTTGTCGAGGTTTTTAACCGAAACGTTATCGACGGTGAAGTTCGTCCAGTTCGTCGAGCTGAACGACATATACCCCGCGGTGTTCACATCCCCGAAGGAAACCACGTTTTTCCATTCGGTATCCCCTTCTTTCTGCAATTTATATTCTACCGTAATCGTCTGATTTACGGCGGTTATTCTTATCGAAAGCGGCTCGCTTGCGGGCGCGTTTACGGGAACTACCACCGTGCCGTCGTAAGAGGGAATCTGCCAGCCGAACAGAGTCAACTCGGACTTGTTTGCATCTGTCGTCTTTCTTCTCGTCATCATAAGGCTGTATACGGAAGAAGCCGCGAAAGTACTTTTACTCGAGCCTTTATGGAAGGAAAATCCGAACCACTGCGAAGCGGGAGTCCAGAGCTTTTCGTCGCCCTCGCCCGTGCTTGTCGCTTCGTACTGATACTGCAAAAGGTCGAACTTGAATTCCCAATCTCCGTAAGAACGCTTAGGACCGAACATAGCCGTGTCGCCCGTTCTGTCAAAATGCATAACTCCGTTTTCGAATTTTACGCCCGCGTCCGCAACGTATCTCGCGCAATCGGGATCGGGAACTATATCGTTGGAAAGTTTAACCGAACCGCTCGTCTGATAATACCATTCGTCGTTCGGCGCGCCGTTTTCAAAATCGGCGGTGATGTTTTTGCCCGCGTATTCCGAATAGATATATCTCTTCACGTCGATATTGTCGATATAAAACTCCGCGGGGCTGTCCGAGAAGTTCCCGAGCGCGATATACCCTTCGACAACCGAACGTTTAACCTTAACTTCCGTTTTGCTCCCGCCAACGCGTAAAACAGCTTTGACTGTATCGTTTTTATCGTTCGATATCTGAAGTTCAACTCTTTTATACTCGTCGTTTTTCCAGGCGAAACTATCCGTTTCGGCTATTTTTTCGCCCGAAAGGTAAAACGCCGCCACAGCGTTTCCGCCCGAAATTTCCACGCCCCCCGTAAGGCAATCGTCCGAATATCCGTTTTCGGTTTTTATGCCCGTTGCTATGCCTAAAAACGCGTTCCCCGCCGTTCCCGCAGACACATCGAACGCCGCGTCAAGAGCCGTTTCGCTCCTTTCGTCAAGCGAAATTTTAAACTTCGAATATAACAAATCGCTTTTATCGGCATTATCGAATTTAAGATCGGAATAATCGATATACGTAAGGCATTTATCGACATTCAAGCCGTACAGAGTAAGTTCCGAGGGAAGCTTTTTATCCTCGAAATTCGCCTGAGCTATAACCGATTTTATATCCGTACCCGTTGCCGAAATCCTCGAAAATTTAACGTTGTCGAGGATAACTCCGCCGCCTTCGTTCACGCCGACGTCCTCAACGTTAATGCCCACGTAGCCGTCGCCTATTTTGAAATTCTGAAAACCGTTGGCGTTAGCTCCCGCAACCTGCTTAGCCGTAGCTCTGTAACGCTTTACGTTTTCGGCGTTCCAATCGTAAACGCCGTCTTCCGAAACGGGCGCGACGAAAATTTCAATCGCCGCTTCGTTATCCGTCGCCGCGCTGCGGTAAATCTGTCTTATTCTGTAAGAACCCTCTTTAAGGTCGAGATTGCCTTTTTGAGCTTTCACCCATGCTCCGTTTTCGTACACTTCGGGGAATTTATAGTCCGCCGACGCGCTTTCGAAAGTGAAAGAAGTCGAATCCGCGCCCGAATAATATCCGAAAGTATTGACAAACCCGTAGTTATAATCCCACGCGGAAGTATCGCCGAGCATTCTTCCCTGCATAACGCCGAAATGTACGGTGGAAGAGGTTACGCCGAGTACGTCATACTCCGCCATAAGGTCTTCATCGTCCGCAAAAGTAACGGGCTTTGTCGTCGCAAAGGCGTTTACGTTGCAACCCCCCGTTTCGTAGCCGCCGAGCTTTACCGTAACTCCACCCGACCATCTGTGAGATATTTTACCGTCCTGTCTCGTCTGCCAGTCTCCGCCCGAAAGGGTGTTGACCGTTATATCGTCTTTAACGACGGTAACTTTATCCGTTGCGGCGCTCGCCGTAATCACGCACGGCGCAAGCACTGTTGCCGCAGCTAAAGCGGCAAGTATGGATTTTATTCTTTTTTTAGTTGATTTCATCTTTTTCACTCCTTAAAATTCGACGTCGGGAACAAATTTGTCTATCACGAATTTACCGAGAAGAACAAGTGGCGTTCCCACGATCGCCGCGCACCAGCCTATCGCCGCGCCTTCGCAGAGATTTCCCGACGAAACGCGGTTTGTGATGAGATATCCTATCGTATATCCTTCGCCCGAAGGTCCGCCGTTGGTTAAAAGCTGAGAGGGCAAAAAGTAAGTAAACGACACGGCAATGCCCATCATGAACATGGTTGAAACGGTGGGCATTATGAGCGGAACGACTATCTGAACGAACTCTCTCGTCATGTTGATTCCGTCTATTTTGCCGGCCTCTATTATTTCGGGCGGGATTCTCGCAATCGAACCCGCAACCATTATTACGTTGTAACCAATGCCCGACCACAGCGAAAAGAGAAGAACCATCGGAAAAATGGTTTTCGTGTTTCCGAACCAGCCGTTTTCGGGGATAATTCCGCCAAGCCCTATGGCTTTTAAGATTTTATCCACAGGTCCGTAGTTAGTGCTGAACATAAACGAAAAGAGCATGCACAGCGCGACGGGCGTTATGATCGACGGAAGATAGAACACCACTTTGAAGATTTTCTCGCCCCACACTTTTTTATAAAAATAGTAAGCGCAAAGAAGGGAAATCGGCAAAATGACGAAGGTATTCCACACGAATATGAGCAGGGAGTTCCTTATTCCGTATCTGTACTGCGGATGCGCGTCCGCCGAAAAGAAGGATTTTAAAACGTTCGAGAAGTTATAAAACCCCGCGTAAACGTAGTCTCCCTTTGTATAACTGAAAGTCTCGAAAGCAAGTTTTACCGAATCGATGTTGACGTAAAGGAAAAACACGAGCCAGTTTAAAACGGGATAGGCGAGAAAGAGAACGATGAACGCCGTTCTCTTCCATTTCCCGCTCCGAAAATCAAACCTTTTCGGTTTTTCGCTGGATTCGCCGCTTAAGGCTTCACGAGACGAAGTAACGTTTTTGTCTGTCATAATTTTATCCTTTAACGGGGATAGCGAAGATCGCGTCGCCCGCTTCAAGCTCGCAGGCGTATTCGCCGTTTGTAAGTTCTACGGTCTTCCCTTCGCCGCGATAATAGATTATCGCTTTGTCCGCGTCGTTGAACTTAACCGTAATTTTGTTTTTAAGGTCGGAATAGCCGGGGTTGTTGTAGTTTAACATATAGAACCCGTCGTAACCCGCTTCGTCCTTGAAAACGCCCACGGCAAGGTCTCTTTCGCTCGTAAGCGAAGAAATTCTTTTATGGCTTTCCAAGGGGTGTCTGAGCTGTCTGAACGACGCGCTGAGTTTTCCGCCCGAACTTTCGCCCGCATTCACCATTATCCCCTGCCAATCGAAAGACATAAGGACGTGATCGAAGCTTTTTACCTCGTAATTGACGGTTTTACAATCGTAATAAAGATCGGTAACCGTTCCGTCGCGAAGAATCATCGCGTGAGTGTTCTCAGTCTCTATAACAGAGTCGTAAGGCTGCCAGTAGCAGAAATGGTTAAATCCGTCCGCGCCGAACATAAGCGCGGCGTTGACCATAAATCTTAAATCATAAATGCTCGGCTGGCGGATAGCGGAAGTGAATCCCATTGTGCCTATAAACGCGTAAAACGGTATGTCGTAAAGTTTAGCGTTTTCGGCGTAAAGCTCGTAGTCGCTTAAAAGCCCCGTATACAAAACGGGTTTGAGCGCGCTGCCCTTGAGCGGATAATAGTCCACGGAGAGCATATCGGGGTTCACCCTGTCGATGAAATACTGAAAATAGTAGTCGTATCCCGAGTTCGTGCCGAGACTTCTCGCCGACGAGTAGGACGGGAACAAGTTCACGTAAAAATACTTATCGGGGAAAGCCTGCGCGTAAACCTTTTTGAGTCCGCCGATTTTATCGAAGGCATCCACGCCCGGTTCGTCGTATGCGTGATGACCCAAAAACGCGGGATGTTCGTTATACGACGCGGTTTTTCTTAAAAGATCTTCCGCCGTTATGTTCGCGTCGAAATTTTCGGGGCGAACGTCGTAATCCATTACGAGAAGTTTGATTCCCGCCTGTTCCGCAAAGTCGAGCGCATTATAAAACTCGTCGGGATGACCCGTTTTTTCTTCGTAAACGCAAATGCCGACGTTAATTCCCGCATCCGCCATCTGCCGATAGCGTTCTGCAGTCTGGAAATCGTAACTTTCGTCGTCGATCGCCGTGGTATGCTTCGGCGGCGGAGGATTCCATCCGCCTATCCACATTTCTTTCGTCTTTTCATAAGCGGAATAATCGGGTATTCCTGCGGGAACGTTGTTGCTTTCCTTCCCGCTTTCGGAGCTACTTCCGCCGTTAGTCGTGCCGCAACCGACCAGCGCGGCAACGCATGCTGCCATCGTCAATGCGATAATTTTCTTTTTCATCGATTTTTCTCCGTTATTTGCTTTTTAAATCTGTTTCTGCCAGCCAGCCCAGTCGCTGACGACGTGGTCGTAATCGTACTGCACGATTTCCTTTGCCGTCTGTCCCTGCGTAACCATTTCCGTTATCATTTTATACTGCCAGAAGTTTGCAAGCCCCATATACATAAGCGGCGAACTGCTTTCGGTGTAGAAAATGTTGCGCGAAGAGCGAAGAGAAAGTACGCTCTTGCCGAATCCCGTAAGAGAATCTGCGTTCGCTTTTGTATAATCTGCTTTAAACACACTCGTGGTGCTTGTCTTTTCAAAAAAATCTACAAGACCTTTTTCGCTGAAAATAAAGGAAACGAACTTCTTTGCCGCTTCTTTGTTTTCGGCAGCCGAAGGAATTATAAGCCATTCGTCAACGTGTCCGTAAAGGTTGTTCTCGCCGGAACCTCCTTCAATCGTCGGCGGAGCGATGAGAACCATTTCAAAGCCCTCGGGAGTGGTTTTCAACATCTCGATTTCAAGCCAGGAAGCGTTGGGCATCATGAGAGCCTTGCCCGAAGTAAACAGAAGCTGAGCGTCTAAGTTTTCCATGCCGACAACGCCGTTCGCGCAGTTTTTGGGCGCGCCTTTGCCGCCGATGAGCGTTAAAAGCGCGTCTACTGCTTTTTCTCTTGCCGTAGTCTGATAAACCGACGGGCTTTCCATTTTCTTGAAGGTCGTAATTTCGTTAATTCCGCCGTAGTTTGCCCACCAGGTGTTCATTACGTAGTTCCAGTAATACTGAGATTCTTTTCCCGACCAGGAAAACGCCGCGATATCGTTTTCGGGATCTTCGTCGTTATTTTCGGGAAGAGCCGCGATTTTATTTATAATATCGAGCATATCGGTCATCGTTTCGGGAAGTTTCCAACCGTGTTCTTCGAAAAATCCTTTATTTACGGCAATACCCGTTATATATTCGGAAAAGGGCATCGCGTAATATTGATCTTTGAATTTAAGGTTATCCTTGATTTCGTCGTTAAGCGATTGCTCCAACGTGCTTCCGTTGCCGAAATCGGAAGAATACACGTCGCCGAGCGGCTCGAGCCACCCTCTGGACGCATGTTTTCTCCAGGTCATGGGCGCAACCATGATGTCGGGACCCGAACCCGTCATGAGAAGGTTTTCAACAGCCGAGCCATACGCTCTGTCGCCTTCGGGTTCGAGTTCTATCTTTTCGTTCGGGTGAGCTGCGTTATAGAGCTTTTCCCACGATTTCCAGTGAATATCGCCATATGCGCCATCGAAATAGCCTACGGTAATCGTCGTAACTTTTCCCGCGTTTCCACCTCCCGAGTTACCGCCGTTGCCGCCGTTTCCTCCGCCGCCGCAAGCCGTAAGCCCCGTAAGCGCGATAAACGCCGCGGCAAGCCCTGCCGCCATCATCTTTTTGCCCTTTAAGAAATTCTTCATAATTAACCTCCTGTTAATTTCTGCAATTTTGCCGATTTTATCGGCGTTTTTAAAAATTAACTTAGTTAGTTTATTTGTTAAAAATATATTTCGTAGCAAAAACTAACAAAGTTATTATATCATGTTTTTTCGATTTGTCAATACCTTTTATGAAATTTCACAATAAAAAAATCTTTAAGAAGTTTTGATTCTTTATTTTCACTCTGCAAACTTTTCAAAAGCGTTAAGACCTTCCGCAATCGCACCGGAATAAATCTCATTCGCTTCCGTAACGAATTTTACGTCTATCTGCGAACTCGTCGGACTTTTGGAAAACATTTCGTTGAGGTTTTCGCCGACAAGCTTATCAAGACGAACTATTTCTCCGCCGAAAAGAATATGCGAAATATCGAGAAGCTCGGTTAAGCTCCATAAAAATCTGCCTAAAATCGCAACGGAAGAGCCGAGAACGTCAACAGCCGACTTCTCGCCTTTAAGGCATTTTGCGATAAACTCCTCTTTTTCCGTCGGGTAAAACGAATATTCCTTGCCAATAACCTCACAATACTTTTCCGTAATGCTTTTAAGAGACAGTACCGTTGAGAATATTTTGCTCTTGTCGTTGGGGAAAAAGTCGGTCGCATCGATCGGATTCATACCGAAAAAGCCGAACTCGCCCGCCATTCCGCGCTCGCCCGAAAAAATCTTTCTGTCAAGTGCAATGCCGCCGCCCACGCCCTCGTCAATGTATAAGTACATAAAACTATCGGGCGTAGCAGGTTTTAAAAGTTCCGACGAAATTGCCGCGGACATATCGTTCACCATAAGCACGGGCGCACCTATTTTACTCTTTACGTATTCTGCAAATTTTTCGCCGTAAAACTCTGCAAACTTCCCTGCGTAGACAAACTTATCGATTTTGCAGTCATATTTTCCCGCAAAAACAAAAACGACGTGATGAATCTTCTTTTTGCATTTTTTTACGTCCGCCATGGCAGTTTCTATAACCTCGCGTTTAACGACGTAACCCGTTTCGTATTCCTTTTTATAATACTCCCCGCCGACGAAATCGTTTACGGTAACCGTTAAAACGTCGCTGTGCGCCAGAATCACCGCAAAATATCCGTATGCGGGATTCGGCGTTATGATTTCAGCCTTTCTTCCCGCAGTTGAGGACGGAAGCTGAGTTCTTATAACCATTCCCGATTCAGTCATTGCGGAAACTATCTTAAAAATAGCGGCGTTTGAAAGCCCCATGATTTCTTCGAGTTCCGCAAACGTTTTTCCGCCGCTTCTTATGGCTTTCATAACGGATTTTATGTTTGATGAACGAATATATTCTTGTCTTCTTCCTAATTTCGCCATGATCTTTTTCCGTTTTTCCCTTGCTTTACAATATTATTTGCGAATTAACGCTTTGTTAAATATTAACTTAATTAGTCAAAAAAGTCAAGGATTATTCTTTACCAAAAAGAATACCGCTTCTTCGCTAATGAAACGATACTCTCGTTATACAAGTTTAAGCAATTCAGCCAAACTTTTTATAGGATGTTTTGTTTTTTTATACTGCTCCGCGCAACCTATACCCACCGTTACAAAGCCGCCGGCGTTGCCTGCGTCTATTCCTGCTTCCGAATCCTCTACAACAATACATTCGCACGGCTGTAAATTCAAATATTCCGCCGCCTTTAAGAACACTTCGGGGTCGGGTTTACTGCGCGTAATATTGTTCCCGTCGGATACGGCGTGAAAATATTTCGCCATAATTCAGAACGCCGATATGGAAAGTATCTTTAACGTCTTTCTTTCTGCTTTGCTTTACTTCGGGGACTTCAACGTTTTTCGTTTCCGTCGGCTTTTCGATGACTTTATCTTGTTTTACCGAGCCGTCGAAAATGGTAATTCTTCTCGTTGCGTATTCTACGAAAAATTCGGGATTGTGCGTAACCACGATGACGAGTTTATCTTTGGAAACGTCTTTCAGAAGTTTTGCGATTTCTCTCGAAGATTTAACGTCCAAATTCCCCGTAGGCTCGTCCGCCAAAATAATCGGTGCGTCTTTCGCGAGCGCGCGGGCTATAACCGTACGCTGTTTTTCGCCGCCCGAAAGTTTACTGCCGCGCTGATTGATCTGTTTTATCAGCCCAACCTTTTCAATCAGTTCTCTTGCCTTTTCGCGGCGTACTTTTTTATCGTCGAAACGCAGAAGAGCAAGCTCGACGTTTTCAAGCACGGTAAGGTTTTCTATGATGTTGAAATCCTGAAAGACGGTTGCGATATACTTTTCGCGGTATTTTTCGCATTCCGCCGCGCCGTAATGCGACGTTTCCTCGTCCGCTATATACAGCTCGCCCTCTTCGTAACTGTCGTTTGCGCCGATGACGTTTAAAAGCGTAGATTTACCGCTTCCGCTCTCGCCCTCGATCGTTACGAATTCGTTATAGTCGAAATCAAGGTTGATTCCGCGTATACCGATCGTCAGAATATCGTTGCTGTCATATATTTTTCCTATGTTTTTTAATTTTAACAGCAATGTTTTGCTCCTTGTAGTAATGCTTCTTTTTGGTTAGTTAAGGCTAACCAAATCTTATTTTTTAACCGCCCTTTCGAGCGGTTGTCTCCGACAATTCTTTATGTTGGGTTAGCCCCTGCTACACCGCCGTTAT
>OQVS01002233.1_pt1 | contig 12516 bp, 13 predicted proteins | sample 1691601 | NCBI WGS metagenome assembly OQVS01 (sample SAMN03418268, study PRJEB22391) | human gut metagenome | biome: human-gut; feature: organic feature; material: feces | host: Homo sapiens | place: Tanzania | collected 2013-01 | reverse complement strand
CATTATAAAAATGGCCGCAGAAATTATTTTTTCTGCGTGTCTTTTTTTATCGCTTGTAAATATTCTTCTGCATCCTGTCTCGACTTAAAAACAACCGTTTTTATATTTGAATATTTTTCTGTCAACTCGTAAATTTTCGGCAAGCTTTCCGTTCTGAAATTTTTTATAAAATTGATAAAATCATTATCGGTTTCCGTTTCGATCCAAGGAAGATCCTCATGCGTTTTACCAATACGTTCACAAACTCCGTCGATACATATATCTGTCGGCAAATCGAATAAAAAAATTACATCCGCCTTTGTCATACGCGTTTCCATTGTTCTCATATAATTTCCGTCGATTATCCATTCATCTTTCTGCAGGACTGCCGAAAGACGTTCGTCAAAAATTTCTCTTGCGACGGCTGTTTTGTCACCGTTCCAATTCAACCGGTCAAGATAACAGAGCGGTGTTTTTGTATGTTTACTAAGTTTCTTTGCAAAAGTGCTTTTTCCGCTCCCGGGGCATCCGATTACTATTGCTTTCATTGTTTTGCTCTCTCCGTTTTTGTTTTAAATGTAAATTCTCGCATTCTTCGACTATGCCGAAAAATGCGAGAATATTTTATACCAGTACAACCTTTTCACCGTCACAGGTCAGACGTGATGGAATAAAATTGCCGTCCACCACGAAATAATAATAGCCTGCACCGCCGTTCTGAAAGTCTTTACCGTCATATTTTACATCATCTACCTGAGTGAAAACCAGGCTTTGGTTTTCAAACCTCTTGATAAGAAAAACTCCGTATTTGCTGGAGCGGTGCTGAGTATCATCCATCAGCGAGAACGGGAGCAATAGTTTTTCGCCGTCTTTAATAAAACAATAATTGACATTGCTGCCGTTGTTTCTCTCGGCAATGCATACAACTCCCTCGTCACACTCAAAATATGTTACAAGCGTTTCATGGTACCTGTAAGCAAAAAGTTTTTCAACCGAATCGAACGGGTGAATATAATTTTCAAGCGGCACAACAAACGAAACTGCCGTCAGAATTATTGAAACAAACGCCGCAGTGATGACCGCCTTGCCTTTTTTCTTCGAAACAATGCAAAGAACCGTCACAAGAATCGCAAAAAACACTGTTCCGACTATCCATCTAATAATATCGTATGCCATAAAAGGCTCCTTTTCTTAATTGCTTTTATTTATATTATCATATGAATTAAAAAAAGTCAAAAATTTTTAAAAAGACTGTTGACAAACAAAGAAAAGCAGCATATAATAAAACCAACAAATGAACAATTATTCATATGTTAATTTGAACCGGCAGGTGAAACAAATGACTGATAATAAAGAAGTGCTGACTTGCGACAAGTGTCCGCACGATAACTGTAATCGCAGGGTTGCGAAAAAGGAGGTCAGCGATGACGTTCTCTATGACCTTGCCGAGGTTTTCAAAGTGTTCGGTGACAGCACACGAATCCGAATTATCTCCGCCCTCATGGACGGCGAAATGTGCGTCTACCACCTTTCCGAAAAGCTCAATATGGGTCAGAGCGCAATTTCACATCAATTGAGAATTCTCCGAGGCGCAGGGCTTGTCCGTCCGCGCAAGGAAGGAAAAGAAAGCTATTATTCGCTGGATGATGAGCATGTCGAAGAAATTTTCGGTGCAGGTCTGGCACATGTATTACACAAAGGAGGAATGTTAGATGTCTGAACATGAATTCGATCAAGAACACGAGCACGAATGTGAACACGACTGCTGTGTACATGATGAATGTTGCAAGTGCGGCGGACATGAGCATGAAGGCAATCACGGTCACAACCACGGCTGTGCCTGCGGATGCGGCGGATGCGCCCATGACGACGGGGATGAAGAAACCAAGCTCTCGCTTGCCTTGCTCGGCGTATCGGCAGTGCTTGTAGTTGTCGGTCTTTTCCTTAAATCAATTCCGCTCGCACAAACTATTGTCGGTATTATTGCCGTTGTGCTTGCGGCTTATCCGCTGGTGTTTAAGGTTTACGGCGATATCAAAGGTCGCAGATTTACCGAAATCGAGCTTATGCTTATTTCCGTTGTCGCAGCCTGCTGTATCGGCGAGCTGAGAGATGCGGCGCTTGTTGCGATTCTTTACCGAATCGGTGAAATAATTGAGGACAGAGCGGTTGAAAACAGTCGCAAGGCCATTGATTCCGTTGCAAAAATCCAGCAGGACTATGCACATCTCGTTCTTCCCGACGGAACAACCAAAAAGGTTGATGCCGAAGATGTACCCGTCGGAGCAAAAATCAACGTTCTTCCCTATGAGCGTTTCCCGATTGACGGTGTTGTTGAATCGGGCATTTCAACTGCCGACGCTTCCGCCATTACAGGTGAAAGCCTGCCGATCACTCTCGGCAAGGGCATTGAGGTTAAGAGCGGTATGGTAAACGGCAAGGACAGCGTTACGGTTGTAACAACCGAGCTTTTCAGAAATTCAACGGCTTCAAGAATTGTCAAGATGGTCGAGGATGCAACCGAGAAAAAGGGCAACGTTCAGAAGTTTATTACAAGATTTGCAAAGTATTACACACCGATCGTCGTTATAATTGCCGTTGCGCTGGCAATTATAGGTTCAATCGCAACAAAAGATGTTTCCTCATGGATCCAAAGAGCGCTGGTTTTCCTTGTTGCATCATGTCCGTGCGCTATTGTAATTTCAATTCCTCTCGGCTTCTACACAGGTATCGGTGCGGCGGCAAAGGACGGAATTATCGTCAAGGGATCAATCTTTATTGAAGCCTTTGCAAAAGCAAAAGCATTTGTTTTTGACAAGACAGGCACTCTGACAACGGGCAACTTTGAGGTCAGCAAGATTACATCTATGAGCGATTTTTCCGAGGAGCAGATTCTTACTCTTGCGGCTGCGGCGGAATATTATTCCTCCCACCCGATTGCAAAGAGCATTGTCAATGCAGCACCGCAGATTGACGAAAAATACCTCAGCGATTTCCGTGAGGTTGCAGGCGGCGGAACAAGCGTACTGTTTGACGGCAAAAGAATTCTATGCGGCGGCAGGCGCTTGCTTGAGACGGAGGGTATCGAAACTCCCGACTACACGGACGGCGACGTTTGCGTTGTTTTTGACGGCAAAATCATCGGCACGATCACCCTCAGAAGTGCGCTCAGAAAAGGCGTTGAGGACATGGTCGAGCATCTGCGTGACCAAGGCGTTGAACACATTATAATGCTTACCGGCGACAACGAAACGGCATCCGACGAGGTTGCAAAAGCCATCAATCTTGATGAATACTATTGCAATCTTCTTCCCGAAGAAAAGCTCAGCCACCTTGAGGAAATCAAGAACGAGTATGGCAAGGTTGTTTACGTCGGCGACGGAATTAACGATGCTCCCGTTCTTGCTTCCGCGGACGCAGGCGTTGCAATGGGTCTCGGTACTCAGGCGGCAAGTGAAGCGGCCGATGTTATTCTCACGAACGACAGGCTCGACAAGCTCGCACCGGCTCACAACCTTTTCAAGAGAACAATAAACATTGTTCATTTCAATCTTATATTTGCAATCGTTATAAAGATGATAGTTCTCATCCTCGGAGCGGCAGGTTATGCTCCTGTTTGGCTTGCGGTTTTCGCCGACGTTGGCGTGTGTGTAATCTGTATTTTGATTTCCACGCTCATCGGCAAAGCAAAGAATTCGTTTTTTGACACGATTCATTTAAGATAAGTCAAAAAATATCAGGCTGTATCAAAGCAAAATGCTTCGGTACAGCCTGTTTTTCAATCTGATAGAAGTTCATCAAATGAAAGTCCGAGTGCCTTTGAAAAGGCTCTTAGCTCGATATCGGTCACAAATCTTTTACCGCATTCAATACGCTGAACAGCGTTTTTATCCACATCAAGTCCAATTATCTGAAGTCTGTCAGCGAGTTCTCGCTGGGAAATTTTCATCTCTTTTCTTCTTTCGGCGATTCTGCTTCCACAGAAATTATTAAAGCCCTCATCAGTTTTATTGATAAACATTTTTTCTCCTTTTTGACATTTAGTGCTTGTCAACAAGAAAAGTATATGTTATAATAGGCCAAAACATGACATTCAGTGAATGTCAATATGGAGGATAAAATTTTAATGAAAACCAAAATTAAATTTTCTCAGGAAGATATTTTAAAAGTTCTTGACACCTGTTATGAAAAAGCCACAAACGGAATATCAAAAATCAGTCCTTCAATAGATCGACTTGCGGGCGATTATTTAAGTAAACACGCTTCTAAAGAAGAAGCCATAAAAGATATGCTGAAAAAACAAGTTTTAAAATGCACAACATCCGGATTCATTACGGGATTCGGAGGGGCAATAACTTTACCGGTTACAATACCTGCAAATATCGGAAGCGTCCTTTATGTGCAAATGAGAATGATAGCCTGCACCGCATATATGGCCGGCTATGATATCTCAAGTGACCAAGTTCAAACATTAGTCTATGCATGCCTTGCAGGGTTATCGGTCGGTGAAATAGCTAAGCAGTTCGGAATAAAATTCGGTCAAAAAGTTGCCGTAGGAATGATTGAAAAAATACCGGGAAAAGTTTTAACAAAAATAAATCAAAAGGTCGGTTTTAGACTTTTAACAAAATTCGGGGAAAAGGGTTTAATTAACCTCGGCAAGTTAGTTCCCGGAGTCGGTGCCGTAATTAACGGCGGTGTAGATTTTGCCGAAACAAAAGCCATTGCAAAAAGAGCGTATCAGATGTTTGTAGAAAATAATTTTGATATCGGCGAAAAAATTGATGACATAATTGATGCAGAAACAACTGCAATATAAAAAGAAACAGCACCGAAAATCAAATCCGGTGCTGTTTCTCTTATTTGAAATATGTCTTCCAAAATTCCGAATATGCTTTGTCGCCGTAAATTTTGAAAACGGTGTCGTCGGCAAATGTTATTATCTTCGTCAAAACCTTTGCCCATTCCGGCAGCTCATTGAGCTGCTTTTGCGTGAGGAGCTTTGCGTTTTCCTCGCTTATCTTGCCTTGTTTCGCACAGAATTCATTAACTCGCCTTGTTGTTTCCTTGCAAAACTCTGCGTCGGCAATCGTCGCGCGCATCACACGCTCACAGTCATACATTATCGCCTTACATTCCTCGACGGTCTCCTGTGACCAATCAAGCTTGCCTGCCTGATAGTCTGCATAGAGATTTTTCATGTCCCTGTATCTCCAGCGGCGGATAAACCAGTTGTCGGAATTGCCGTTAAACTGCGGGTATTTTTCAGGCTTTGAGTTAACATTTTCAACATCATGCGAATACATCAGAGCAACAGCAAGATTGATAACAGGTGAATTATTCGCGGCATCCTCGTGATGCATATTGTAGAAATACCATGTATTGTCCGGAAGAACACCCGTTGAAGCGTCAACCTCACCGTCGGGAGAAAGTCTGCCTCCCTCGGAGAGCTTTTCACCGGGCAAAGCCGCTGTTGCGCCGAGAGCTGTTGATTCTATATTGATAACTCCGTCGCCGTTCACATTGTCCGCATTCGCAGTAACATGAAAGAAATTATACCGTGCATCACCTGTGTGAAGTCCGTAGCCGGAAATTATATTTATCTTAATTCCGTTTGCAGTCATTTTCTTTATATTGTCGGCAAGGTCAAGCTGTGCCTGATAAAACGCATCGGTCTTTGCCCTGACGGGAGAATGATCTTTGTCGCTAAGAAATTTTTCTGCAAGTTCGGGATAAGCTTCTTTCGTAACCATTGCCCAGATCTGCGGTGTGTTGACAAAAAGATTGTTAAAAAGAATATCATAAATTTTAGTCAGCATTGCGGCGTTAACCTCAGCAGGGAGTGCACGAAGCAAGAAGTTGACGGCGTGACCGATAAGCTCGCCGTACTCCGTGAACTCGGAAATCATCATCGGGATTCCCTCGTTGTACCAGAATTCCGCCGAAACATCAAAACTACGGTTGAACATATCGGTAACCGACTGCGTTCCGTTGAGAACGGGTACGACATTAACTATTGTATTAACCTTGTCGGTGTCGGTAAATTGGTCACAGAACGCTGTGAACACTGTACCGCCGAGACTTATCGGAAGGAGATTAACTTTCTTGGCTCCCGTCTTTTGAAGTACCATATCTATGTACCTGTCAAGCCGTTGAGCAGATGACATTGGGTCGGCGAAAAGAGAAAAAGTAAAAAAGAAAAGATTTTCTTCGCCTATTATATCCGAAATGGCACGAAGCGGAAGAATTCTATAGAGATAGTCACACTGATATTGCATATAGCTCTGCGTTTCGGCATCGGCCGGAGTTGCAAAATCGGCAAAGGATCCGTTAAATTCAAGAAGGCCGATTTCATTGTTCGCAAAGGTTCCGTCGGGCAAGGTTTTCTGTGCCGAAAAAGCAGTATCGGCAACCTTTCCGATTGCATCAACAAGTCCGCAGTCCTTTTGAGTAATGACCGATTTAACAAGCGGAGCAATAAGACTGCTTGCAACCGTTTTAAGAATTTCGGGAACATCAAAAATAACGGTTCCGCTCTGAAGGTCATTGCCGAAGGCGTCCTTTTTTATCGGCGGACGAGACGGATCCTCGGCGTCTGAGCTGTTGTAATCCTTGTCAACAACATAGGTTATCGAATGGGAGATACCGGGCACAACGACAAGGGGATAATAATTGCCGTTTTCGTCAACATTATCATAAACAACGGACATATCCTCAAGCGTGTACGGATAATTGTCGGAAGCAGGAGTATCCGAGCTTTTCGTCACGGTGCCGTTCAATGTGACAAGTGCCATGATTACCGCCATAACGGCTGAAATAATCCTGGTTATAAAGATCATTGTTAAACCCTCCCGTAAAAATTTAGAATAAGGGCAAAATTATTATAACAAAAAATAAATTATTTTTCAATAACATTGATTTATTTCCTAAAAAATGCTAATATAAATCATATCTTTTTTTGGAGGTTTAAATAATGGAAGTAACAGCAATTGCCTCTTGGCTCAACTCAACTTTTGCCGACTTCGACCTTGCAATTTTTGACTTTTTCCATAGATTGCATGACAGTGCGGCAGGCGGATTCCTTGATGTGTTTTTCAATGCGATAACAACGCTCGGACATGACGGAATTGCGCTGATTATCATTTCACTTATCCTCATGCTTTTCAAAAAGACGAGAAAAGCAGGCTCGGCAATGCTCGCAGGAATTATTGTCGGAGCAATTTTTACAAACCTGACAATCAAGCCCCTCGTCTCACGTCCGAGACCGTACACTCATCTTGACAGCCCCGTTTATCAATGGTGGCTGAATGCAGGAGCGCAGGTTGAAAGCGACCGTTCGTTCCCGTCGGGTCACACAACCTCGGCAATGGCAATGGTAACGGGACTTTTCTGCGTTACAAATAAAAAGATCAGTTGGTTAGCGTTTCTCTTTGCGATATTCATGGGAATGTCGAGAATTTATCTTTGCGTTCACTATCCGACCGATGTCATCGGCGGGCTTATCATCGGTGCAATCGGCGGCATTATCGGCGGTCTGCTTGTAAACTGGTTCTATAAGCACGACGAGCACAAGCTCAACAAAGCATATATCAATTTCAGCTTTGCAAATCTTTCTAAAAAGAAAGCATAACATTAAAGCTTCACCCGACACGGTCAAACGATTGTGTCGGGTTTTATGAGCGTTTTACACAAAAAAAGGTGCCGATTTTGTACGTTGACTGAATTGTTTTTTTGTTGTATAATTTAACTAATAATAGGGACATTGTTCCCGACAATATAACACTCACAGGAGGTTTTTTATGAAAAAGATTTCTACAAAAATTATTTCCGTAATTCTTTGTATCTGCATGATCTTCGGCTGTTCGGCAATAGCATCATCGGCAGAAACAACAGATACGGTAACGAGAGTCAGCTGTGCTTTCAACGGCGATTCTCAAACTTCAAGAGGCTTCTGCTGGTACACCGAGACCTATACAAGAAGCGATGTTCAAATCATTAAGACATCTGATTTTAACGGCAGCTATGCAAATGCAACAGAGTATTCGGCAGGCAATATTTACAAGTTCCGTGACCTCTATTGTCATAAGGTTACCGTTGACAATCTTGAGCCGGGCACGAGCTATACATACCGTGTAGGAGACAGATCTCTCAACCTTTGGAGCGGTGACGGCACATTCAGAACAGATGACGGTGACAGCAAATTCTCCTTCATTTCCATTGCCGACGTTCAGGCAAGCAGCGACGAGAACTTTGCACATGCCGCTGAGACAATGCACGGTGCTGTTAAAACTCTTCCGAACTATGAGTTCATGATAAACCTCGGTGACTTTGTTAACGACGATACAAACGACGAGTGGAACTGGTACTTTAAGAACTTTGCTTTCGCAAACATGAATACCACAATCGCTCCCGTTGCAGGCAACCACGACGGCAACATCACGAACAAGCTCAACATCAATGTTTTCAACTCAATGTTTAACCTTAGTAACCCGAACACCAAGTCCAACACGAACTGGGTCAACGGAGTTTACTATTCTTTCGATTACGGCAACGCTCATTTTGCTGTTATTAACACGAACGACATGTATCCGATGACACAGTCTCAGAGAAACTGGCTTGTTAATGACATGAGCAAGACCGATGCGGACTGGAAAATCGTTCTCATGCACAGGGCTTCATACTCCGAGGGCAAGAACATCAACAAGCCTGATGCGATTATAATGAGAGACGTTCTTATTCCGCTCTTTGACGAGCTTGATATCGACGTAGTAGAGGCAGGTCACGACCATGTTTACTATAGATCAAAGCAGGTTAAGGGCGATAAGGTTGTTGATAATGTTCAGTATGTAACAGAAATGTTCAACGGCGAGGAAACAACATTTGCACTCAATCCCGAAGGCTCCGTTCACATTGTTCCGGCTACGGCAGGCACAAAGAGATACAGAGTTTACGACGCTATTGATCCTATCCCGGGCTGCTGCGATTTCCGCCTTTCAACAAGAGATTTGGGCGGCTGTTTCATGACAACAGAGATTGACGGCGGCAAGCTTGTTATGAAATCCTACCTTGTTGATGACAAAACTCAAGAGATTACTCTTATTGATAAGTACGCTATTAAGAAGGACGTTGGACAGAACAAGCCGGCAGAAGATTATCAGGAGCTTCCGACCGATAACGTTTCAAACATCAGTGCTTACATAACAAACTTTGTTAAGGCTATCGTCGATATGCTCGTTAAGTATCTCTTTGTTCTTCTCCCGAAGGTAATTAAAAACGCATTCAAAAAATAAGACCGGATATAATAAAACCTCCTCTTGAAAAAGGGGAGGTTTTTTCATAGGTACTTGTTATATTGATTTTTCCTCTTTCGGGAATCTTACCTTCGGCAAGTCGAGCTTAAACACGGTTGCAAGAATTCTGACCGCAAAAACAATCAGCACGGCAACAATCGATGCCGCCCTAACATTTACATTGTGAATATACATCAAATGATACGCTGTTCCTCCGAGAATTGAGGCAACGGCGTATATTCTTTTTTTGAGAACAAACGGTATTTCCATGAGCATAACATCACGAATCAGACCGCCGCCGACTCCGGTCACCACGGCAAGGCAAACAACGAGGATTCCGTTAACCGTGAAGCCTGATTCAATTGCAACCTTTGCGCCCATAACGGTAAAAACACCCAAACCGAGAGCATCAAAAACGTTATTGACCGCATCAACGGTTTTTTCGCTTTTTCGATATGAATCACGAAAAATATATGCCACAATAAATACAATCACAGACGTAATAACCGCAACCATGACATATCTGTAGTCGGAGAACATCGTCGGCGGCAGATGACCGATAAGAATATCCCTGACAATTCCTCCGCCGAGCGCCGTCATTGCGCTGAGAACGATAACGCCGAAAACGTCTACCCTTTTCTTTATAGCAACCATTGCTCCGGATATTGCAAAAGCGACGGTTCCGACCATTTCAAAAATAAAAAGTACAAGCTCCTCAACCGACATATTAAACCTCTGCTATAAGATAATTTGTTTCCTCACCGATGCACATTGCACGAAGCGTCGTATACGGAATACCATTGATAATGTTCTCTGCCCCGTAATGATAATGCCCCTGATAGACATGTGAAACACCGTGTCTTGCAATTATGCCGTTCACTTCATTCGCATTTGAAACAATATGACGGCTTTCAACATTTATATCTATATTTTGATGAGTAAATACGATTTTTCTTTTATCCGTGTTGAGCTGTTCGTCAAGCCAAGCAAGCTCGGTCTTAGGAATATAGCTCTTCGTCCAGTCGATATCTTCACGGCCGTAAGGCTCCCCGTCGGGAGAATAAGAAGCGTCAAGAAAAACCAGCCTCACCTCATTATCCTCAACCGTTGTCGGCGCTACGTGAAAGCCTGTTATTTTTGCCATGTCCTCGGCACTGACTACCTCATTATCATGGTTTCCCATGCACTGATATGTAGGAATACCGTAGAAATTGATAAGAGACGAGATCTGTTTAAGATGCCTGATGCTCTCCTCGGTTCCGTTATGAAAATGAACGAGATCACCCAAGCAAACGGCAATCTGCACGTCCTGTGCCTTGAAATCTTCAAAGGCTCTTTTCACCGCAGCGTAGGCATAGCGCGGCTTTCTGTCCTGCTCAAGCAGATCGAGGTCGCAATAATGTGTGTCTGTAAAAATACCTATTTTCATAATGATCACCTTGAAACCGCAAATTTTAAAACTTCAAGCGCATCGGAGGAATTCACTTTTCCGTCGCCGTTCCAGTCGGCACTGATCAGCAAATTGCCCGAAAGCGTTGTTAACCCGACAGCGTGACGAAGAATCAAGAGCGCATCTGCCGAATTTATCTTTGAATCGGCATTGATATCGCCGATAAGACACACTGTGTACGGACCGAAGCTTTTTCCGTTGCCCTCGGCGGAAACGGTTGATCCCGTTTTTACCGTGCCGGCTGAGGTAAGCGCTGTCATCTTTACCGTTACATCCTTGTATGAAACATATTTTGAAATGAACTGCGCTTGCGTAAGCCCCGGTTCTTTCCTCAGATAAATTCTCTTGCTCGCTTCGTTCAGGCTGAGATTTGCTCCGGTCTTAAAGCTGAATTGAGGATTTGCAACCGACGGCTTTGAGAAACCGTTCAGACCGTTTGCCTTAATATATGACGGATAATCATAGTAGCAATAGTTTTTGTCGCAAACTCGATCAATTCCCGAAACTCTGCCGGTCTCCGTATACTGCCACATTCCGTAAGCGCCGTTATATGTGCAGCTTGAATTATACTCGGCAATCCAAAAATGATAGTCCGAAAGCCTTGAGGCATAAAGCTCGTCTCTCGCGAAGTATTTGTTGCAATAAATTCCGACAAAATATCCTGCCGCTTTAAGCTTGTCACAGAAGGTTCGAGCAACCTCGGTGCATTCGGCCTGAGTTAAATCAACCTGGTCCTCTGTTTCAAGGTCGTAATAAACAGGCATTTCGAGCTTGCAGTTATATTTTTTCAAAAGACTTATAACAAAATCCGCTTCCCTGCTTGCTTCCCTGGCGCCTTTGCTGCTTCGGACTTTGAATCTTCTGATTTTTCTTCTTTTGCATCAGACTTCTGCTGTTCTGTCTTGGCTGATTTGTTGTCTGATTTGCCGCTGTCGTCCTTACTTGCACATCCTGTGAATATTGCAGCTGTCATTACTGCAGACAGCACAACTGCCATCAATCTCTTTCTCAACATTGTTATCTCCCTTAATTATCTTTCTTACTGTGCATCCATAGCTGCTTTTGTATGAGCAACATATAACTGCTGGATTGCATCGATCTCTCCAAGACCTGCAATCTGTGTCTTTACACTGTCAAAGTTCTTAGATGCCTCAAACTGACTCTTCCATGAATCATCATCATCTCCGGCCATATCATTATTAGCATGATCTCCGGCAACAACCATAAGTGGACGAAGGATTACATTCTTATATCCGGCATCTTTTACTTTTGCGATAACGGATTCGCAGGAAGTATCTTCCGGCTCACCTTCTACTGTTCCGATGAATACATTCTTATATCCAAGCTGTTCCATCTGTGCCTGCATCTGAGAATAGCTGATCTTTGCTGTATGAGATGTTCCATGTCCCATGAATACAAATGCTGTGCTGTCCTCTGCTGCTGCATCAAGGCTGTCATATTCTGCTGTCTTTACTGCTTCTGCAGTGATTGCCTTAGCTACTGCAGCCTTGTCTTCATTGATTGCTGTTGCGTCCGCTCCAACTTCTCCGAGAAGTGGTTCTGCGATTTTAACAGATTCGAATTTATCTTTGTAACTATTTACTGCTTCTGTTAACTCATCATACTCTGCACCGTGCATCAGATGTGTAGGCTGTACAACCAGTTCCTTTACACCATTCTTTACTGCACGCTCTAAAGCCTGATCCATGTTATCAATCTTCTCACCATCTCTTGCCTGTACGTGGTTGATGATGATCTGTGCGGTAAATGCTCTTCTTACAGACCAGTCCGGATATG
>OQVS01002230.1_pt1 | contig 12533 bp, 5 predicted proteins | sample 1691601 | NCBI WGS metagenome assembly OQVS01 (sample SAMN03418268, study PRJEB22391) | human gut metagenome | biome: human-gut; feature: organic feature; material: feces | host: Homo sapiens | place: Tanzania | collected 2013-01 | reverse complement strand
ATGGTAATCTTCAAGAAATCATTCTAAACAGTTCAGTATTTTCTGACGTGAATTTGAAGTATGACTTTACAGGCATTCCCTCCTCGTGCAAGGTGTATGTGCCTCAAGGTTGCTATGACGCATATAAGAATAATCAAAATTGGGGGAAATTCACTATAAGTGAAGGTGCCTACGACTTCACTTTCAGAAATCTTGACGACAAGAGCACCTACTACCACATTACTGTGACCAAAAAATCCACTTTCACAAAAGATGGCTTGACCTACAGTGGCACGGCGAAATATGTTTACCACCCTTCGCACTCCAATCTATCCACCTCTCTCTTTGTTGCCAGCAATTACGAAACAGATGAGACCTATGGAGCAAACAAGAAATATCTGATGACAGAAATTGGAGACTGTGCATTGTGGAAGTGTCCTCGAATCACATTGATTAGCATTAAAGACATGAAGTCCTTGAATCGTATTGGTACGTCTGCATTCCAGAACACCAGCATTGAAAAGTTCACAGTGCCCTCATATTGTGAAACGATTGGTAAAAATGCTTTCGTGGATTGCAAAAAGCTTACCGAACTATTTATTGAAGATGGAACTGTGCACTATTGGTATGGGAGATTCTACGGTAACAACGCTGCCAACTTTGTGTGCTACGTGGTGAAGGAAAAATATCCCAACTGGGCAAGATCCATAAGTGAATGGACACTGCTTGAAGGCGAAACTGTGAAGCCCGTCGACCGGTTGAACGCCTACCTTCTTATAAATGGTAATTCCACTGTCGTCCCCTTCTCGGTTGACCATCCTGTGGACTGGAATGCTTCGGGGCTGAATGCCTACACCATATATAGCTATCAAAAGAGTGAACAGATGGCTTACGCCCAACAGGTGGCAGCCACACCTGCTGGCACAGGTCTGCTGATTGACGGCTATTCGAAAGGTGTGATTTACAAACTTCAACGCCCCAAAGCCACGCCACCTATGCCCACTAACTTGCTTGTAGGCAATCCTAACGAGGTGGTTGATGTTTTCAACCAGTCTGTGGGCTATCTGTTTAGTCCTAACGATAAGTATTTCTGGAAGCCAACTTCCAGCTACCGTCTTTCTAAGGGTTATGCTTACTTGAAGGTGTCGCCCGCTCTTGCAGGATCCACCACTGAGATTAATATTGACCTTTGGGCGAAAGCCACAGGCGACATCAATGGCGACGGCGAAGTGAACGTGAGCGATGTTACCGCCCTCATCAACAAAATCCTCGGCAGCAGCACCTACACCGACGCCGTGTGCGACATCAACGGCGACGGCGAAATCAACGTGAGCGACGTCACCGCCCTGATTAATGCGATTTTGAAGTAAAGAAGAAGACCCTCCCAAGCCCTCCCTTTAAAGGGAGGGCTTACTGGGGGCGGAATCCGACTTGTCTGACTTGTCTGACGGGTCCGACTTGTCTGACGGGTCTGACGGGTCTGCTTGGGTCTGTGAAATAATTTTCACCTATTTAATCCATTGGAATCTGATTATCACCTTATATATAAATAGGTGGTAATAGGATTTAATGGATTAAATGGGTGTTTTTTTTCAGACCCGACAGACCCAAGCAGACCCTTCAGACCCATTACAGACCCAAGCGGACCCTTCAGACCCAAGCGGACGCCAAACTTGTGCACTCGTTGACCTGTTGGCTTGTTGGCTCGTTGACTTTGAGGCAAAAAATATGTATTTAAATCTTAAATAATGTAAAGGGGTGGAAATGATGCGTTAAATTCTTTTTTCTTTACAAAAAAAAATGCTTACTTTGTAGTTGCTTATTATGCACACGAGTGCGAATGAGCGTGGTTGAGATGTTGAATCGCTTAACTTATAAGTAGATAACAATCCATTTAACTATAACTAACAAACAATTAATTATGAGAAAACAGCTATTGCTTCTGTTTTTTTCCCTCTTTGCGGTGATGGGATTTGCCCGCACTGTCACGGGTGTTGTGAAGCAAGCGTCGGACAAAGAGACCATTATTGGTGCTTCCGTGCGCGTGCATGGCACAACTCGTGGTGTGACCACCGATATTGATGGGAAATTTCAAATTGATGTGCAGGACGGCGACGTGCTCGACATCACTTATGTGGGTATGAACCCTATCTCGGTTAAGGTTGGCAAACAAACCGTTATCGAAGTGGAGATGACCGACAACTCTCAGGTGCTCTCTGAGGTTGTGGTTACCGCAATGGGTCAGACACAAGAAAAGAAGAAACTGAACTTTGCGGTTCAGAGTCTTAACTCCGACCAGGTGACTGCCGGTAGTGCTTCAAACTTCGCAAACTCACTGCAAGGTAAGGTTGCTGGTCTGCAAGTGTCGTCGGGTGGTGGTTCACCAAACTCATCTACCCAGGTGATTATCCGTGCCATTTCATCAGTTAACACCTCACAGAACAACGAGCCTCTCGTGATTGTGGACGGTGTGCCTGTTCGTGGTCATGGTACTTCATTGGGCGACATCAACGCCAACGATATTGAAAACATGAGCGTGCTGAAGGGTGCTGCTGCATCTGCGCTTTACGGTCAGGAAGCTGCCAACGGTGTGATTATGATCACCACCAAGAGCGGCTCGAAGGACGGTAAGGTGACTGTGAACGCATCGGCTTCCCTCGAAGTGAGCAACGCTATGCGTGTGCCTAAACTCCAAAAGGTGTTCACCCCTGGTGTGCGCGGTATGTATAAGGAAAACAGCTCAACTGGTGGCTGGGGTCCATACATGAGCGACAAGGACACTTACTACGACAACTTGGGCGGCTTCCTCGGCACCGGTCTGCTTCAAAAGTACGACATGTCGGTATCGGGAGGTGGCGAAAAATTCAACTCTTACGCATCAGTGGCATACACCGACAACCAAGGTATTGTGCCAAAAGACTACAAGAAGCAACTCACTGTGTTCTTGAAAGGTAACTATAAGCCAAGCGAACAAGTGACCGTGCAACTCACTACCAACTTCATCAACAACAAGAGCCGTGGCTTCGGCAACTCGATGAGCAGCATCTACGCTTATGGTATCAACAAGGACATGAAGGACTACCAAACCCTCGAAGGCCACGTGAACTGGGCTGCCCGTTACGACAACTGGGACAAACTCACCGACCTCGAACGCTTGAACTGCGGTCCTTCTCCATACTACGGACGCTACAACGACAAGAGCAACACTGAAAGCAACCGTATCGTGATCAACGGTCAATTGACCTACGAGCCTATCAAAGACCTTATCTTCAACGGTAAGATTGGTTACGACAAGGGCTACAGCACTTACGAAAGCTACACTATTCCTCGTATCTATGAAGGCGACCTCATCAATCCTGATGACGACAAGGTGAAAGACGTGTTGGCTAAGAACCAAAGCCTCTACGGCTCTTACTCATTCCAACCTTCACGCAGCGAGCAGTTCACCGCTTTGGCTACTGCCACTTGGAAGAAGACTTTTGCTGAAGACTTCACATTCAACTTCCTGGTGGGTGCTGAATACAAGGAAGTGAGCAGCTACGAAGCTTCAATCTACGGCGAGCACTTCCAGCTCGGCGGCGACTACTACAGCTTCATGAACACCGACTTCACCAACGGTGACTTGCTTAAGAGCAACCGCCCATCACTCTACCACTCATCTTGGAACAAGTATGGCTACTTCGGCGAACTTCGTTTCGACTACAAGGGTATGGCTCAATTGTCAGTGACTGGCCGTCTTGACGGTTCTTCACGCCTTGTGCAAGCTGAAAAATGCCAATACTTCTACCCATCTGTTACTGGTGGTGTGATCTTCAGCGAACTCTTCCACTTGAGCAACGAATGGTTCTCTTACGGTAAGATTCGCGGTAACTGGGCAAAGGTAGGTAAGGACTGTCCTTCATACCTCTTCACCGACACCTACAAGCAATGGGTTACCTTCCCTGACGGTGGCTACGGTGTGGATCCAACCACTTCACGCGCTATCACTCTTGAGCCTGAAATGGACTCATCATGGGAAATTGGTGCTGACTTGCGCTTCTTCAACAGCCGCACTCGCTTAGACGTGGCTTACTACTCAACCACTGCCGACAACCAGATTGTGTCGGTGCGTGTGTCACCTGCTTCGGGTACTATTCTCCAAACCCGTAATGAAGGTACCGTGCTCAACCACGGTATGGAAATCACCCTCGGTCAAGACATCATCAAGACCGAAGATTTCGACTGGACTGCTAACGTGAACTTCTCATACAACCGCGGTAAGCTGACCTACCTCCCAGAAGGTGTGTCGGAAATCAACGCAGGTCAGTATGGTGATATCTTCTCAGTTTCTTACCTCGGTGGCTCTACCACTGGTATCACCGGTAAGGACTATATGCGCGACCCTGACGGCAACGTAATCTGTAACGAAAACGGTTATCCAGTGATCAGCTCTTCAAAGGGTACACTCATCGGTAACCGCGAACCTGACTTCTTGCTCGGCTTCGGTTCAACCTTGCGCTACAAGAACGCATCGCTCTCATTCCTCGTTGACGGCCGTTGCGGCGGCGACGTGGTGAATGTGACTGGCCGTAACCTCATGGGCAATGGTATGGCTCACACCCTCGAAAAATATCGCAACCGCGAATACATCTTCGACGGCGTGGTGGCTAACGGCGACGGCACTTACCGCAAGAACACCACTCCAGTGGTATTCGACTACAACTTCATGAGCACCTACTTCTATGCAGTGTCATCTAACTTCATTGAAGATGGCTCATACATCCGCTTGAGCTATGTGACTTTGAACTACGACTTCACCTCACTGCTGAAGAAGACTTGGCCAATCAAGGGCTTGACCGCTACCGTAACTGGTCGTAACCTCTTCTTGCTCACCAAGTATTCAGGCAACGACCCAGCTGTGCTCGCCTCTACAGGTGGTGGTGCTGGTGGTTCTGGTATCGACAACTACAACGTGCCATCTACCCGCAGCTTCAATTTCACACTTAAAGCAACATTCTAAACTCAGGCAAAACTATGAACAAGATAAAATTAATAGCATTATCAGCATTGGTGGGGTTGACTACCGTGAGCTGTAAAGACGTGCTCGACGACAACGTAAACCCCGACAAGGCACACGTGATTGATGCCAAGAAGGGCTTGCCAGTGCTCGTGTTCTATGCTCAGCAAATCAACTACGACAATGCCGAGTATAACGCATACTTCTCTCAGATGTTCACCACCACCGACAAGACCAAGCTCAGCTCTGGTTACTCTTACAAGAGCGAGTGGGAACTTCTGACTATGAACCGTCACCCACAATGGCGTCGTCACTTCTACGACATCTGCAAAAACGGTCAGAACTTGATTGCCAACTCACAGGCTATCAACTCACCTAACTACGAATTGATTACTCGCGCCATTCGCTTGATGTCAACCCAGTTGACCACCGACGAATTTGGCGATATGCCACGCTCACAAGCGCTCATGTCGAACTCTCCTCAATACGACACCCAAGCATCAATCTACGCTTGGATGCTCCAAGAGGCTGATGATTTGATTAAGATGTTCGACGACCCTTCAATCGTCGATAGCCCAGATAACCAGAAGATCGACTTCAGCACCGACCGCATCTACGGTGGCGACCTCAGCCGCTGGAAAGGCTTGGTGCTCGCTATCAAGGCTCGCTTGCTGCTCCGCAACATTCCTAACATCGACCACAGCGCAGCCACTTGCCAAAAGATTGTTGACGCTGCTGATGCCGCTATCCAACAATGGCGCAAGGGCGACCTCCTTTACGGCGCATGGTTTGGCAACGAACCTCGCTACAACTTCACCGGCGGTACTGGCGAACAAAGCTGTGTATGGAGTGTGGCTCAACCAAAGATCAACTCTTGGGAATCTCGTCCAAACCTCTTGAGCGAAGCCGTTCCTACCAAGTTCTTCATGGTTGACCTCCTCGGTATTGGTAAGCCAGACGATGAAAAGCTCTGCGGTCAGTTTACAGCAGAAAGCCAGCACGACGGTTGGGCTAACGACCCACGTTGCGGCCTCTTGATGCTTGCCCGTACAGGCCCAACTTCATCATCAATCGAAGCTGCAAAGGTGAAGATGCGCTACCTCGATTCTAACATCGGTATGGGCTCATCTTACAAGGCAGTGAACTTCCCTGATATGTATATGGGTGCTTACGCTGGTGCTACCACCGGTTACAACCCACTCTTCACAATGGAAGAACTCTACTTCATCAAGGCTGAGGCACTCTACTGGATGGGCGACAAGACTCAAGCTTGCGCACTCGCTAAGGAAGCTACTGAGCACAACATTGAGCGTCACCTCGAATTCTTCTTCCAGAAGTATCCTAACCCTAACTACAACGAAAAGACCGACAACAAGTATCCTGGCGATGCTGCGTCAAGCGACGTTCCTGGCTATCAGGCTAAGAAGTGGTGGGATTTGCAAGTTGACGCATTCCTCAACAACACTGAAGACTACACCGAAAAGACCGTTCACGGTCAAGTGCGCCGCACCTACAACGTGCACAAAGTGACCGAACGCGGTAACAAGCACTGGTTCTTCAACCCAAGCGAATTCTCATTGAGCGACTTGATGCAACAGAAGTACATCGCTCTCTATCTCCAAGCAGAGCAATGGACCGACATGCGTCGCTACCACTACAGCAACAACCGTAACAAGTACGGCATTGGCGATAACCAAGAAATTATCTACCCAACTCTCCGCCGTCCTTACAACCTCTACGCTGCTTACTGGATTGATGGCTTGACCGAGGCTCAAAAAGAGAACACTTGGATTCAACGTATCAACTACGACCCAGAAACTGAGGAAAAATACAACCGCTCAGAACTTGAACGCCTCGGCGCTTACAAGAACTACAAGTGGCTGCAAGAACCAATGATTTGGGCGAAGAAATATGGTGAAGTGACATCGCTCACCGGCGAATAATAAGTGAGAACTCGTTGATTAATTAAAAGATTTATTACACCTAACGATTATGAAAATATTAAATATTATAGGTTCTTTAGCTTTGGGAGCGTTGGTGCTTACTTCTTGCGCCAATCACGACCTCATCGCCGACAAGGGCGAGCTTGGCCAAGTGCTGCCTACCGTAGACTGGGAACAAAGCTCTAAGGTGGTGAAGTCGGGCAACTATGCTGGCTTCAAGGCTAAATACTACACCTCGGCTGACCGCCAAATCGACCATAGCGAAGTGTGGGTGCAGGTGAAGCGCGAACAAACCGCTTCTGCCACCGCTAAGCTCACCACCGCTTTGGCTTACAACAAGTCGTATTCTGTTACCGACACTGTTCGCAGCGCACAAAGCGTGGCGAAATATGCTCACTCTAAGGCTGAATGGGACGGACACGAATTCGTGCTCACCGACTCATTCCCAACCTCACGCACTCTCGCTCCTGTGGTATGGAAAGCTCCATCACAATGGGACGAAGATAAGTTTAAGAGCTACTATCCAGAAGGCTTCGACACTGAGTTTGTGGAACACATGATTACCACTCTCACCAAAGACAGTGCTTACTACAACGACCTCCGCAACGTGTATGTGAAGTACGACTTCAAGAAGGAAACTTTTGAAGCCCTCAACACTAAGTATGGCGTGAGCTTCCCAACCGAAACCGAGAGCGACAAGAAGAGCGACGCTTGGTACACTCAGGTGAAGAACAGCAAGGGTGAGATGGTTGACGAAATCGACCACTACTACTACATCACCGTAGTGGACGAAAAAACCACTTACCACGAAATCGCCACTCCAGAGGCTGCTCCTGAAGGCGTGAGCGTATTCCCTGTTTACAAGTCATCACCATGGCTCTTCAGCCGCTACAGCGATGACACCGGTGGCAAGATTACTACCGTGCGCGCACAGTATATGCCTTACTGGAAAGACCTTATCAGCACCATTCCATTCATCGACTGGATTTATGATTCTGGTAACAAGGTTTACAACGTAGATTTTTCTCGTACCTACTATTTGCAGCCAACTTACCGTGTTTACGACACTGAAGGCAAGGTGGGTATCACAAGTAACAATGAAGAAATCACACTCAATTAATACGAAGCCGCTATGAAAATGATAAAGAATTTTGTACTCTTGGCCATTATGATGCTGGCTGTAACCTCTTGTGTGGACAAGGAGCCAAACTATGGCAACTTCCCATCAAAGGACGTGGATTTCACTTACCAGGTAGATGGCGATGAATATGCGCTCGACTTCTATGTCGTGTCAACTGTCCAATTCACCAACACTTCTTCAAAGAGTGGCAACGTGACTTGGGATTTCGGCGATGGTCAAACTTCTAACGAAGCCAACCCAAAGCACAAATATGAAAAGGCAGGTGTTTACACCGTTACACTCACCGTCGACGGTGCCGGCTCTAAGTCATCACCTTTGATGATTTACGACATCGCTCCAGTATTGAGCGTGACCAGCCAAACCGAACCAGTGGTGGTGATCAATGATGTGCAAGTGAACCTTGGCATCGAGTTGCCTAACCCTGAAAAGTTGATTTGTAAGTATGTTTGGAAGTTCCCAGAAGGCACCAAGACTGCCGATGGCACCGAACTTACTGAATTTGTGGGCTACTCTCACGAAGATGGCTCTATCGACAACCCTGGCGCACTCAGCTTCAAGAACATCGGTTCACAGAAGATTGAATTGCAAACTTGGTTCGATGTGAACGGCGAAAACCGTCGCTTGGAAGACTCTTATGTGAATGTGCAAGTGGGTACTTCTGACCCATGCCCAACTATCTACTATGCTGAACTCGGTGGCAACATCAAGGCTTACAAGCTGGTGGATATGAGCAAGCTCCCTAAGGGCACCAAGAACCTCCCATTCGATATGGGTGTGAACTCTGGTAACATGCCTACTCAACTCGTGTTTGCAACCGAAAAGACCGATGCGGGTGCTGAACAAGACAATGTTTACATTCTCGACTGCGGTAAGCAATACTACTATGTGAACGACGAAGACAATACTCTCGGCGACGGTAAGATTACCGTGATGGCTGCTGATGGCTCTAACGTGAATGTGATGATTACCAACGTAGGTGGTCAGGCGTTCAACGACCCATTCCAAGGCTGCACCGATGGCACTTACCTCTACTACACCGACCGTAACACCGGTATCCGTCAAATTCCTTTGAGCACTCGTGGCGCTCGCGAAAGCACCATCTACTCAAGCACTGCCGGCTACTTCGTGGTGAACAACCAACTCGCTTACTACGGTCAAGGTATCGCTTACGGTGCTATCCACACTGGTCTTTACATCGACAAGAGCGGTATGTTCTGGTGGGGTAAGAACTACTCAGGTAACGGTATCTACCGCTTCAAGACCAGCGACATCGGCAAGACTGGCGCAGGCGTGAAGATTCCTCACCCAATCGTGCTCGAAACCACTCAACCTCGTGCCTTCACTCTTGATGAAGAACTTGGCAAGCTCTACGTTTGGATGACCAATGGCAACACTCCTGGTGTTGGCTTCTGCGAATACGACATTCCAGCATCTGACAAGACTGTGGAATACAGCAACTACAACAAGTTTATCAACATGGACGCAGACCCAATCAATAACACCGCTGCTGAAGGTGTGTTCACCACTCAGTTTGCTGTTGATCCAAACACACACTATGTGTACTTTGGCTTCCGTGCGCTCCCAAGCGATAAGACTTACACCACTGGCTTGATGTACTACGATCCAGCTACCAAGACTGTTCATAAATTCATGGACAACAACGACAAGATTCTTGGTGTCTGCATCAACCCACGCAAGACAGCATTGTTTTAATCCACCTCTCTCGACTGTTTCTTAACTGAAATATGACAGCAGGGGACGCTAATACCAAATTAAGCGTCCCCTGCTTTGTATTTACTCAGGAGTTAACAAGTTAAGAAGTTGATTTCGGGAGTTAAGAAGTTAAAGAAGTTAAGACGGCACCAATGCCAATAGAAAAGCTATCGTCTTAACTTCTTAACTTCCCTAACTTCTTAACTTCTTCCAAAAAATTTCTTCCAAAAAATTTCTTCCAAAAAATACTTTTTTATCATGAATTCTATTTTTAAATTCGCAATTTGTGTGGCTTTGCTCTTTGGGGTGGCTACGGCTCAGGCGCAGCAAAAGCGTGAGCAACGCGCCGTGTGGATGAGTGCCTACGTGAGCGACTGGCCCTCCAGCGCCATCACCGAAAGCAATGCCAACACCATGAAGGTGGCGTGTCAGCGTATGCTCGACACGTTGGCTGCCAACAATATGAACGCCGTTTACTACCATGTGCGCGCCATGTGCGATGCCATGTATAATTCGGCTTACGAGCCATGGTCGAGCTACATTGTGGCAAAGCGTGGCGATGTGCCAGCCTTCGACCCTCTGCAATGGATTGTGCAGGAGGCGCACAAGCGTGGCATCGAAATCTACGCGTGGGTGAACCCCTACCGCTATTCTCCAAAGTCAACCAAGTGGGGGCAGAGCGACCGCGACTACATCCACACTCACCCCGAATGGTTGCTCACCACCGACTACGAAACGGTGCTCAATCCCGGCATTCCCGAAGTGCGCCAGCGAGTGGTTGACGTGTGCCATGACATTATCAGCAAGTATGATGTGGACGGCTTGGTGTTCGATGACTATTTCTACAATCAGGGTGGCTGCGACTTCTCGCTCGATGCCGACCTCTACAATGCTTACACAAACGGCGGCGGCACGCTCAGCCAAGGCGACTGGCGACGCGAAAACGTGAACCAGATGGTGGCTGATGTGAATGCCATGATTAAGCAGACCAAGCCTTGGGTGCGCTTCGGCATCGGCCCAGCCGGCGTGGCTTGCTCATCGCCCGAAGTGGCTGCCAAGTATGGCGTGGAGCCAAGTCCGGGCTCGGATTGGCAGTACAACCAAATCTACAGCGACCCTATGGCGTGGGTCACTCGCGGCACTATCGACTTCATCTCGCCACAGGTGTATTGGAACACCACCGGCAACTTCGACGAAGTGACCGATTGGTGGGGTAAAATAGGCAAGCAATTCAACCGGCATGTGTATATCAGCCAATCTTGCTCCAACTTTGGTAGAGATGGTTGGGATTTGGCTGAATTTGTGAAGCAGGTGAATGTGATGCGCGATGCTGGCGCACAAGGTATGGTGTATTTCAAATACAGCACTTGGCGCAACAACAACGGCACCATCAACGGCAAAACTTGGGGCTTGCGCCGCTGGCTCAAAAAACAGGTGTTCACCACTCCTGCGCTCAGTCCAAGCCCCGAGTGGATTGCTCCACCGCAGCAGTATGGCACCGTGGCAAACTGCCGCCGCGAGGGCAACACCCTCAAATGGGACGCAGTTGACAATGTGCGCTACGCCATCTATGCCATTCCCGACAGTGTGGACGATGCGTCGTTCCGCTGCCAAGCGCAATATCTGCTCGGCTTCACTTATCCCAATAGCTACGACATCAAGGAGGCTTATGCCACTGGTTATCGCTTCGCCGTCACTATTCTCGACCGTTGGGAAAACGAGTTTGCACCAGTGCTTGCAGGCAGCCAGTCGCGTCCGGCTCAAAAGCCAGTCATCACCAGCCCTGCCAACGGTGCTACTGTGCCTATGCTCTCCAACCTCGCTTGGCGCACCGACGGCACCATCCACACCGTGGAGGTGTTTAGCGATGCGGCTTGCAAAAATGCCGTGGCATATATCGAAGTGCCCGACACCGCTGTGGCAATCGCTAAAATTCCAGGCATCACTCCAGGCACCTACTATTGGCGAGTGTCGTCGCGCGGTTTGAACCTCTCCAGCACCACCAGCGATGTGGCTTCGTTCACTTGCGAAAAGATGACCGTCAAGACCCCTGCAAAGGGTGCTGCTGATGTGGAATTGATGCCCGAAATCAGTTGGGACAAGGCAGCCGAAGGCACCGTCTATACCCTCAGCATTTCATCGAATGCTAAAATGACCACGCCGGAATATACGGTTGAGACCACCGAGGCATCGGTGCGTGTGCCACGCTTTGCATTGGCAGGCGGCACCACCTATTATGTTCAAATCACCGCTCGTTTAGGCGATGCCACCGACCAGAGCGAGGTGTCGTCGTTCACCACCAAGAATGTGGTGCCAGCGGCTCCAGTATTCGTCACTCCTGCTGCCGACGGTGCTACGCTGCGTGGCAATCAGCGCATCGACGTTGTGCCACAGGAAGGCGCACAGTCGCTCCGCATCGAAATCAGCACGTCGAAGTCGTTCCCTGTTCGCACATCGTGGAAAACCACGCTCACAGGCGGCGAATTTGCCACCATTGCGCTTAATGAAATGGCTGGCACCGGTCGCCCCGTAGATGGCAAGTCGTATTATGTGCGTGCGCGCTACGCCTACGGTAAAGCCGGCTCCACCACCGTTCTCTACACCGACTATTCGCCAATTCTCCAGTTCCACTATGTGGCAGCCCCACTGCCAGGCGACATCAATGGCGACGGCGAAGTGAACGTGAGCGATGTTACCGCCCTCATCAACAAAATCCTCGGCAGCAGCACCTACACCGACGCCGTGTGCGACATCAACGGCG
>OQVS01002229.1_pt1 | contig 12534 bp, 7 predicted proteins | sample 1691601 | NCBI WGS metagenome assembly OQVS01 (sample SAMN03418268, study PRJEB22391) | human gut metagenome | biome: human-gut; feature: organic feature; material: feces | host: Homo sapiens | place: Tanzania | collected 2013-01 | reverse complement strand
TTCAGATTGTAAGATTCAGGTATTACTATCTGAGGTTTTCGGACAGCCTCCCCCATTAATCCGTGGCAAAGAATACACACACAAATCCGTGGGGAGAGGATTTCGGGAGGAATGAGGGGGTGAAAAAAAGCCGCTTGGGAGCGTGGAGGCTTCCAAGCGGCTGCTTATTTGGATTGAAATAGTTTGTGTTTCGCTATATCACATTATTTAAGGAACTCTGATTGACCAGCGAGGTCTTCAGCAAGCACGTCGGTAGTTCTACCTGCGCGCGCCATTTCTTCCTTGTCGCCAACGATAATCGACTGCAATTCACGCATACCTGTACCGGCAGGAATCAAGTGACCACAGATCACATTTTCCTTCATGCCTTCCAAGTAGTCAACCTTACCCTTGATAGCGGCTTCGTTGATCACCTTAGTGGTTTCCTGGAATGATGCGGCACTCATGAAGCTTGAAGTTTGGAGTGCGGCGCGAGTGATACCTTGCAAAATCTGTTCAGAAGTTGCTGGCAACGCTTCACGCACAGCCACTTGCTTGAGGTCGCGACGCTTGAGGGCAGAGTTGATGTCACGGAGCTTGCGCGCTGTGATAATCTGACCATTCTGCACTTCTTGGCTGTCGCCAGCGTCGATTACCACCTTCTTGCCCCAGATGCGGTCGTTTTCTTCCATGAAGTCGCGCTTATCCACGATTTGGAGTTCGAGGAAGCGAGTGTCGCCTGGTTCGAGAATAGTGACCTTGCGCATCATCTGACGCACGATTACCTCAAAGTGCTTGTCGTTGATACCCACACCTTGTGAGCGGTACACGTCTTGCACCTCGTTCACGATATATTCCTGAACCGCTGTTGGACCCATGATGCGGAGAATGTCGGAAGGTGTGGTTGCACCGTCGGACAGTGGAGTACCGGCACGCACAAAGTCGTCTTGTTGCACAAGAATCTGCTTTGACAGTGGCACGAGATACTTCTTTTCTTCGCCCAAGCGGCTGGTGACCTTGATTTCGCGGTTACCACGCTTGATTTTGCCCAATTCCACAACACCGTCGATTTCGCTAACCACAGCTGGGTTAGATGGGTTGCGGGCTTCGAAGAGCTCGGTCACACGTGGCAGACCACCGGTGATATCACCTGCGCCACCACCCGATGAACGAGGAATCTTCACGAACACTTCACCTGCGCTCAACTTTTCGTCTTCGTCGCACATCAAGTGTGCGCCCACAGGCAGTGAATAAGTCTTCGACACCTCACCGTTTTCATCGATGAACAATGCTTCTGGAATCTTGGTGCGGTCCTTTGATTCGATGATAATCTTTTCGCTGTTGCCTGAAGTTTCGTCAACTTCCACACGGTAGGTAACACCTTCCACGAGGTTGTTGAACTTCAATGTGCCACTCACTTCGCTCACGATTACGGCGTTGAAAGGGTCCCATGTGTTGATGATGTCGCCTTTCTTCACTGTGTCGCCTGAGTGGAAGAAGAGTTTCGAACCGTAAGGAATGTTGGCGGTGGTGAGCACCATGTCGGTGTTCAGGTCCACAATCTTGAGTTCTGCCATGCGGCCGATTACTACATCTACGCCATCCTTATCCTTCACTGTACGCAATTCGTCGATTTCCAGACGACCATCGTACTTAGAAGCGAGGTTACTTACGGCAGCGATATTGCTTGCCACACCACCGACGTGGAACGTACGGAGGGTAAGCTGAGTACCAGGTTCACCGATTGACTGTGCGGCAATCACACCCACAGCCTCACCCTTCTGCACCATGCGGTGAGTAGCGAGGTTGCGGCCGTAGCACTTAGCGCACACGCCGTGCTTAGCCTCACAGGTGAGCACTGAGCGAATTTCCACATATTCAATAGGAAGGTCGTTGATGAGGGCGGCAGCCTTGTCGCTGATTTCCTCACCGCTCTTCACAATCACGTTCTTTGTGGTTGGGTCGATGATGTCGTGAACCGACACACGGCCCAAGATGCGTGAGCCAAGAGAAGCCACCACGTTGTCGTTCTTCTTCACTTCACGGCAAATCAAGCCACGGAGTGTGCCACAGTCTTGTTCTGTGATCACCACATCGTGAGCCACGTCAACCAGACGACGGGTCAAGTAACCTGCATCGGCGGTCTTCAACGCGGTATCGGCAAGACCCTTACGGGCACCGTGGGTGGAGATAAAGTACTCAAGCACGCTCAAGCCTTCCTTAAAGTTAGCAAGAATTGGGTTCTCGATGGTTTGTTGACCACCTTCCACACCCGACTTCTGAGGCTTAGCCATCAAACCACGCATACCGGAGAGCTGACGGATCTGGTCGCGAGAACCACGAGCACCAGAGTCAAGCATCATGTACACAGAGTTGAAGCCTTGCTTATCGGCAGAAATTTGCTCGATAAGGAGCTTGGTAAGGCGGTTGTTCACATTGGTCCAAATGTCGATCACCTGGTTGTAACGCTCGTTGTTGGTGATGAAACCCATATTGTAGTTGTTCATCACTTCTTCCACTTGTGCGTCACCTTCCTTGATGATGTCGGCCTTTTCAGCAGGCACGAGCACGTCGGTGAGGTTGAACGACAGACCGCCCTTGAACGCCATGTAGTAACCCATGTTCTTCACATCGTCGAGGAACTTAGCCGAACGTGGCACACCACACTTGCGGATAACCGCGGTGATGATTTTCTTCAAGCTCTTCTTAGAGATGAGTTCGTTGATGTAGCCCATTTCGTAAGGCACGAAGTTGTTGAACAGCACACGACCAAGGCAAGTGTCTTTCACGATGCGTGATACAGGGTTGCCATTTTCGTCGGGTTCTTCAACACGAATCGACACGATTGCGTTCATCGACACCTTGCCTTCGTTGAAGGCGATTTGTGCTTCTTCTGCACTATAGAATACGAGGCCTTCACCCTTGTCGCCCTTACGGAGCTTGGTGATGTAGTAAAGGCCGAGTACCATATCCTGTGAAGGTACGGTGATAGGCTCACCGTTAGCAGGGTTGAGGATATTGTGAGGCTCAAGCATGAGCATTTGAGCTTCCACCACAGCCTCGTTGCCGAGTGGCAAGTGCACAGCCATCTGGTCACCGTCGAAGTCGGCGTTGAACGCCGTACATGCGAGTGGGTGGAGCTGGATTGCCTTACCTTCGATAAGCTTAGGCTGGAATGCCTGAATACCGAGGCGGTGCAGTGTTGGCGCACGGTTGAGGAGCACTGGGTGGCCCTTCATCACGTTTTCAAGAATATCCCAAACCACTGGTTCCTTGCGGTCCACAATCTTCTTGGCGCTCTTCACAGTCTTCACAATACCGCGCTCAATGAGCTTGCGGATAATGAATGGCTTGTAGAGCTCTGCCGCCATGTCTTTTGGAATACCACATTCGCCCATCTTCAATTCAGGACCTACAACGATTACCGAACGTGCAGAATAGTCGACACGCTTACCGAGGAGGTTCTGACGGAAACGACCTTGCTTACCCTTGAGGCTGTCGCTGAGCGACTTCAATGGGCGGTTCGACTCGCTCTTCACAGCGCTGCTCTTGCGAGAGTTGTCGAGCAGTGAGTCGACGGCTTCTTGAAGCATACGCTTCTCGTTGCGGAGAATCACTTCAGGAGCCTTGATTTCGATAAGGCGTTTCAGACGGTTGTTACGGATAATCACACGACGATAGAGGTCGTTGAGGTCACTGGTGGCGAAACGGCCGCCATCGAGTGGCACGAGTGGACGCAATTCGGGTGGAATCACTGGAATCACTCGCAGCACCATCCATTCTGGGCGGTTGAGGTTCTTGCTTTCGCGGAACGATTCCACTACCTGCAAGCGTTTCAGTGCCTCAGTCTTGCGTTGCTGTGAGTTTTCCTTACCTGCCTGGTCGCGGAGTTGGTAAGAGAGAGAGTCGAGGTCGAGGTCCACGAGCAGGTCGTAAACAGCCTCTGCACCCATCTTAGCCACGAACTTGTTAGGATCGTCGTCGTCCAGGAGGTCGTTGTCCTTTGGAAGGCTGGCGCGAATGCTCAAGTATTCGTCTTCTGTGAGCAAATCGAGCTTTTGCACTTCCTTATCATTCAATACCAGGCCTTGACCTGGCTTGATTACAATGTAACGCTCATAGTAGATAACTGCATCGAGCTTCTTGGTAGCCACGCCAAGCAGATAACCAATCTTGTTGGGCAATGAGCGGAAATACCAGATGTGAGCCACTGGCACCACGAGCTGGATGTGGCCGCTGCGTTCGCGACGCACTTTCTTCTCTGTTACCTCTACACCGCATCGGTCGCACACGATACCCTTGTAGCGAATACGCTTGTATTTACCGCAGTGGCATTCATAGTCCTTTACAGGACCGAAAATGCGCTCGCAGAACAAACCGTCGCGCTCAGGCTTGTACGTACGGTAGTTGATGGTCTCGGGCTTGAGCACTTCACCGTATGAGTTCTCCAGAATCTCATCAGGAGAAGCGAGGCTAATCGAAATCTTCGAAAAGTTACTCTTTATCTTATTGTCTTTTCTAAAAGCCATTATGATGATATGTTATGAGAGACGTTATTAATCAAGTTTCACACTTAAGCACAAGCCACGCAATTCGTGCAAGAGCACGTTGAGCGACTCTGGAATACCTGGGGTTGGCATCGGATCACCTTTGACGATTGCTTCATAAGCCTTGCTGCGGCCCACCACATCGTCACTCTTGACGGTGAGGATTTCTTGCAGCACGTGAGAAGCACCGAAGGCCTCGATTGCCCAAACTTCCATTTCACCGAAACGCTGACCACCGAATTGGGCTTTACCACCAAGTGGCTGCTGGGTGATGAGTGAGTAAGGACCAATCGAACGGGCGTGCATCTTGTCTTCAACCATGTGGCCGAGTTTCAAGAAGTAGGTCACACCCACAGTTGCCTTTTGGTCGAATGGCTCGCCAGTGGCACCGTCGTAGAGCTGGGTACTACCGCTTCGTGGCAGACCAGCCTTGTCGGTCCATGCGTCGAGGTCTTCAAGCTGAGCACCATCGAAGATTGGGGTGGCGAATTTCACACCAAGTTCGCGGCCTGCCCAACCGAGCACTGCCTCGAAAATCTGACCGAGGTTCATACGAGAAGGCACACCCAGTGGGTTCAATACCAAGTCAACTGGAGTACCGTCGGCAAGGAATGGCATATCTTCCTGGCGAACTACGCGCGACACGATACCCTTGTTACCGTGGCGACCTGCCATCTTATCACCAACACCGATTTTACGCTTCTTAGCCACGTAAACCTTAGCCATCTGCATGATGCCTGATGGCAGCTCGTCGCCGATTTGATAATCGAATTTCTTGCGGCGAAGTTCGGTTTCGATGCCCTTGCTCTTGCGCAGATAGTTCATCACGCAGGCACGGATCAAATCGTTGGTGTGAGTGTCGGCAGTCCACTTGCTCAAGTTCACCGACTCGTAGTCGAGGCTTTCGAGCATTGATTTTGCGAATGGGCTTCCGGCAGGAATAATATCGGTGTCCACATAGTCCATCACGCCTTCCGATGTCTTGCCCTTAGTGAGTGTGAGCAACTTGTCGATAAGCTGAGCCTTCAGTTCATCTTGCTTTGCCTGCGACTCTTGGTCCATCTTTTCCAGTTCAGGATCGCCACCGCGGGTGCGGGTGCGCTTCTTCATGGCGCGAGTGAACAAACGAGTGCCGATGACAACGCCCTTCAACGATGGGTTGGCCTTCAATGAGGCATCCTTCACGTCGCCAGCCTTGTCGCCGAAGATGGCACGAAGCAGCTTTTCTTCTGGAGTTGGGTCGCTCTCACCCTTAGGGGTGATTTTACCAATCATAATATCGCCTGGGCGGATATGAGCACCCACACGGATAATACCACGCTCGTCGAGGTCCTTGGTAGCGTCCTCGCTCACGTTAGGAATATCGTTGGTGAGTTCTTCCATACCGCGCTTGGTTTCACGCACTTCGAGGGTGTATTCGTCAACGTGCACACTGGTGAGGATATCCTCACGCACCACGCGCTCGTTGAGCACAATAGCATCCTCATAGTTGTAACCCTTCCAAGGCATGTACGCCACCTTCAGGTTGCGACCGAGAGCGAGTTCGCCGTTTTCGGTAGAGTAACCTTCGGTAAGGATGTCGCCCTTTTCCACTCTCTGACCGCGTTCGCAGATTGGACGCAAGTCGATGGTGGTGCTTTGGTTGGTCTTGCGGAACTTAGGCAAGCGATATTCTACTACAGGCTCGTCGAAGCTTACGAAAGCTTCTTCTTCAGTCTGGTCGTAGCGAATGCGGATAACGTCGGCATCCACATATTCGATAACGCCGGCACCAGCAGCCTGAATTTGAGTGCGGCTGTCGTAAGCGAGGCGCTTTTCAATACCCGTACCCACAATAGGAGCTTCGCTGCGCAGCAATGGCACTGCCTGGCGCATCATGTTGGCACCCATCAAGGCACGGTTAGCATCGTCGTGTTCGAGGAATGGAATCATCGCAGCAGCGACCGATGCAATCTGTTGAGGCGACACGTCCATCAGTTCCACCTGGTCGGGAGCCACCACTGGGAAGTCGGCTTCCAAGCGTGCCTTCACCTTGTTGCGAACGAATGAGCCGTCGTCGGTCAGTGGCGCGTTGCCCTGAGCGATAATCTTGCCCTCTTCGCTTTCGGCGGTGAGATAGACGATATCGTCGTTATTCATATCGACCTTCGAATTTTCCACCTTGCGGTAAGGAGTTTCGATAAAGCCGAGTTTGTTAATCTTTGCGTAGATACAGAGCGAAGAAATCAAACCGATGTTTGGACCTTCAGGAGTTTCGATTGGGCACAAACGGCCGTAGTGAGTGTAGTGCACGTCACGAACCTCGAAACCGGCACGCTCACGCGACAGACCGCCAGGACCGAGTGCCGACATACGACGCTTGTGGGTGATTTCCGCAAGTGGGTTGGTCTGGTCCATGAATTGCGAAAGTGCGTTGGTACCAAAGAATGTGTTGATCACTGAAGAAATGGTCTTCGCGTTGATCAAATCCATTGGGGTGAACACTTCGTTGTCGCGCACGTTCATACGCTCGCGGATAGTGCGAGCCATACGTGCCAAGCCCACGCCGAACTGGTTGTAAAGCTGTTCGCCCACAGTGCGCACGCGGCGGTTACTCAAGTGGTCGATATCATCCACATCGGTCTTGCTGTTGATCAAGCCGATGAGATACTTGATGATTTCGATGATGTCTTCATTGGTGAGCACACGCACAGAAGGATCGGTGTCGAGACCGAGCTTCTTGTTGATACGGAAACGTCCCACATCGCCCAGGTCGTAGCGCTTGTCGCTGAAGAAAAGATTTTGAATCAATTCGCGAGCCGAAGTATCGTCGGCAGGGTCAGCGTTACGCATCTGACGGTAGATGTAGGTGATAGCTTCCTTCTCGGTGCTACATGTATCTTTGCTGAGGGTGTTGAAAATGATTTGGTAATCACTTGTGTTCACATCCTCTTTGTGAAGCAAAATCACGCTTGTGCCACTTTCGAGAATCTTGGCAGCCACTTCTTCTGTCAAAATCTCATCGCGGTCAACAAGCACTTCGTTACGCTCAATAGAAACCACTTCACCGGTGTCTTCGTCCACGAAGTCCTCGTTCCATGAGTTCAAGATGCGGGCAGCAAGCTTGCGGCCCACAGCCTTCTTGAGGTTTGTTTTGTTTACTTTGAGTTCTTCGGCCAGACCGAAAATCTTGATGATGTCGTTATCTGATTCAAGACCGATTGCACGCAGCAAAGTGGTTACGGGCAATTTCTTCTTACGGTCGATGTAAGCATACATCACATTGTTGATATCGGTGGCAAATTCAATCCATGATCCACGGAATGGGATGATGCGAGCCGAATAGAGTTTTGTACCATTAGCGTGTGTGCTCTGTCCGAAGAACACACCTGGTGAACGGTGCAACTGAGAAACAACCACACGCTCAGCTCCGTTGATGATAAACGTACCCTTGTCGGTCATGTAAGGAATGGTGCCGAGGTACACGTCTTGAACCGCGGTAGCGAAATCCTCATGGTCGGGGTCGGTGCAATAGAGCTTGAGTTTGGCCTTCAAAGGCACACAATATGTGAGACCACGATCGAAGCACTCGTCGATAGTGTAGCGAGGTGGGTCGATGTAGTAGTCAAGGAATTCCAGCACAAAGTTGTTTCGGGTGTCCGCGATTGGGAAATTCTCCGAAAACACCTTATAGAGTCCCTCGTTTTTTCTCTTCTCAGTTGGTGTATCTAATTGCAGAAAATCTCTGAAAGATTGTAATTGCACTTCAAGAAAGTCAGGATAAGGATAGGGATTCTTGACACGTGCAAAATTTACTCGTGGGTTTTTGGAAACTGACATTGAAAAATAGATTAAGTGAACTCAAAATTTTAATATGACACAAAAAGGTTAAGAATCGACATAATAAGAGGATTCTTAACCTAAACACCTGATATTCAGGCGATATTATTTAAGTTCAACTTCAGCTCCGAGTTCTTCGAGTTGTTTCTTAAGACCTTCAGCTTCGTCCTTAGCCAAACCTTCCTTGATAGCCTTAGGAGCACCATCAACGAGGTCCTTAGCGTCCTTCAAGCCGAGACCAGTGAGTTCCTTAACCAACTTAATAACTTTGAGCTTTTCAGCACCTGGAGCCTTGAGAATTACGTCGAAAGATGACTTTTCTTCTTCAGCAGCAGCACCAGCAGCAGCTGGGCCAGCAGCAACAGCTACAGCTGCAGCAGCAGGTTCAATACCATATTCTTCTTTGAGGATTTGAGCGAGTTCGTTTACTTCCTTTACTGAAAGGTTAACAAGTTGCTCTGCAAAAGCTTTCAAATCTGCCATTTTTGTATGATTTAAATGTTGTTATTTTTTTATTGTTCTTTGTTTGATAATGTTTCGAGAATTCCGTGGAGCTTGCTGCCACCTGACTGCAAAGCAGAGATAACGTTCTTCGCTGGAGATTGAAGCAGAGCCACAACGTCGGCGATAAGTTCGTTCTTGCTCTTGATAGCCACGAGGGTATCGAGCTGTTCTGGACCCATATACACAGCCTCTTCAACAAATGCTGCCTTCAAAGCTGGCTGAGTCTCTTTCTTCTGACGGAAATCTTTTAAAAGTTTAGCTGGAGCGTTACCAGTGTTGCTCAACATGAGCGTGGTGTTTCCAACCAGTGCAGGATAAAGGCCACTGTAGTCGACATCAGATGCCTCCATAGCCTTCTTCAACAAGGTATTCTTAACCACCAGCATCTTCACGTCGGCCTTGAAAGCGGCACGGCGCAAGTCGGTAGTGCGTTCTGAATTCAAACCGGTAGTTTCGGTCAAATACACGCAGCTGTATGATGCAAGTGTTTCTTTGATCTTCTCAATCAATACTGCTTTATCTTCCTTCTTCATTTTTCTTCTGTTTTAAAAATTAAGCATCAACTGATTTTGTATCAACTTTGATACCAGGACTCATGGTGCTTGAAAGATAAACGCTCTTGATATATGTACCCTTAGCAGTGCTTGGTTTGAGCTTAACCAAAGTGTTGATAAATGCTTGAGCATTTTCCTTGATTTGGTCAGCAGTAAACGAAACCTTACCAATTGAAGTGTGTACAATACCTTTCTTATCAACCTTAAAGTCGATCTTACCTTGTTTTACTTCTTTAACAGCCTTAGCAACGTCTTGGGTTACAGTACCGCTCTTTGGGTTAGGCATAAGTCCACGAGGACCAAGCACACGACCCAAAGGACCGAGTTTACCCATATTTTGAGGCTGAGTGATAATCACATCAACATCGGTCCAACCACCTTTGATCTTTTCGATGTATTCGTCAAGACCTACATAGTCGGCACCGGCTTCCTTAGCTTCGGCTTCCTTGTCTGCGGTACAGAGTACCAACACGCGAACGGTCTTACCAGTACCGTGAGGCAGTGATACCACGCCACGAATATTCTGGTCGGCCTTACGAGGATCTACACCAAGACGTACGTCGATATCAGCTGAAGCGTCAAACTTTGTGAAAGTAACTTCTTTCACCAAAGCAGCAGCTTCTGAAAGGGTATAAGATTTCCCAGCTTCAATCTTCTCTTTGGCAATCTTTTGATTTTTTGTAAGTTTACTCATTGTCAATCGAAGTTTTTAAACGTTTTCAGGGAATTCGCCCTTAACTGTAATACCCATACTTCTTGCTGTACCAGCGACCATGCGCATCGCCGAGGCTACAGTAAAACAGTTCAAATCAGGCATCTTGTCTTCTGCAATTTCCTTTACCTGGTCCCAAGTAACTGAAGCAACTTTCTTACGGTTTGGCTCACCAGAACCGCTCTTCACCTTAGCAGCGTCGAGAAGTTGAACAGGCACTGGAGATGTCTTAACAATGAAGTCGAAGCTCTTGTCGGTGTAGTAATTGATTACTACAGGCAACACCTTACCAGCCTTTTGTTGGGTACGGGCGTTGAATTGCTTGCAAAACTCCATGATGTTAATACCCTTAGAACCCAGAGCAGGGCCTACTGGTGGTGAAGGGTTTGCTGCTCCACCTTTAATCTGTAATTTGATCTGTCCAGCAATTTCTTTAGCCATTTCTGTTTTTGTTTTTTTGATAAGTTAAATTATCACAGTCATAGTCGTGTTCGTAACAACAAAACTATTCCCGCTCTACTTGCGAATTTTCCAACTCTACCGGTGTTTTGCGTCCGAAGATGCTTACCATAACCTTGAGCTTCTTCTTCTCGTTGTTGACCTCGTCGACCGTTCCAATCATGCCCGTGAAAGCGCCATAGTTTACCTTGACAGTCTCACCGACCTTGTAATCAATCAAGTCGGCCTCATTAGTTTCCTGAAGCTCGTCCGCAATGCCGAGCATACGGTTAACCTCCCCTGGTCGCAACGGCTCCGGACGCTTTGCCTCCGAACCCTTTCCGCAGCCGAGAAAGTCAATCACATTGGTCGTATTGCGAAGGATATGAGTTACCTCACCGATCAACTCAGCTTCCACAAATACATAGCCTGAATAGAGTGTGCGCTCTTTGACGACCTTCTTTCCAGACTTTGTGGTAGAATAAATCTTTTCAGTAGGAATCAATACTTGTGACACATAGTCGCCCAGCGAAGTATTCTTGATTTGGGCATCGAGCAATTCTTTTACCTTTGCCTCCTTGCCTGATATGGCACGGAGCACATACCATTCTTTCTTACCTGCCATGACTTACTTGTGTAATCCGTAAATCGTTTCCATTATGAAATTGATCACCTCGTCAACACCCCAAATAATCAATGAAAGAATGATGGAAGCTACCAATACAATCATTGCGCTGTTGACAAGCTGTGTCCTCGTTGGCCAAGAAACCTTATAGACAAGCTCGCTATAAGATTCCTGGATATCCGCAAACAGTTTATTAAATACTTTCATTTCCTTAATTCTTAGCACAGGACGAGAGGCTCGAACTCCCGACACCCGGTTTTGGAGACCGGTGCTCTACCAACTGAGCTAGTCCCGTAAATATGTCCGGCCGGATTGCTTGCGACCCTCCGGCCGGACTTATGATTTAGCGATGCTTATGATTGAGGGCTTACGCCTCTCATCTCCCTTGCATCAAATATTACTCAATGATCTGGGTGATTTGTCCCGAACCTACGGTGCGGCCGCCCTCACGGATAGCGAAACGCAGACCTTGGTCGCATGCTACCGGAGTAATCAGCTTCACGGTGATTTCTACGTGGTCACCGGGCATTACCATATCAACACCTTCGGGAAGGGTGATTTCGCCGGTAACGTCAAGAGTGCGGATGTAGAACTGAGGACGATAGTGGTTGTGGAACGGAGTGTGACGACCACCTTCCTCTTTCTTGAGGATATAGACGGAAGCCTTGAACTCGTCGTGGGGTTTGATGACACCCGGGTGGCAGATTACCATACCACGCTTGATTTCCTTCTTGTCAATACCACGGAGAAGCAGACCTACGTTATCACCGGCTTCGCCTTCATCAAGAATCTTGCGGAACATCTCAACACCGGTAACGGTGGATTTGAGGTTAGCGCCAAGACCCATGATTTGTACTTCGTCACCTACTTTCACAACGCCGGTTTCGATACGGCCGGTAGCAACTGTACCACGACCGGTAATCGAGAAGACGTCTTCTACAGGCATCAGGAAGGGTTTGTCCACGTCGCGAGGAGGCAGCGGAATCCAAGTGTCGACTGCGTCCATGAGTTCCATGATTTTCTCTTCCCACTGGGGTTCGCCGTTGAGTGCGCCGAGGGCGGAGCCACGGATGATGGGGGTGTTATCTCCATCGTAGTCATACTGGTCGAGAAGTTCGCGCATGTCCATTTCTACGAGCTCGAGCATTTCCTCGTCGTCTACCATATCGCACTTGTTCAGGAACACTACGATGCGGGGAACGTTCACCTGGCGAGCCAGAAGGATGTGCTCACGTGTCTGGGGCATGGGACCGTCGGTAGCAGCAACCACGATGATAGCGCCGTCCATCTGGGCAGCACCCGTTACCATGTTCTTTACATAGTCGGCGTGTCCCGGGCAGTCTACGTGTGCGTAGT
>OQVS01002228.1_pt1 | contig 12550 bp, 15 predicted proteins | sample 1691601 | NCBI WGS metagenome assembly OQVS01 (sample SAMN03418268, study PRJEB22391) | human gut metagenome | biome: human-gut; feature: organic feature; material: feces | host: Homo sapiens | place: Tanzania | collected 2013-01 | reverse complement strand
GCCGAGACGATGAGCATGCAGTTGAGCAGCTGCTCGACCGTCATCGTTTCGCCGGCGACGATGTTAGCGGTGCTGCCGTCACTTGCAAGACCATTGAGCGCCGACTCCGTTGCGGTGACGGAGTCGTTGAGCGAGAGCCTGCCCTCGTCGATGGCCTCGAATACGAGCAGCGCGGTCATGATCTTCGTGAGCGAAGCGGGGTAGTTCTCCTGGTGGGCGTTTTTTTCGTAAAGGATCTCGCCCGTGTCCGCTTCGATGAGAAGACCCGCGCGCGCGTCCAGATCAAAGGATTCGTAAGCGTCGGCGCTTGTCAGAGAAAAGAGGGGGAGCAGGAGAAGAAAGGATAAAAAAAGTGACACAAGACGGCGTTTTTTCATGGAAATATACCTCATCGTATGATACAATAAAATATAGAATGTAGTTAAGAGAATGTAGTTAAGATGAGCGCGCCGTTCGGCACGTTTCGACATCAGTATAGCAAAAAAGGCAGGCGAGCGCAACCGTGGAAACAAAAGAAAAAACAGGCAGCTTTAGCGGCATTTCCCTTGTGCTTGCGGCGCTGACGGTTTTGTTTGCCGTTTCGCTCGTGTTTCTGCACAAAACGACATACGAGGGGAACGCGCACGGCGACTATACCGTGATCGTGCAGCACAGGAACGATGAGATCACCGCGCCCACGCGCGTGCTCGTAAACGTCAATACCGCCGACGCGGCGGAATTGGAAACGCTCACGGGCATCGGCCCGTCGCTTGCGCAGGCGATCATCGACTATCGCGCCGAGCACGGAGACTTTACCGCGGCGGAGGAGCTTTTGCTTGTCAAGGGCATCGGAGAGGCAAAGCTTGAGGGCTTCCGCGCGCAGATCACATTCACGGAGGAGGAACCCAATGAAGATCCTGGTCGTTGATGACGAGCTTTTGCTCGTCAAAGGCATGAAATTCAATCTGGAAAACGAGGGCTACACGGTCGAGACCGCTTACGATGGCGCCACGGCGATCGACATGGCGAAAACAGAGGAATTCGACCTCATTATCCTCGATCTGATGATGCCGCAGGTGGACGGGCTGACGGCCTGCATGCGCATTCGCGAATTTTCCAATGTGCCGATCATCATGCTCACCGCCCGCAGCGAAGACGCCGATAAGATCATCGGCCTTGAGTCCGGCGCGGACGACTATATCACAAAGCCGTTCAATATTCTTGAGCTCAAGGCGCGCATCCGCGCGCTGCTGCGCCGGGCGAATGCCGCCCCGCAGCAAAAACAGCAGCCCTCGCTTCTGACTGCGGGCGGCATCACGCTGGATCCCGAGCAGCGCGTTGCCATGAAAAACGGCGAGATCATCGAGCTGACGGCCAAGGAATATGACCTCATCGAGCTGCTTGTCAGAAATCCGCGCCGCATTTATTCGCGCGAAAATCTGATGGATCTTGTCTGGGGCTACACCTACGCGGGCGATTACCGCACGGTGGACGTACACATTCGGCGGCTGCGCGAAAAGCTTGAGGACAATCCTGCCGCCCCCCAGCATATTCTGACGAAGTGGGGCGTGGGGTACTATTTGAAGGACTGAACGCAACACGTGAGAAAGAGGAAAGGAGGCACCGCCATGCAGGCGCATACGAGCTTACAGCGCAAATTCAGCTTTGGCTATATCGCCATCATTCTGGCGGTGCTGCTTCTGCTGAACACATACCCTCTCATCACGTCGGAAAACCTGACGTTCCGCTCCAAGCAAAGCTCACTGCAAGGCAGCGTTTCGGTGATGGTGACGGCGCTTGCGGGACTTGAAGAGCTGAGCGAGGAAAATGTGGCAGGCGCGATGACGCTTGTGGAAGAGAGCGGCATTTCGCGCGTTCTGGTCACGGACGCGTCCGGCCGTGTGCTGTACGATACGCGTGAGACCGACGGTGCCATCGGGCGCTACGCCTTTTATACAGAGCTTGTGCAGGCGCTGCGCGGGGAGGATGTTTTTTACACGGAGTTTTCAGACAAAGCGTTCAAAAGCCGCGCGGCCTCACCGGTCATTTACCACAACCAGACGATCGGCGCGGTCTACGCCTACGAATATGACACCGAGCAGGCGGCGCTGCTGCTGTCGCTGCAAAGAAACCTGGTGACCATTTCCATGGTGGTGCTGGTATTTGCCGGCGGGATCAGCGTGCTTTTATCCCGCGTGCTGACGCGGCGCTTCGGCGTGCTGACCGACGCCATTCGAAAAATGCGCGAAGGCTCGTACAGCCACCGCGCCGAAGTCGGCGGAAATGACGAGATCAGCGAGCTTGCCGCCGAGTTCAACGACATGGCGGATCGCTTGCAGACCATTGAGGACGCGCGCCGCCGCTTTGTATCCGATGCGAGCCACGAGCTCAAAACACCGCTTGCGGGCATTCGCCTGCTGTCTGATTCCATTTTGCAGACGCAGGATATGGACGCGCAGACTGTGCGCGAATTCGTCGGCGACATTGAGCAGGAATCTGAGCGCCTTGCGCGCATTACGGAAAATTTGCTGCGCCTGACGCGCCTTGACAGCGGCCTGCTGCCGGAGGCGCAGCGCGTCGATCTTTCTCCTGTCGTTGCGCGCGTGGCGCGCATGCTGCGTCTGGTGGCGGAGGAAAAGAAGGTCGACCTCTCCTATGAAGTGCGCCGCGAGGGGCAGACGCTTGCAAGCGAGGACGAGATCCATGAGATCATCTATAATCTGACGGAAAACGCCATCAAATATAACCACCCCGGCGGCTTTGTGAAGCTTGCTCTGGCGGGGGACGAGGACAACTGCCTGCTCACCGTCAGTGATGACGGCATCGGCATTCCGGAGGAGGACATGCCCCGCATCTTCGACCGTTTTTACCGCGTGGACAAGATGCGCTCCCGTGCAGCGGGCGGCACCGGCCTCGGCCTTTCCATCGCGGCCGACACGGCGCGCCGCCGCGGCGGCAGTATCGAGGTGCGCGCAAGAGAGGGCGGCGGCACAGTATTCACCGTGCGCCTGCCGCGCTGCAAAGAGGGAGGGGAGGAACGATGAAGAAACGCATTCTTCTTGCCGCGGTGCTTGCTATGGCGCTCACGCTCCTTTGCGCCTGCGCGCAGCGCGTGCAGGAGATGGACGAGAGCGGCTACGAAGTCTATTTCCTCAGCGATCCCGCTTCCGCGGGCGGCGAAGACGCCATCTGCGCGCAGCGGACGCGCCTTGCTCTTGACGATACGATGAAAACGGAGGACTGCGTCCGCGCCCTGATGGAGGCGCTGCTCACGGGGCCTGAGGACAAGTCGCTCAGATCCGCCGTCCCGGATGGGACAACGCTCAAGTCGCTCAAGGTATCCGGCCACCGGGCGCAGATCGACCTGAGCGCGCAATATGCGCGATTGTCCGGCATTGACCTGTCGCTTGCGGACTATTGCATCACACTGACGCTGACGCAGTTGCCCAACGTGAACGCAGTGAGCATCACGGCGGACGGGCGCGAGATCCCGTATCGGGAAACGCAGGTGCTCCTTTCGGCGGACACGCTGCTCTCTTCCCGCGAGAGCGGTCTGCGGCCGATCACCGTTTCGCTCTACTTCTGGGATCCGGCGCGCGGCGAACTGCGCGCCGAGCAGCAGACCCTTGCCCTCTACGAAGGGCAGACGCGCGTGAACGCGCTGCTCGAAGCGCTTGCGCAGGGGCCGGAGGACGATTCGCTCGTTTCGCTCCTGCCGGAGGATTTTTCGGTGATCTCTTCGCGCACTGAAAACGGCGTCTGTTATCTCAACCTTCCGGCGCACGGCGCGCTGCCGGAGAGAGAAGACGAGCGGGCGCTGATGCTCGAGGCGATCGAGCAGTCGATCCTCTCGCTCAGCGGTGTGGACGAGGTGCAGTTTCTCATCGAAGGCGCGGCGGGATCTATCCCGCACCGATAAAAAAAGCCCTCCGCAGAACCTGTCTGCGGAGGGCTTTTGCAATAGAGTTTTGCGTCAGACGCGCGCGAGCATCGCCGCGCCGATCACGCCCGCACGATAGCCGAGCGTACACAGCTCGATGCGCGTGTGGGAGGCGGCATAGCGCGCGCCGAACGAACGCGCGTGCACCCTTTCACGCAGCGGCGCGAGCAGCACCTCGCCCTGATTGGCAACGCCGCCCGAGAGGGCCAGCACTTCGGGGAAGAAAATGTTGACAAGATTTGTGAGCCCGCAGGCCAGATGCTCGATGTAGTCCTCCACGACCTGCGCGCCCGCCCCGTCGCCGCGCTCCTTGGCGAGAAACGCTGTGCGGCCGTCGACACCGCCCTGCTCCGCGGCAATCGCGTGCAGCAGGCTCTCGGGGTGCGCGGCCATGGTGCGCTTCGTGTCGCGGATCAGCGCCGTGGCGGAGGAGTAGGCCTCGAAGCATCCGCGGCTGCCGCAGGTGCACTCTTCGCCGTTTTCCGCGATGACCATGTGGCCGACCCCGCATCCGCAAACCGCGCCCGAAGCGCCGACTCCGAATCCTAAACCGCGCGTCGAACGCGACACGTTTGTTTCCTATGAAAAAATGATGACGTCGACAACGCATAGCGTCAATTTGGATATTTCGGACAACATCAACGCGGGAACACGGAACGGTCTCGACGAATCTTCGTTGTTCGTCAGCGTTCAGGACATTCCGGGATCCGATGCGAAAGTGCTTTCCCTCGACCTTAATCACGACGATTACAACCATAAAATTCCGGATTTGTACATCGACGCATCAGGCAAAACCACTCCGTTGCCCGATTGGGACGGATTTCCCGATGAAAACGGCGACGGCGAACTGTCCGCCGGAGAAATTCAAAAATGGCAAACGCATCGCCAGCAGTCGTTGCAATCCGTCCTGTCAGAACAAGACGCGAAAAACGTCGCCGCAGCGGAAATCGAACGCCAGCAGAGAAGCTATAACGGTACGGAAACGTATTCCGTCGAAGTCCAACGGCACGGCGGACAGACTTTCGAACCCGCCGGAAGCGACAATTCCGCCGCGCAAGCGCGAGAAGCGGGAAATCGTTACGCCGATAAAATCGGTTCGGCGGCGCGGGAAATAATGACTCAGCGTTCCGACTCCGCCGGCAACGCCGTGCATGTCAACGCAACCGAAGCGCAAATCAAGACGACCGATGTTTTATTGCGCTCCCTTGCCAAATACGGACGCGGCAAATAACCGGAGAAAAACATGGACATTCCCGCACTTTACGCGTCTTTGCAGCTCTATAAAAAAGCCCCCGCGAAGTTTGACGCCGATTCGAAAAAAGAATTGGAATCGGATACGGAACGTTTTTTGGACGCTTATTTGGCGGAAACGGAATCGTTTGAAACGGATTCCGCCCCCGAACTGCTTGTTTTTCTGCAAAAAGCCGCCGTTTTCGATTCTTTGAAAGACAAAATTTCGCAGGCGCGGCAAAAACTGCATCAATCGCTGACCCGTTTCGACGAACGCTACGGACTGACGGGATTGGAACGGGTCGCGCCCGAAACGATCGAGCGCAACATTGACAAATTGAGCCTTCTCGCCCAGATGCCCGTCAAAAGCCGCCCCGCGTTCAAGCGGCTGTTCGACATTATGGCGCATATTGATTTAACCGATGAAAACGGAAATTCATTGGGGCAAGACGGACGCGACAGAATCGAAACGACCGTTGCCGAAGCCGCCCGAACGGACGCTTTTTTCAGTTTGCTCGGTTCGTCCGAAATCACCGTCGACGGCTATTTTGACCTTGTCCGCGACGCCATGCAGATTCATCTGATCAATCTGTTTTTCGCCGAAGCAATCGCGCCGCGCTATCCGCTGAATGACGCGGACGCCGGCAAAATGGCGGATTACATGGAAAAGCTGACCGCACTGATTAAATAGAGATTAGAATTATTAAAAACTATCATTTTGCCTATTGCATTTTAACGGATAATTTTATATTATCCTGAAATGCGGGAAACGCCTCTTCAGGGTTTTTCGCAAGCAATGTCATGTTGCTTATGAAAGGATATGACGAAAATGACTGATTTGACAATCAACACAATGGCTTTGTTGCCCGCCGTTCAAAACGGACTGCATTCTTATCTGGCGGCAATTCGCCGCATTCCCGTTCTGTCCGCCGAAGAAGAATACATGCTGGCGAGCAGATTTCGCGATCACGGCGATTTATCCGCGGCTAAAAAGCTGATTTCCGCGCATTTGCGTTTGGCGGCGAAGGTCGCTTTTTCCTACCGCTATTACGGTTTACCTTTGGAAGATTTAATCTCCGAAGCCAACGTCGGACTGATGCAGGCGGTCAAACGCTTTGTCCCCGACAAGGGAAATCGCCTGTCAACTTACGCCGTGTGGTGGATCAAGGCGGCGATCAACGAATTTGTCCTGAAATCGTGGTCTTTGGTGCGCATCGGCACAATCGCGGCGCAAAAACGCCTGTTTTACAATCTGCGCAAAATTAAAGCGCGCCTTGGACTCTACGGCGATTCGGCGCTGGATTCCGACAGCGTGAAGGAAATTTCCAAAGATTTGCACGTTTCCGAATCCGATGTGACCGAAATGGATATGCGGCTGAACGGCGACGTGTCGCTGAACACGCCCGTCTACGACGACGGATACGCCGAACGTCAGGACTTTCTGACCGACGAGGGCAATATTGAAAGCGAAATCGCCGAACGTCAGGAAACGACTCTGCGCCGCACTTTGCTGACGCAAGCGATGAACGCGCTGAGCGATCGCGAAAAAATCGTCGTCCAAGCCAGACGGTTGTCGGAAAATCCCGAAACGCTGGACGAGCTGGGCGAACGTCTGGGCATTTCCCGCGAACGCGTGCGCCAAATCGAAAACCGCGCCGTCGAAAAATTGACGCAATTCGTGCAAAACGCGAACATCAAACCTTGCGTCGCGCCGGCCGCCGCGTGGAACTGAAAAAACTTTTCCCCAAAAAAAGAGGAACGCCGTCCGGTCATTCCTCTTTTTTGAAATTCATTTCACCAACAGGTTCAGCCAGCCGCCGTCGGGCATGAAATAATGCGTCGACAGCGCGGCGCACAACAACGCGTACAATCCGGCGAACACGTCGTCCAACATGACTCCCGTCGCGCTGCGCAATTTCGAATCCGCCCAGCAGGCGGGCCACGGTTTTGAAATATCGAACACGCGGAACAAAGCGAACGCCAGCAGATAGCCGATCCAATCCGCCGGAACGCACAACAGCGCGATCCATTGTCCGACGACTTCGTCAATCACGATCATGCCGGGGTCTTCGGTGTTTGTTTCACGCATAACGACATCAGCGCTCCACACGCCGATGAAAAAGACCGCGAACGCCGCCGCCGCCAATCCGCACGCGCCGCCGAAATGCAGAATCGCCCAACCGAACGGCAACGCCGCCAAAGATCCGAACGTTCCCGGGGCGACGGGGGATTTTCCCGCCCCGAACCACGTCCCCAAAACGAAAGCCGCTTTTGTTTTAACCGTCATGGTTGTTTTTTCCTTTTAGAGTTAAAAAAATGTTTCGAAACGTCCGTATCTTATAGTATGTTGTCAAAAAAGCCATATATTTTTGGGGACGCCCCGAAAACGGAGGAACATGAAAAAAAGCCGGCTGAAACGCTTTTTCAAACCCCGCGATTTATTCGTTCGGGATACCGAAGGCGTCTTTTTCTGCGCTTTGACATCAAAGCGGCAGGGCGCTTTGTCCCTTTTGCTGGGTGCGGCGGCGGCTTGGGGCGTATTCGCGACGGGTTATTTTCTGTACCATGACGCCGCTTTCGCCGACAATCGCGCCGCGTTGACGCGCGCCAAAAACGAAAACGCCAGATTGCAAGGCGAGATTGCGGCTTTTGCCGAACACCTGGACAAAGTCGCCGCCGCCGTCGACGACAATCAAGCCGCCGTCGACGATTTGCGCCGTTCCTTGGACGGCGACGAAACGGGCGTCGTGCGAAAGGCGAACGGTCGGGGCGCGGTCAAAAACGATACGAAAGATCAAAACGCGCAGGTTTTGGCGGAAAACGCCGAACGCCTGAAAAGCGAAACGGCTTTGGTGCGCGAACGTCTGAATCGTTTAACGGACGGGGACGACGCGGTTCGCGACGCCCTGTCTTATCACAAGATCGCCCTGCAACGCGACGTCGCCGAAGCGCAAGCGAACACGTTGCGGCGCAAAGTCCGTTTGCTGGAAAAACAGATTTCGGACATGCAGGAAACACAGTTTCTGGCATTCCGCAAAATGGCGTCGCTGGCGGACGGCAACGTCGATTGGATTGAAAACAATCTCGACGGCATCAAACAGTCTTTGGCGGCGACGGGACTGGGCATGGAAAGCCTGCTGAACCGCATTCGCCGCGACAAGGAAAACGTCGGCATCGGCGGACCGTTCATTCCCGCGCCCGCGGCGAAACCGCAACATCGCCTGAATGTTTCTTTGGTCAGCTTGAACAGCCGACTGGATCGCTGGTACGATTTGACGACGCTGCAAAACACTTTGCCGATCGGAAAACCGATCGATCGCATTCGCGTTACGTCGCCGTTCGGTTCTCGCGGCGATCCGTTCCAGGGCGCGCCCGCCCACCACGAAGCCGTCGATCTGGGCGGCATGACGGGGGAACCCGTCCGGACGACCGCGCCGGGAAAAGTCGTGCGCGCCGGACGTTGGGGCTGGTACGGCAACATGGTCGAAATCGACCACGGCATGGGCTTCAGAACCCGCTACGCCCATTTGGATAAAATCTTGGTCACACAGGGTGACACCGTTCGCGCCGGTGACAAAATCGGCACGGTCGGCAATTCGGGACGCAGCACGGGACCGCACCTGCATTATGAAATCCGCGTCAGGGGGCAGGCGGTCGATCCCATGAAATTTATCAAGGCGAAAAAAAATGTTTTCAAGAGTTAAAAGCAACATAGAAACAAAACTGTCCGACAACGACAGAAGACCGTCCTCCCCGTCCATTATCAGCTCTGATTTGTCAATCACGGGCGATTTGGTGTGCGAAGGCGAACTGCACATTGACGGCAAAATTCAGGGCGACATTCGCTGCCGCAAACTGATTGTCGGCGTCAACGCCCAAATCAACGGCGAAATTCAGGCTGACGTCGCCAAAGTTCACGGCAGCATCACGGGGCATTTGTGCGCCAAATCGGTATTTTTGGCGTCGCAATCAAAGATTACGGGCGACATCACGCATGAACGGCTGGAAATCGAACCGGGGGCTTATCTGGAAGGGCACTGCCGCCACATGAGCGATCCCATTCCCGCCGAACAGGCGCCCGCGGATTTGATGCTGACCGATGCCCGCCGATCAAAATAACGTCGAAACGGCATTTCACCGCCGCCGCAAAGCGTTCGTCTTTTTGGACGGGGGCGTTTTGATCGCCGCGGACGGTTTCGCGGGATCGCATTTCGATTTGCTGACGGTATCCGGCTTTGACGAAAATCAGGCGCGCGCGATCATCGAAAACAACCCGCGCGGTTACGCTTTGGACGGCGATGTCTATTTATATCAGGGAACGGATTTTTCCGTCCTGAACGAACGGAATCGCCGTTTGGCGTCGGCTTTTCTGCCGATATTGCGTCAGTACGGCTGTCCGGGCGCGTCCGGAAAAATCTTTGACGGCATGAATGCCGGCGCGGTCGGTGAAAAATGGTCGCCCGTCAAAGAATTTTGAACGGCGGACAAATATCGCTTTGACCTGACGCGGCGTTTAAGTTATTCTGCCGATAAAAGTGATTCATTATATTCAAGGGGAATATCCATGTCTTTACCACTTATGCCCAAAGCGACCGCCGTCTGGCTGGTCGAAAACACCGCTTTGACGTTTGACCAGATCGCGGAATTTTGCGGTATGCACGCTTTGGAAATTCAGGCGATTGCCGACGGCGACGTCGGCGTCGGCATGATGGGGTTGAATCCGATCGCCAACGGTCAGCTGACGCAAGAGGAAATCAAACGTTGCGAAGCCGATGAAACCGCGTCGTTAAAACGCGCCGTCGCCGATTTGCCCGTCGCGATGCCGCGCACAAAGGGGGCGCGCTATACGCCGATGGCGAAACGTCAGGACAAGCCCGACGCGATTGCGTGGCTGTTGAAACACCGTCCCGACTTGACGGACGCGCAGATCCGCAAATTGATCGGCACGACGAAAAACTCGATTGACGCGATTCGCGACCGCACGCATTGGAATATGGCGAACATCAAGGCGCGCAACCCCGTTTTACTGGGATTATGCACCGAAGCCGATTTGGAAAAGGCGGTCGCCGCCGCTCCGCACAGCCCGATGCGCGATCAGGTCGCGTTTGACGTTGAAGACGCCGACGAAGAATAAGGAGTTTTACCCATGACCGACGAAACCAAAGATGTGAACGGCGTTGACGCCGCGCGTCTGCTGTCCTATATCGAACGCATCGAACATATCGAAGAAGAAAAGAAAGCCTTGCAAAACGATATCAAGGAAATCTTCGAAGAAGCCAAATCGGCGAATTTCGATGTCAAAGCAATCAAACAGTTGCTGAAAATCCGCAAAATGGACGATCAGGAACGCCAAGAAGAGGAGTTCGTTTTGGACGTCTACAAACGCGCTCTGGGCTTGGATTAAAGCCGGATTATTTTACTTTAACGGCAAGGCGGTCGGGCTTTTCCCGTCCGCCTTTTTTGTGTCCGCCTTTTGCCGACGAAACGGCGGCGTTCCCCGTTCAGCGTCCCAGAAATTCCCTGATTTTTGCCAGCGTTTCTTTCAGCCCCTGTTTTTCGACCGGCACGTTCGCGGGAAAAGCCGACAGCGTTTCCGACGGCACCGCGCGATCCAGCAAAACAAACACGCCCCTGTCGTCATGCTTGCGGATCAATCGTCCGAACGCCTGTTGCAATTTGGTGCGTACCAGCGTCAGGTTGTACGCTTCGCCCGTTTCGCCGAACGCGGCCTTTCTGGTTTTGTGCGCGATGTCGGGACGGTGCCAAGGCACGCGGTCGAACACGATCATTTGCAAGGATTTCCCCGGAACGTCGATTCCGTCCCTGACCGCGTCCGTCCCCAACAGGCAGGATTCCGGTTCGGCTTTGAAAATATCCAAAAGCGTTTGCAGGTTCACCGTGTCGATATGTTGCGCCAACAACGGGATTCCCGCGTCCGCCAGCGGTTCCTTGATGCGGCGGTACACGGCTTTCAACCGCTTGATTGCCGTAAAGATGCCCAAACCGCCGCCGTTCGCCGCCAAAAACAGCTCGCGATACGCGGCGGCGACCTGATCGGGACTGTATTTGTCCACGTCGGTCACGATAAACACCCGCGCGTTGTTCGCGTAATCGAACGGCGAATCGAAATTCGCCAAAGTCAGGTCGAACGGCATATCCGGCATCGCCAGATACGACGCGCCCGTGCGTTTCGTCGCGAACGCCCAATCCTTTTCCGTATCGCCGCTTTTGTCGGTCAGCGTCGCCGATGTCATCAGCACCCCGTGCGCGGTTTGGCGCAAAACATGGGCGAACGGAAACGTCGGATCGACCCAGTGACGGTGGTAGCCGACATCGGAATCGAACCCCTCCGTCCGCGTTATTTCCAGCCTGTCCACGAAATCCGCCGGTGTTTTCAGACTCAGCTGTTCCAACATCACGCGCCAGACCGCCAACGGTTCCGCCGCCGTTTTTTTCAGCGTCGTCGATTGCAGACTGAATTGCTTTTGCATCATTTGTTACGCCGTCTGCGAGCGCACCGTAGTTTTCAACTGAATAGTATTTCATAAAATCTCCATTATTTTCCTGCATAAATTGAAGCTGCTTTTTTCATGGTCTTGCTTGCCACGGGGATAGCTACCGAGCCTCCTCCGCCGCCGTTTTCAACGACAACGACAATGGCAAGCGGTAAATCCTCTCTTTGTGAATATCCGACAAACCAAGCGTGTGGTGCAAGACCGTTGTCGCCTGTGCTGACTTCCGCCGTACCTGTTTTACCGCACATTTTAAGTCCGCTGAATTTTCCGTCGCCGTAATAGTTTACAACGTCGGAACGAAGCATATCGTTAAGCTTTCCTGCCGTGCTTTCCGAAAAATAAGGCTGAAGATAAGTGGTTTGCGTTGCACTTACCGAGCCTGTCGGAGAGGTTATCGCCTTTACAAAATAGGGGGTGGGGGAAGTGCCGCCGTTTGCGATAGCCCCGACAATCATAAGCATATGACAGGGATTGACTCTTGTCGTGTACTGACCGATACCTGCCCAACCGATGTCAAGGTCAGAGGCATTTGTAAGGTCAAACGAGCTTTTTGCAAGACGAACATTTCCTATCTTATAGGCTTGACCGAAGCCGAGTGCGGTTACTGTGTTTGTCAAGTTTTCCGAACCGAGCTCTATTGCAATTTGAGCAAATGCGCTGTTACAGGATTGGTTAAGCGCTTTTTCAAAGTTTACCGTTCCGTGAGTTGATAAGCATTTAACCGAGCTGCCGTCAACCTTATACTCGCCCGTACATTTGAAGGTTTGAGAGTCAATGTCGGGGATATTGTCAATAGCACTTGCTGCGGTAATAACCTTAAAGGTAGAGCCGGGGGTATAGACGCCGGAGAAAAACCTGTTGAGATATACGCCGTCATATTCTCCCT
>OQVS01002225.1_pt1 | contig 12562 bp, 7 predicted proteins | sample 1691601 | NCBI WGS metagenome assembly OQVS01 (sample SAMN03418268, study PRJEB22391) | human gut metagenome | biome: human-gut; feature: organic feature; material: feces | host: Homo sapiens | place: Tanzania | collected 2013-01 | reverse complement strand
GCAACACATGATTGATATCGGCATATACATAGTCATAACAGAGATGCTCGAATGCTCCTTGCAAACCTCCATCGGCATGGAAAACATCGTGGGCTATTCCCATCAACTTGAAGTCCATGACCGTTTTCAGGCCGGTATCTTCCCCGAAGTTCAGCCGACTGCCTTGCTGCCAATATGCCGAACCGACAGTATAGTTCATCCAAGCCTCTCCCACGATATTATATTGCGGGTATTCATTCTCCACCTCTTTGCACCATCTCCTCATCATCTCCACATCTGCATAGGGATAAGTATCTTGGCGTATGCCATCCACACCACTATATTCAATCCACCAAATAGAGTTCTGAATCAAATATTTCTCCACATGCGGATTCTTTTGGTTCAAATCAGGCATAGAATGGACAAACCATCCGTCCATCATGACACTTTTGTCGTAATCAGACACATAAGGGTCGAAATACGCCTCTTTATCGTGGTTCGTTTGGACATAATGATCCAAATTGTTAAACCAATCGCGGCTGGGGATATCCTTCATCCATGGATGTTCACTACCGCAATGGTTGAAGATCATATCCATCACGACTTTCATTCCTCTCTGGTGAGCCTTGTCTATAAGTCTTTTATAATCCTCATTGGTTCCAAAGCGGGAATCCACACGGTAGTAGTCTGTCGTCGCATAACCATGGTATGAACCACCGGGCATATCGTTCTCCAGAACCGGATTCAGCCAGATGGCTGTCACACCCAAATCCTCGATATAGTCCAGATGCTGCTCTATGCCTGCCAAATCTCCACCATGACGGGCATTGGGACTCTCTCTGTCCACCTTATACTCGCAGCGCATCGGGATTTGATCGTTGGACGGGTCGCCATTAGCAAAACGGTCCGGCATGACCAAATAAAGCACATCGGAAGAGTTAAATCCGACTATTTCATCGGCATGCTCTTTCCTTTTCTTCAATTCATACGGACAAACGAAACTCTTCTTCCCTCGGGTAAAGGTTATATCAAAACTGCCGGGTTGCGCATCCGCCACATCCAAATAGAGCAAAAGGTAATTAGGGCTTTCCAAAGCGACCGTGCTTTTCACCTTCACACCGGGATAGCGGACAGTCGGCAAATAGCCGGCTATATCTTTACCATAAACCATCAACTGAAGTTCAGGGTTTTTCATTCCAGACCACCAAAAGGCAGGTTCCAATTTCAGGCTTTCCGCCCAAGACGTACACGTAGCAAAGAATGCCAACAGTAGCACTAAACAAAAATTTTTCTTCATGATTTTGTTTTATTAGGGTTATTATCTTACCGACCTCCCCCGAAGGATTTCGGTGAATGTCTTTCCACAAAGATAAGGAGATTTCTTTTCATCTCAATATTTTGTCCTTGAGAAATACCATAACTTTCCCCTATATATATATGATCTCTTTTATCTTCCATATCCACCCGGCAAGGAGAAGGAATATAAGGGGCAAAGCTATAGATAACTGCCTAAGCGTAAACCGCGCTCCGCTTAACTTCATAATCCAATAGGCTTCTACTGTCCAAACCAACAAGCCGATAACTCCAAAATAGAAGATGGCAGTGCCCATGGAAGCATGTAATTCGCCACAAATAACTATTGCCACCACTCTCACGGCAAACATCACCAAATTCAAGATCAATTCTATCCGCTGGCAATCCTTTGCATCAAAGATGACGCTCAGCGGGGAAAAGCAGAGCATAATCCAAATGCAGGGAGCCAAGATAACAGCATATTGCGCAGAAACGAGCCAACGATCTCCCAACACAAAGGTGAAAAGTTCCTCACCGATGCCGACCAACAGAATGGTCATCAATAGACCTGCCGCAAAAGTAAACCGGAGCAGTTGCATAAGGAGCTGATGGCTCTGGTTCTCGGACGAAGCCAAAGATGCCTTTTTATAGAACACTTTACTCATGGCTGCCCCAGCCAACTGCACCGGAAAGTAAAGCAATGAAATGGTCATGGAGAAATAACCGATGTATTCTTTCTCGAAATAGAGAGCCAACATCAAAACCATCACGCTGGTGGAAGCGGCATTCAAGAGGCTACCGGGCATCTGATAAATAGGGAAATAACGATAACGGTAAGCCACTCGCTTCAGCGATTGCCAATCATATCCGGAGAATAGGATTCGGCGGAGCGGCATTTTGTATTCACAATAGGAAACCGCAGCCAACAATCCCACGAATGCGCCGGTAATGAGTCCATAAAGACAATGGAACAATCCCAATGAAATGCGGGAAATCGCTTGGAGGGCATTCCTCACCACTCCGGAAATAGCAATCAACTTATATCGCTCCTTCCGGTTGGCATAATGGGTATAGATTTGCAACAAGCCCAATGCGAGCACGAAAAACGGGAGCAGATATTTCCCCGGAAGTTGCGTAATCAGCGGAAGATGGAACACCTCTCCCACCAGCACGCCACCAAACGACAAGAAGAAAAAGGAAAGTACTATCAAGAAGCAGAGCCGCATGACCATTTCGGCATCCTTTTCCGATTCGGGGCGCACGATTGCCAATTCATATTGTCCAGTCGCTGCCACTGCCAACAAAGAGACAACACTCAAAAAGATTCCCCAGTCGCCATAGGCGTCGGCACTATAAATACGCGCCAACACGACTGAAGCCAAAACCGGAATCAATTGGGCAACCAACGTGCCCGCTCCCAACGTCAAAATGTGTTTACCCGACTCGCCTATCTTCATGTGTCAAAGGGACAATCCGTCCAACAAACGGACATACAAATCAATCGCTTCTCGTATCTCCAGCAGTTCAATGTATTCGTCGGCTGAATGAGAACGGGCTGAATCACCCGGTCCAATCTTGACCGAAGGGAATGACATCAACGCCTGGTCGCTCAAGGTTGGAGAACCAAACGGTTCGCGTCCCAATAAAAGGGCACGCTGCACAAATGGATGGTTCAAATCGGTCCGGGAGGAGTTGAGCCGGAAACTACGGGCTTTTATTTCCGATTTGAGTGCTGTTTGAACAGTGTTGAACAACTGTTCATTCGAATAATATTCATTGGAACGGATATCTACGACATATTCGCATTTGTCCGGTACGACATTGTGCTGGGTGCCGGCCTGTATCATGGTAACGCTCATCTTCACCGGTCCCAAGAACTCGCTCTTCTCCGGGAATTGATATGTACGGAACCATTCTATATCTTGCATCGCCTCATAGATTGCATTGATTCCTTCGTTGCGGGCAGCATGGCCGGCTTTTCCTTTAGCCACGCAATCCAGCACCATCAAACCCTTTTCCGCAACCGCAGGATGCATGCCGGTCGGTTCACCTACGACAGCAAACGTAATCGGCGGCAAAAGTTTCAAGACACTTTCAATGCCGTTCTTGCCTGAAACCTCCTCTTCACAGGAAGCCAAGAATATCAAATTGTAGGATTGTTCCCTTTCTATCAACTGGGAGAAAGCGGCATAAAGGGAGACCACACTGGCTCCGGCATCGTTACTGCCCAAACCATACAGCCTGTCATCTTCCGTCTCTTCAGGAGTAAACGGGTCTTTTGTCCAGCCGCTTGCCGGTTTTACCGTATCAATATGAGAGTTCAAAAGCAGTGTCGGCTTCTTCGGGTCAATCATCCCAGCCGTCAACCATATATTATTGCCGCTTCTGTAAACGAAATGGCCATCTTCTTTCCACGACTGCTCCAAATAATCCGCAACCTCTTTCTCGTCGCGGCTGACCGAAGGACGGGAAATCATCCCTTTCAATAAATCGAGTGCCTTATAATACATTATATATATCTTATTCCACTAAAAGTTTATCCACCGTTTGGCGGTCACGTTCCAACTGCTCACGAAGAGCCTCCACGCTCTCAAACGTCTTGTCTTCCCGCACCGCATAGACAAATGAGACTGTAATCTCATCATTATAGGCATTTCCGGAGAAACCGAGGATATTCACCTCGATTGTCAGGTTATCCCCATTCTGCAAAGTCGGCCGCTTGCCAATATACAACATTCCTTTGTACCGCTTGCCAAGAAGTTCCACCCAAACTGCGTAAACGCCCACTTTAGGCAACAGCTTGTAAGGAGAATCCACCTCGATATTTGCCGTCGGGAAACCGATTGTCCGCCCAACTTTGTAGCCACTGACAATCCGTCCTCTTAATTGGTAAGGATAAGTAAGCAAAGCATTTGCCATTTCCACCTTTCCTTCCTGCAACAAACGGCGGATTTCAGAGGAGCTGACACGGATATTCCCCTCATCATACGGAGAGGCTTTCCTCACTTCCATCCCGACTTGCCCGCCATATTCCACATACTGCTCAAATCCATCGGAACGGTCATGCCCGAAACGGTGGTCGTAGCCGATCAGCAAACCTTTCACATGATATTCCTCTGCTAAAAGGCGGATAAAATCGGCAGCGGAATAGAGGGAGAGTTCGTAGGTGAAATCCAATGCGATGCAATAATCAATGCCGGTAGTCTCCAAACGTTCCATCTTCTCTTGGAAAGTATCTAACAATTTCGGACGGTAATCGGAATGGAGAACTTGGCGCGGATGTTCGGGGAAAGTGATTACTGCAGACGGCATATTCAACTCTTTTCCCCAATCCTGCAACTCCTTTATCAAGAAACGATGCCCCACATGAACTCCGTCAAAGAATCCAATCGTTGCAACAATTCCCTGCTCTATCATATCTTCGTTTTGTCGAATAACAATCATTTTTTCAACTTTTCTTTGCGAGCTTGCTCCTTCGCTTTCAATTCAGCCTTGCGAGCTTTCTCACGATCTTTCAACTTCTGCTTATACGCACGCTCTTTTTCCTTGCGTTCTTTCTCTTTCTGTTTCAAGCGCGCTTTATATGCACGTTCTTTCTCTTTCCGGAGCTCCTCACGGGATTTCAGTTTCGCTTTCTTGTCGCTTTCCGCCTGTTTCAATTTGGCTTTCCGATCAGCTTCCTGCTGTTTTTCACGTTCCACCTTCGCCTTCAACGCCTCCTCGTCTGCCTGTTTTTGTTTGGCTTCCGTTTCCGTACGCTGTTGCTCTGTCTGTTCCAACATCGCCTTTTCCGCTTTCTGCTTCTCCGCAAATTCCTGGCGGGCTTTCTCTTTTTCGATAGCTTTAGCCTCCTCTTGCAAACGATGGATTTCCTCGATATCTTTCAATGTCAAGTTCTTCTCCTTTTCCGGTTGGAAAGAAACTTTCTTCACTGTATCTGCCACCTGGATAACTTCTTTCTGAGCCGAGACAGAATCCGGAAGGATGATGGAATCTGTGAGAATCGTATCTTTTGGAACAACAGTTTCCGGGATTTCCGTTTGAGCTGCATTTTCCTCCTTCTCCGTCAACTCTGCTTTCGCTGTCTGCTCAACCATTTCTGCCGGTTCCGCCTTTTCCACAGGTTCTACCTTCTCCGTCTGGCCAGCAGGAACAGTCACTTCCTCCGATGCCTCTTCCGGAACTTCGTCCTGTTCTTCTTCATCTGCCTCTGTACGAGCACGCCAACGAGCTATCAACTCCGGAGCAATATCATGGAAATTCTCATCAAAGAAGGTCATATATTCGTCCAAAGTCTTACCATGCATCAACGTTTCATAATTGTCATCGGAAATCGGGATAATCACAATCTCTTTGTCCAATGCCGAAGCATAGCCATCTTTTCCATAAATCATCTGGTAATAGTGCCAAACCTCGTCAAAGCTATAGAAACCGCTTTGGATAAAGAGGCTCATCGCTCCTGCATTTTCAAAGGTCATATCCAATTGCTTCACCATGAAATTGGCGAAATTGTAGGCAGCCACGGAGAAGAGCAGACGGTTCTTGTCCACACTTCCAGTCGGGTAAAGCATCACTAAACGATACGGCACTTTTAAGTCGGCAGTAAAGACCCTTGCCGAATCGGAAGCCGAGAGAGAGCCATCCTCAGCTGCTCCAAAACGGAGATTCCAAGCCATTCCTCGCACGCCTCCTTGCATCAATTGCCGTCCACGCAGGACACCTTTCAACATTTCACCAGCCAATTCCGACACATCTTCAGAAGGATATTTATCCAACAACGCCTTCAATGCCGCCTTGAACCCATCCGCATCTCCCGCCTGGACATAAGTGAGCGCATCCAAGAACATGAACTTTGGCAACAGCTTAGCCAATGGATATTTCTCGCTCACCACCCGGTAATTCTTCCGGACAGCTGAAGTATCTTCCGCCAAATAGCGTTCATAAGTCTGTTCATAAATGGAATCTTGCACGACATCCATCATCCGGATGTTGTACTCATAATTAGGATCTGCCACAGCCACCGCATAATCCGTTCCGGGGAAATCCTTTATCAGTTTATTCTTGTACTCTTCCGCCAACAAACTGTTTTGCGTACGAAGAGCCATCAAATATATTTGGTAATAACTCTCCAAACGATGTGTATTGTAAGGGAAACGCTTCTCCAAATCTTCGAATGCTTGGATCGACAATGGGAAATCTTCCAACTTATCCTTATAAATCATTGCCATATTGTATAATCCATCCTCGATAATCACATTGGAAGCGTCTACATCTTCCGGTGTCATCGGTAACTGTTGGAGATAATATTCACGAGTCTTCGGGTCGTCAGAAACAGGTGCGTCCGGTGTTGCCGTTTCCGGAGTTGTTCCCTCTTCCGTTCCATTGTTTGCCAAATTCTCTTCCATATCCTGGGACGGTTCTTCAAACGTAGAAAGAGTCTTTTTGCGACGACGCCAATCATCCTCCAAAGGACGGCGTCCCCATTTGCGTTGGAACTGCGTTTTACCTTGCGCAACCGTTTGCGGGTTATAGAAATAGAAAGAAGATTCGCCATTGGCAGTCGGAATCGTCACACTCTTTGCTTCCGTGCCCGGACGATTGATTCCACTTCCTCTTGCGGCTTGTTCTGCCAAATATGCCTCTTTTTCAGCCTCCTCTTTGGCACGTTTCTCTTCTGCTTTTACCTCTTCAATGATTTTATCAATCACTGCCAACCTCTCTTGTTCGGGCATCTTTGCCAAAGTCTGCAAACTATCTTGCAAATGGACAGCTTCGACGTGCACCACCAACTCATCCAAGATAGCGGAGAGTTTGGAAACACGGTCGTACTCTTTATACTCTTTCTGGATGCCAGACAAAGCCCCGCTGAAATTGGGTTGCGCCTTTACATAATCGCGCCGTTCAAAATAGAGGTCTCCCAATTTGATTTGGCAAATGGCTTTATCCAATCCGTTTTGCGTACTCTTCTCGACTCCCAATTCATAGTTCTTGATAGCCTGAGCCGTATCTTCCCTGCTCAGATAGATATTGCCCAAAGCATAATATACTTGGTCAAGGTAGTCTTTGTTCTTTTGGCTTTTCGCCATGCGCTGCAACATCTTGACCACTTTCTGGGAATTGGCTCCGGAAAAGACTTCCGTTTGCCGGATGCGGGCTGCAAACTCCAATTCATACGGAGGATTGGAACGGATGACTTCTCCAAAGGTCTTATATGCCAAGCCATTCATCTCCAACGAAGCATACATTTGTCCCAATAAATACTTCATGCGCTTCCGCTGCAATGCGTTTTTCTCTGCTTTGATGGCTGTTTTCATATAAGGAATGGCATCTTCAAACCGTTGGTTCTTGATTAAATAATCGGCATAGACAGCGGCATATTGGTTAAGGTTCTTCTTTGGAATCCCGTTTGTATTCAATTTGTTCAGGATATCTTCCGACTCATAAAACCATCCCATTTCAGCATAGCAACGAGCTTGCCACAATTTAGCCATGGCAACTATCTCTTCATCTTCTTTGTAATGGCGGCAAATATAGGAGAAAGTCGCAGAAGCCTGGAGGAAATCGGCATTATAGAATTGCGCCTCGCCCATCAGCATCCAGCACTTCTTCAGGAACGGGTTGTACTCTTCCTGGCTTTGCCACTTGACCATTTTGGGATTGTTGCGCCATCCGGCTTTCTTCACTGGCTTGGCTTGGATGGAGTGAAGCTTGATTGCCTTGTTGCTCTTCTCAATGGTCCGGTCAAAAGCTCCGCCGGTCTCTGATTTGTCCTTCGGCTGGGCACTGATCGGATACATCAAAATCATATCGGCATAATTCTCTTTATAGCCATTTTGCATGGCAGACAGAGCTTCGTCAAACGCTGTTTTCCCATTATAATAGATGTTGAAGCGGGAATTCAACGCATGATAAAACCGATTCATCCGTGTATTCTTCTTGGTACTGCAAGACCATAAAAGAAGAGACAGAAGCAATATTATATAGTAAGAAGCTTTTTTCAATTTAATAAACCTATATTTGTTCAACGCTAAAGGCACTATTTTATTGCATTCCTCCTATCTTTTCCATGCCTTTACCAGCAAAAACAGGGCTACAAGAACCAATATGATAAAAGCACCGGACGGAATATTCAGGTAATAAGAGAGCACTAAGCCAACGACACAGCCGAAAAAGGCAATCAAGATACTTCCCAAGAGGATTTTCCGATAGTCGGATGTGATTAGGTTAACTGTTATTTGGGGCAATGTCATCAAACTCATCAACAACATGATTCCTACCATACGGATGGAAAGGACAATAGTGATGGCAATAAAGCACATCATGGCATATTCTATCCATTTCACCGGCAACTGTTGGGTTCGGGCAAAATTGGCATCGAATGCGACATAGATAATCTCCCGCATAAAGAGGGAAAAGAGAGCCACAAGTGCCAATGCCAATGCAGCACTTGCCCAAATATCTGCTTTCGATATCGTTAATATGTTCCCAAACAGATAAGCGGACAAATTGGGTGCATAACCGGGCGTAAGGAAAATGAAAATGACACCCAATGCCATGCCCAACGACCAAACACCGGCAATAGCAGAATCTTCACGGACTTGCTGGCTTTTGCTAACCCATTCCACGCCAAAGGCGGAAAGGACAGAAAACAGCAGGGCCGTCAGAATTGGATTAATGCCCAAGAAAAAACCTAAGCCCAATCCGCCAAAAGAGGCATGGGTGATTCCGCCGCATATAAAGACCAAACGCCGCGTAACGATGTATGTCCCGACAATGCCGCATGCGATTGCCGTGAACAAACTTCCCAACAGGGCGTTCTGGAAAAAAGCATATTGAATCAATTCCATATTTATCTATTAATGTGTTCGACGCTCCCCGACAATCAAGAACGCTTCGTCTTTCAATGCGTCCGGCAGGTTTACGCCTCGTAATTGCAGGCTCCTCAACCAACCTGCCACTTCGATTTCTTTCAAAGTATATAGGATTTCCCTGAACTCTTCAACAGCCTCATCATCGTAATCGCTTGCCTCAACGCCTTGGAAACGATCCAATTCCTCGTCGTCATAATATTCTATCGATTTGCTGACTGCCGCTAACAAACTGTCACGTTCACATGTTTCGTGCTGGCCGCAACACTCTTCCGGGATTTCTTGCGCTTCCGGGATTTCTGAAATCTCCCCCCGCTCCAGCATCTTTTGTAGTTTCTTGTTACGGAAATGCCCGATGACGGCAGCGACAATTCCTAAAACCACCAAGCTCAACAGAATATACCACATAGCTGACTGCTCCTTTCTTTATCTGGATTCAACAACAAACCCCGCACTTTCCAAATTCTCCCAAAAATGCGGATAACTTTTACTCACCACTTCAGGATGTGCAATCTCTATGCCCTCTTTCCGGACGAGAGAGGCTGGCGCAAACGCCATCGCCATTCGATGGTCTTCATAAGTTGTAATCACCGGATGGGCTTCCGGTTCGCAACGTTCGCCATTCCATTCCAAAATACTCCCGTTCATGTCAGTCAATACATATCCTAATTTGCGCAACTCACACTTCAACGCCTCTATCCTGTCTGTCTCCTTGATTTTCAGGCTTTGCAATCCGGTGAAACGGAAAGGAATATTCATGAAAGCGCAAGTTGTGACAAATGTCTGCGCCAAATCAGGTTCATTGACAAAATCATATATCAGCTTCTGGCAGACATTCCCGTTTTTACGCAAAACGACACCGCCCGCTTTATAGTCAGTAGCCACTCCCAGCTGGGCAAAAAGCTTGGCTCCGGCAGCATCTCCTTGAAGACTCTCTTTGAAAAGGCCTTTCAATTCTATTTCTGCCTGTTGGCTCAATGCCATCATCTCATACCAATAAGAAGCAGCGCTCCAATCGGATTCTACGGTATAAGGCAACGGGCGATAAGATTGGGGTGCGACTTTTATGGTCGATCCGACCCACTCGCTCTCCACACCATACTGCTTCATCAATTGCAATGTCAAATGGATATAAGGCTTTGATATCACTTTTCCTTGCAAATGCAACGTAAGCCCCTTCTCCATCAGCGGAGCAATCATCAACAATGCCGAAATATATTGGGAACTGACACCGCCATCCAATGATATCTCACCACCTTGCAAAGCACTGCCCATGATACGAAGAGGAGGAAAGCCCTCTTTCTCCAAATATTCAATCTTGGCTCCCACTGCATTCAAAGCATCCACCAAAATACGGATAGGACGGTTTTTCATCCGCTCTGTCCCGGTAATCGTCCATTCGCCAAGCACCTTGGAAAGGAAGGCTGTCAGGAAACGCATTGCCGTACCGGCTGCTTTCACATCGAAATGGGAATCATTTGAATTGAGTGCCTTTACCATCACATCGGTATCATCGCAATCCGACAGATTTTGGATTTCATACGGACTGTAACTTAATGCATTTAATATCAAAGCACGATTGCATATACTTTTAGATGCCGGCAACTGTACGGACGTTTTCCAACTTGCCGCCGGAGCATGGATGACATAATTCATTTTATCTTAATACCTTTATTTCCCACAAAAGTACATCATTTGGAGTGAATCTGAAAATATTAGATAAAAAAAGAGACCACTCCTATATAGGGCAATAAAAATTAGGATGCGACCAACTGAGTTTGTATCCAACATTTTGTTTCTCATTAAGGTGAGAAGTGTTTCTCATATAAGTGAGAAGATTAATTAGTCGTCACCTTGACAAGATTTCGACACAATAACCTCCGATATTGCCCGATGAATATTTTAATTGTTTGTGAGTAACGAAATTAGGAACTGCTGTTAAAACAGTGTTTAAATGGCATTAGTATGCTTTCTGAGAAAAGGTAGCCTCTGATTGGAATGAGTTTGGATGAAATCACCGGAATATCAAATAATAATTAGCCGATGAATAGGAATTTGCAGGAACAACACATATCTTTGCCAAATCGAATATTTAATACCATAAATTACATGAATAAACTATTATTAGGCGGAATAGCATTGCTCATCAGCGGTTATGCTGCCGCACAAGGAACAACAGAGGACTATAACCGAGCCTACTCATTACGGAAAGCATTTAATGCTAAACAGGTTTATTACAGCCAAGTTTATCCGACATGGAATGAAAATGGAAAATTCTTTTGGTACGTGAGAAATACTCCGGATGGTCCTGTCTATGTCAAAGTAGATGCAAAAAAGCAACAACGAAGCGCGCTGTTTGATCAAAAGAAGTTGGCAACGGCTCTTGCCGGACAAACCGGGAAAGAGGTGAATGAAAAACAACTCCCCATCCAAAAGTGCAAAGTGACAAATGGCATGGACACACTGTTCTTTGCTTTCAACGGGACAAATTGGTGTTATGATATTACCCGCAACCATCTTGTCGCAAAAGGAAAAATCGCAGCTCCAGGCAAAATACGCCACTGGATGGAGGTTGACGATGAAAAAGGTGCAGACCCAATACCTTCTCCTGACGGCAAATACACTGCATTCATCAAAAATGACAATGTCTATGTCAAAGAAGTTGCCACAGGAAAAGAGAAACAGCTGAGCAATGATGGCACATTAAGCAACTACTATTCCTCTTTTATCAGTTGGTCACCAGACGGAAAGAAAGTTACATCTTGCCGCATCCGCCCTGTAGAGAAACGGTTCATTTATTATGTGGAATCCTCTCCGTCCACCCAGTTGCAGCCAATCTTGCACAAGCAAGAATATGCAAAGCCCGGTGACGAACTGATGTTCAAGGTCCCTTGCATCTTCGATGTAGAAAGTGGCAAGCAATCAATTCCTTCCACTGAATTATTTGCCAATCAATATGAAATATCCTATCCTCAATGGAACAGCGACAGCAAAGCCATCACTTTCGAATACAACGAACGGGGGCATAAAGTCTACCGAGTGCTTGAAGTGTCGGCTGAAACAGCTCAAGTCCGTACGTTGATTGAAGAGAAAGAGGAGAAATATGTAAACTATCCTCGCATTTATAGAAAATATCTGGAGGATGGCAAACATATCCTTTGGACAAGCGAACGTGACAACTACAATCACCTTTACCTTTATGACCGCGCAACAGCTAAACCTGTCCGTCAAATCACAAAGGGAGAATGGTATGTTCGTGGTGTTCAATATGTAGACGAAGCTAACCAGTTAATCTATTTCTCGGCAAACGGAATGAACAAGAATGAAGACCCTTATCTTATCCATTACTACCGCATCGGTTTTGACGGGAAGAATTTAACAGAACTTACACCGGAAGAAGGAATGCATAGAGCTTGGTATTC
>OQVS01002223.1_pt1 | contig 12566 bp, 10 predicted proteins | sample 1691601 | NCBI WGS metagenome assembly OQVS01 (sample SAMN03418268, study PRJEB22391) | human gut metagenome | biome: human-gut; feature: organic feature; material: feces | host: Homo sapiens | place: Tanzania | collected 2013-01 | reverse complement strand
TCAAGGCACGCTGGCTTCCCTCGCTGTTACCCAATCCTGCCACACGGTCATGGCGGGTCACGAAGGTGTGTCAAAATGCACGCCTTCTTTTTTTATGCACAAAGCCCCGACTTTCACAAGCTGGGGCTTTGTTATTACCTAAAGAATTTGTATCTTTAAGCATAAGATTTTCTACTATGACAAAGATACATTATCGTCCTTACAATCCCAACCAAACGGTGCTTTTCCCTCAAAGAATTGATGAGGATATTGCAGAAAACGATCCGGTGCGCATGGTTGACGCCCTGGTTGAGAGCCTGAATCTTGAAAGTTTCAGAAAGTTGTATAAGGAATGCGGCCGCAGCCCTTACCACCCCAAGATGATGCTCAAGGTCATTCTGTACGCCTATATGAACAACATCTACTCCTGCCGGAAAATAGAAAAGCTCCTTCACCGTGACATCCATTATATCTGGCTAGCCGGATATGAGAAACCGGATTTTATTACCATCAACCGTTTCCGCAACCGGGTGAAGAAGGAAATCAACGATGTATTTACGCAAACCATACTCCTGCTCTCTTCCAAAGGCTTCATCAGCCTGAATGTGGAATACATTGACGGGACAAAGATCGAGTCCAAAGCCAACAGGTACACTTTCGTCTGGCGAAAAACGGTTGAGCGGAACCGTGAACGCCTGATGAAGAAGATACATGTCCTGTTGGGGCAGATAGACGATGTCATCGCCCAGGAGAAATTACCGGAAAGCAATGAGAAAGTTGAGTTCACTCCGGCCATGCTGACCGAAATGGCGGGAGAATTGCGTCATGCACTGGAACAGGTTCCCAAGCCTTCCACAAAGGAGGGAAAGACTGAACTGAAAGAGAAACGCAAGCAGCTGAAGAAACTGGAAGAACACAGGAACAAGCTGCAGGAATACGACAGTCATCTGGACACGCTGCAAGAGAGGAATTCCTATTCCAAGACGGATAATGACGCTACTTTTATGAGAATGAAGGAGGATGCCATGCGCAACGGACAGACGAAGCCCGGCTACAACCTTCAAATCGACACCGAGAACCAGTTCATCACCTATTTTGCCCTCTTCCCGAACCCTACGGATACACTGACCCTGATTCCTTTCCTGCAATCCTTCTCAAGCAGGTATGGCAGGCTGACTCATACGGTGGTTGCCGATTCCGGTTATGGCTCCGAAGAGAACTACCGCTTCATGTCAGAAAACGACATGGAAGCCTACGTAAAGTACAATTATTTCCACATGGAGCAGCGACCGAGATTCAAACCGGACCCGTTCAAGGCAGAAAACTTCTACTACAATGAGGAACATGACTTCTGCATCTGTCCTATGGGGCAAAGGATGCGTAGGATAGGCACCAGACATGTGAAAACTGCATCCGGATATGTCAGTGAAAGTGCCCGGTACAGAGCTGTCAGGTGTGAAGGCTGCCCACTGAGATGCCGCTGTTTTAAAGCAAAAGGAAACAGGACGATAGAGCTGAATCATAGGCTTAGACAATACAAGAGGAAAGCCAAAGAACTGCTCTGTTCCGAGAAAGGGCTGAAACACAGAGGACAGAGATGTATAGAACCGGAAGCCGTGTTCGGACAAATTAAAAACAATATGAACTACAAGCGTTTCCGACATTTTGGGAAGGATAAGGTCTTCATGGACTTTGCCTTCCTAGCCATTGCTTTCAATATAAAAAAGATGTGTGCAAAACTGACAAAAGAGGGTATGAACTGGCTGATTAGTCTGTTTTATGAGCTTACAGCTGCTGTTTTTAGATGCTGGAAACATATAAATCAAAGAAATATTCAAAAGATCGCAGCTTAAAGAAAATGAACCGATTTGTTTAGTTATGAACAAAAAAGAAGGTGCATCGTGCATTACGACACACCTTCATGTTTTTTCAAAGGGCATTACATGATTAAAAACTCATCTTTACACCAGCAAAATAACTTCTCGGGCTAGCCGGGCCATAGATATAGGAGGAATCCCGGTTCTTACCTTGGTCAAAGTCGGATTGGTAAGCGTTAAATAGATTCTGCACGCCTCCATTTACTTCTAGTTTCAGCTCTTTGTAAAGCGGGAACTCATACGCAAGCTTGATATTCATATCAAAGAAATCCGGAGTCTCCACCGCCTTATCCAAAGGTATATATCCCGCCAAGTGCTGCACCAACATACTTCCCGTATAGGTTCCCGACAAGGAAGCCGTGAAACGTTTAATAGGCGTAAGAGTAGCCGTAAAATAACCATAGATATCCGGCGTACGGAACATCTTTGTCTCGGCTGGTACATTCTCGTCATCGCTCCATTTCTCGGCCTCTTTATAACGGCTTCGCTGGAAAGTTGCGCCCGCTTGCAAAGATAGCCATGAAGTTAACACCGACTTCCCTTCCAAGGTTAATCCCATCACTTTCGCCCCAGAACCGTTACGACGTTCCTTAATCAGATTGCCTTGCTCATCTTTCCCGATATCTTCCAAGACAAACACATCACTTAAGCTGGTGTAAAAACCTTCCACCAAAAAGTTCAACTGGATACCATTCTTAAAACGATGGTAAAAATCGACCGAAGCACTCAAGCTCTGCGATTTCTCCTCGGATAAATCTTTCGCACGCTGGATCATAGCGACCTCTCCGCCGACCGCAGAGATATGCATATCCTCATCGAACGCTTGCGGGGCACGGAAACCACTGGAATAACTAGCCCGGATATTGATATCTTCCATCGGGTTAAAACGGATATTCGCACGAGGGCTGAATATTACATGATCCATCATATTATGTTTATCCAAACGACCGCCAATCAAGAAGCTCCATCGCTTATTTTTCCACTCATTCTGCAAAAACGCGCTCTCGATATGCACCTTCTGATTCGTAAAGCGATTATACCCGATCATCTCGTCTTTCAAATGATCGAAACTATACTCCAAACCGGCAGTCAAATCCGATGGCATAAACAAGAATTTATCAAAACTATAAGCATATTGCGTACCGGCCATAACCGTCAGGTCCGTAGTCTTGCCGTAAGCGTTCGGATCTTGGTTCGTCCCGTAATAACTATCCCGGTCTGTATTTTGGGCAGAAGTGAAAACACTCCATTTATGTTTATAATCCTTGGAGAAAAGATCGAATTTCAGGCCTCCTCCATCAATCGAATGCTCCAACTGTTCGGCGATATCCGCTTCATGAGGCGGACGATCCAACAGATCTCCTCCCCTGCGGTATTCATTCATATGATGATACTCGAATGTCAATTTACTATAAGTACTCGTTTTCAGGTACGAACGGAAACCAACCGTTTGATTCTTCAATTTAGGCAACTCCGTAAAACCATCTCCATCCTGATCAAAACCGGAACGATGACGGTTCTGGCCAAAAAGATATAAGCCCGCTTTCCCATTTTCCGATACCAAAGAGGCATTTAGGGTCGTATTATTATCGAAAGCGGATGTCCCACCGATCGAGGTTAACGTATGCGACAATTGCCCGGAATTTCTCAAGGGCTCCTTCGTGATGATATTAATTGTCCCGGCGATAGCGGACGAGCCGAACAGTGCCGATCCCCCTCCTCGCATCACCTCTACCCGCTCGATCATATTCGCCGGTATTTGCTCAAGCCCATATACGCCGGATAAAGCGCTGAATATGGGACGTGAATCAATCAGTATTTGGGTATAAGGTCCGTCTAATCCATTGATCCGGACTTGCTGGAAACCGCAATTCTGGCAATTCGTCTCTACCCGTACACCCGGTTGGAAATTTAGTCCCTGTGCCAAATTCACCGCATTAGTCGTAGTAAAAACCTTCGCATCCAATACATTCACTAATGTGGGAGCCAACCGGCGGGAAGTTTCCGCACGATTCGCAGATACCACCACGCCATCCAAGGCGATCTGGTCTTCTTCCAATTCTACATTAATCTCTAAGGTTTTTCCTTTCTTTAGGGTCACTTCTTTAGAGACAGTCTTATACCCGAGCGCTTTATATTCCAGCGTAAATTTACCTTCCGGCAGATTCTTCAGGAAAAAATGTCCCGAGTTATCGGTGATCGTACCGATCGTGGTACCTTTTAACAATACGTTGATAAAGGGAAGATGTTCCCCTGTTTTCTTATCCAAGACATGTCCGAAAACATTTGCGTCTGAGTCGTTTAGACGGTTCTCTCCCGTGGCCTGAGCTACCGTTAGGGCACAGCACAGGCATAGTATAAAGATGAAAAATTTATTCATTTTAATTTATTCTGATAAGTCAATAGTTCGTTAAAAATTAGCCAAGCCTAAGCGGCTCTGGCAGTAAATAAAATGAGTTCTTTGAAAAGTTTGTCAATAACTTGCGGGTCTGGGTTAATCCCAAACACGCAAATAAATCGTTCAAGCATATAAGCATTGTGTATGAAAGACTTGCAGGAGGATATGGAATAGGTTATTCCGAGCCTCTTACATGCCGCTTTGGCCAAGTTGACAGCAGCAAGCGATGCATTGAAGTGAAAATCCAACTTTCTGAAGTCGGTTGACTGACAGTTGGTGATTCCTGCATGTTGCTTACCATCTCTAAAGCAAAATTCCAATTGGAACCTGGTTCTGTAATAATCCAGAACCTCCCGTCCATCCATCGAATCGTCTGTAGAGAAGTAAAGCTGCCACTTGTCTGTCCTCCCGTCCATCGGATACCAGATGGCTAAGGAAACATACCTTTTGAGAGCTTTTGCATATACCCTCAATCCGTATAGCTTTCCTTTGTTCACCTCGTATTCCTTGCACCGGGTCAGATCCAGATTGGCAAAGTCGATTCTTCCGTCAAACCACTTTGGATGGCCACGTTTCCCTGTTTTCTGTTCCAATGTCGGATAGTACAGGATTACGTCATTCCGAAAGCGGCTGATGACATGGAAATCGTTCTCACACATAGGCGTTATGAATGTTTCCTTGGAAAAGAATGCGTCTGCAACCACCGTTCTTGATATGCTCTGTATCTTGTCTTTTCTACTGATAAGATAGCTGCTGTACCAGTCAACGAGGTTCTTGTCCATATTATCCAAGGTTTTACAATCCGGTGTCTGAATGGAACCTAAAGTCATGCATTCATGGTTGTCGATGTCTATGACACCGATGCCCATGATTTCCAATCCACGCTTGTACTCTCCTGCACAACCAGACCAGAAGTAACCTATCCAAGGTGTCTTCTTGCCTGATTTGGGGATATAGGAAGGATCGATGGCGATGGCTTTTCTTTTACCTGTGAGATGCTTGCTGATGATAGAGCCGTTGAACGCAAACCAGTCGAAAGTTTCATGCTCAAAAAGGTTACGGTAGGTCTGTTCCGAAAAACGTCCATACCTACCCAATTGGAGGAAGTTTATACGATCAGGGATGGCCATGAATAATTTCATTGCATCCATGAACGTTTTTTCAAAAGGTTTGTGTATATTCACGACTGATTTGAGAGCCGATAGGCACTCGGATTGGTATTGCATAAGGAGTGTTTCTTTAGTCATAATCAGAAGAGTTGAGAGACTTCTAATTTACTAAAAATCAACGAATTATGCAATACTTTCTACCTTTATTATCAGCAGGTTAGCACTCTTTTTTCAGTACATTTCTTCATGCTTAACCATTCGTTTTTGACAACATTTCAATGACCTCTTTAGTGTTTTCGAACCAGCTTTTGCTAGTTCTATTGTTTAACTTTTAATTTTTCGGTAAAAATTTACCGAAGTATTGATAAGTAATACAATGTTATTAATCTCACAATATCAGAATATGGGAGGAGCCCGAAGCGTACGTCTGCCCCGGAAGGGAACGATATAGTCCGGATAAACCGGAGCGAAAGATAAGTTACGGATAAAGGAATAAAAAGCCGCCAGCAGAATAGCGACGAAAGCCGCACCTGTTATCTGCAAGACAGATAACTGATGAAGTAACTGAAACTCGGCGTAGCCATGTTCATGGTCTGGACGACCATCGTCCGTTTTATGATACGGGTGAGAATGGACGATCGTTACCCCGTTGACAATATGAACGTGGGTAAACGCGATAATACATCCCAAATAGGCTATGAACAGCGCAGGGAGTAATATCCTCAGATATTTTCTTAATCTATCCATTTCTTTTCTCTCGACCGCAAATATAGTAATATAACCGATAAAAGAGATACGCTGTTCAAAAATTACCTATTTGTAGGTACTTTCCTCAACCAAGTACGCCACGTACCCGATCTTCAAAGGCTGAAAGGGCCGCTTTGGCACCTTCTCCCATAGAAATAATGATTTGCTTAAAGGGTACGGTGGAAACGTCGCCCGCCGCATAAATACCCGGGACATTCGTCCGGCAATGTGCGTCAATCACGATCTCACCGGGACGATTTGTTTCGACAATCTCCTTAAAGACACCACTATTGGCGGCTAAGCCGATTTGAACAAAAATACCGTCTAAATGAATAACACGCTCTTCCCCTGTCTTACGATCCTTTGTACGGATACCGGTTACCTTGTCGCCATTTCCAACCACCTCAGTTGTTTGTGAACGAACAAAGATCTCGACATTCAGCAAACTTTTCGCTTTCTCTTGCAAGACTTGATCCGCTTTTAACTCATCCATAAACTCCAAAACGGTTACTTTCGAACAAATCCCCGCCAAATCAATAGCCGCCTCGATACCGGAATTTCCACCGCCAACCACGGCGACATGTTTTCCCTTATAAAGCGGACCGTCGCAATGAGGACAAAAAGCCACTCCACGTCCTATATACTCTGTCTCACCCGGTACATTCAATTTACGCCAGCTAGCGCCCGTAGCGACAATAACCGCCGGAGCCTTGAATATCTCACCTCCTGCCGTAGATAAAACCTTCTCGTTTCCTTCTATCGTAACCTTCTCTATACGACGATGCTCCAGCAGGTCAATCGGATATTGCCGCATATGCAAGCGCAGATTGTCAGCCAACTGGGTACCTGTTGTCTCCGGAACTGAAATCAGATTCTCAATTCCTACCGTCTCCTTCACCTGCCCGCCGATACGCTCCGCCACGACAGCAACACTCAGCCCCTTTCGGGCGGAATAAATAGCGGCAGAAGCACCTGCCGGCCCTCCACCGACCACAACCACGTCATATCGCTTTACCGTTTTCTCCGTCAGGCTCTCATTGATTCCATACTGAGCTTCCAGCTTCGATAACAATTCACCGAATTCCCCACGTCCTACATGAATCAGTTTTCCATCCGCAAAGACAGAGGGGACGCCTTGTATCTTCAAGGCATCAACTTCCGCCTGATTGATAGCCCCATCTACCATCTCATGATGGATCTGAGGATTTAAAGTCGTCATAGCGTTTAATGCCTGTACCACATCCGGGCAATTCGTACAAGTCAAAGAGACATAGGTCGTCAGATGTATCGGGCCATTCAAGGCTTTAACACGATTACAAATACTCTCATCCGGAAAATTCTTGCCTTTCCCATCTGAATTCAAGATCGCCAACAGTAAGGAAGTAAACTCGTGTCCATTAGGTACTCCACGAAACTTAATCCCCGTTTTCGCTCCATCCTTTAATAAAATGAATTCCAATCCATCCCCATCAGATACTTGCATAGATATTTTATCCGAACAAGAGGCAACATCACCTAATAAATCCAACAATTCCTGTCTACTTTCATGCGCAGGAGAGATCGATATATCAAAGGCATAATTCGCATTTAACCCTGCGAATATACCTTTCAATTGTTCTTTTAATGTTGATTCTAACACGATCTATACTTTTAATTATTTAGATTTTCCCTACCAAGTCAATGCTAGGTTTCAAGGTAGCCTCCCCTTTCTTCCATTTAGCGGGACAAACCTCACCATCATGTGAAGCGACAAACTGAGCGGCTTCAACTTTACGAAGTAACTCGGAAGCGTCACGACCGATATTGTTATCATGAATCTCGGCCACTTTGATCTTTCCTTCCGGATTTACCAAGAAAGTGCCACGGTATGCCATACCCTCTTCCTCAATCATCACACCAAACGCACGACTCAGTGCCCCAGTGGGATCCGCCAACATCGGATATTGTATCTTACGGATAGTCTCGGAAGCGTCATGCCAAGCTTTATGTACAAAATGAGAGTCTGTACTTACAGAGTAAATTTCTACTCCCATTGATTTAAACTGCTCATACTTCTCAGCCATATCGACCAACTCTGTTGGACAAACAAATGTAAAATCGGCCGGGTAGAAGAAAAAGATAGCCCACTTACCCAAGACGTCCTCATTGGTTACAGTCTTGAAATTACCATTTTGAAAAGCTTGTACTTTAAACTCCAGAAGTTGAGAATTAATAATCGATTCCATACTTGTTTTTATTTTTAAATGAATACTATTTGTTTTTATTTCCGGCACAAAAATATAACACATTTCTTCATTAAAACAATTTTTCTAATCGATATATTTTATGAGGTTATAGATAATACCTTATCAATCAATAAAAAGGGCCTATCCTCACGGATAAGCCCTTCAACATCTTGGGTTTTGGATTACTACATAATTAGCGATTATAATTTACTTTATATACTTAATTGATTCTTTTGTATCCGTATACGGCACGGTCTCCCAATTCCTCCTCGATACGAAGCAGCTGGTTATATTTAGCCATACGGTCCGAACGACTTAATGATCCCGTCTTGATCTGTCCGCTATTGGTAGCGACAGCGATATCGGCGATCGTAGCGTCTTCCGTCTCACCGGAACGGTGTGAAGTAACGGTCGTGTATCCATGGCGGTGAGCCATCTCGATAGCGTTCAGTGTCTCCGTCAAGGAACCAATCTGATTTACCTTGATCAAGATCGAGTTACCGCAACCTTCTTTAATACCCCTTGAAAGGAACTCTACATTTGTCACGAACAAATCATCTCCGACTAATTGGCAATGGTTACCGATACGATCTGTCAGTTTCTTCCAACCAGCCCAATCATTCTCACTCATACCATCCTCGATGGAATCGATCGGGTATTCGTTGATCAGCTTTTCCAGATAATCCACTTGTTCGTCGGAAGTACGTTTCACGCCTTTTTCTCCTTCAAACTTCGTGTAATCGTAGATTCCTTCCTTATAAAACTCAGAAGAAGCGCAGTCCATACCGATCATCACATCCTTGCCCGGTTCATAACCAGCCGCCTTGATAGCGGCGATAATTGAGTTCAAGGCATCTTCCGTACCTTCCAAATTCGGGGCGAAACCACCCTCATCACCAACAGCGGTACTTAACCCACGATCGTGCAATACCTTTTTCAACGCATGGAATACCTCAGCGCCCATACGTAAGCCTTCCTTGAAAGAAGCGGCACCTACCGGACGAATCATAAACTCTTGGAAAGCGATCGGAGCGTCGCTATGAGAACCACCATTGATAATATTCATCATCGGAACAGGCATCACGTAGGTATTCGTTCCACCAATATATCTATATAAAGGAATATCCAAATAATTTGCGGCAGCTTTCGCTACAGCTAAAGAAACGCCAAGGATAGCGTTCGCACCTAGTTTCGATTTAGTTTTCGTACCGTCTAAAGCCAACATCGCATGATCGATACCTATCTGATCCAAGGCAGACATCCCCTTCAATGCCGGAGCGATAATCGTATTGATATTCTCAACCGCTTTCAATACGCCTTTACCACCATAACGCTTCTTGTCGCCATCACGCAACTCCAAAGCCTCATTCTCGCCGGTGGACGCACCGGAAGGCACAGACGCACGGCCCATAACGCCGGACTCTAGTAAAATATCAACCTCTACTGTCGGGTTACCTCTTGAATCTAGGATTTCACGTCCTGTAATTTTTTCTATTTTCATTGCTTCTACGTTTTTTAAACTGACGCAAATATAGATGGATTACTAGAACCGTGAAATCACCACAAATTGCTATTTCCGCCTCAATAATACCTGAATGTAGGTAGAGGCTACAGCACTCCCGCCCGTACCCGGCTCAAAGATTCGGGTGTCATCAATAAATACGAGGCGATATGATTGACAGAAGCACGTTTCGCTGCTTCCGGATATTCCTGTTGAAAACGCAGATAACGTTTTCTTGACGACTCAAAACGCCAAGAGTCCGCTTTCTCTTGCGAAAGCATCAAAGCCCACTCCAGTATTTTCTGGTACAATCTATTAATAGCTAAAGATGTTTTCAATAAATCGCTAAATTCCGAAAAAGAGATCCGGTGATAAACCGTCGGTTCCAATGCCTTGATTAATAAATGCGTCGGTTCTCTTTGGAATGTGCTGGCTATACAACGATATTTCCCTCACAGGAGAAATGCTCGGTAATATCACGTTTATTCTTATAGTAAAACTGGCGTAATAATCCCGATTCCACATAATATAAATATTTAGATATTTGTCCGTTATCCAACAATAATTCTCCTTTCGCAGCCTTACTTGATTCTATGATCGAGGCCAGAGAATCCAAATCCGCATCGGGTAATGGATAAAAACGTTTGGATATCATTTCGGCTATTTCTTGTGGTGTCTTCATATTATTCATCATTTTCTGATCTATATCATTTTTTATCTCCTTACAAAAATAGATATTTGTCGCATATAACAAAACAATACTTCGGTAAATTTTTACCGATAAATTAAAATTAAACATAGAATCGGCATAATCCGGTTCAAAAATATATTCAAGAGATCATTGAAATACTGTCAAAGATGAATCGTCAAGAAGTAAGATAAGGGATGAAAAATATATGCTAAACAGCTGATAATAAAGAAGTAAGGTATTGCGCAACTCGTTGTTTTTTTAGTAAATTACAAGTACGTTACCACTTTTAATTATGACTAAAGAATCACTCCTTATGCAATACCAATCCGAGTGCAGAAACGCTCTCGAATCAGTTGTAAATATAAGCAAATCTTTTCAGAAAGTATTCATGGATGCAATGAAATTATTCATGGCTATACCTGACCGCATCAATTTCCTGCAAATGGGACGATATGGATGTTTCTCGGAACAGACATACCGTAACAATTTTAAGAGCGACAGCCTTGACTGGTTTTCCTTCAATGAAACCATCATCAAGGAACACCTTAAAGGCAGTCGCAAGGCAATAGCCATTGATCCGTCTTTCATTCCCAAATCAGGCAGCAAAACGCCGTGGATTGGTTATTTCTGGTCCGGTTGTGCCGGTGAATACAGGCGTGGACTGGAAATAACGGGGATCGGAGTTATAGACGTTGACAACCATGAGTGTATGGCTTTGGGCTCTGTACAGACACCTGACAACACAACGCTGGAAAGCCTGGAGAAGAACCTTGTGGACTGGTATAGCTCTTACCTTATCAGCATACAAGAGCATCTGAAACGGATTTCCAACAGGGTGGTATGTGACGCTTTCTTTTCAAAGGCAACTTTTATCAAGCCGTTGTGCGAAAATGATTTCCATGTAATAAGCCGTTTCAGGAATGATTCCGTACTGTTTTATCCTACTTTGGAAAAAAGGATAGGAAAATGCGGACGGCCAAAATTACATGACGGAAAGATTGACTTTGAAAATCTGGACACCACCAGGTGTACCGAATACAAAGTGGACAAGGGCAGACTTTACGGACTGAAAGCATACTCCAAAGCACTCAGACGTTTTGTGATTCTGGCTGTATGGTATCCTATGGATGGAAGAACTGACAAATGGCAGCTGTATTTCTCCACGGACGAGATGCAGGATGCCAAGGAGGTTTTAGACGTCTACAGGACACGTTTCCAGCTCGAATTCTGCTTTCGCGATGCCAAGCAACATGCTGGAATGACGAACTGTCAGGCAACCGAATTCAGAAAACCGGCATTTCACTTCAACGCATCACTTACAGCGATAAACCTTGCCAAGGCTGCTTGTAAGAAGATGGGAATGAAATTTTCCATATCCTCATGCAAGTCGGTCATACACAATACTTACATGCTTGAACGATTTATTTACGTGTCTGGGATTGAACCTAACACGCATTTAATTGACAAACTTTTCAAAGAACTCATTTTATTTACCGCCAAAGCCGATTAGGCTTGGCGAATTTTTAACGAACTATTGTAAATCCTATATCTCCAGAATTTATCCATTTTTGCGAATCCGAATTAAAAGACTCATACTTTTCATCTTTCTCGATTTTCTGAACCATTTCAGGAGAAAGATATCCAAGTGATAGGATTTCACTAGCAATGTATATATCGCCAATTTCCTCTTCTTTGCAGTCTAAACCAGACTTTTCATTTACAATTCGGATCTTAATGCGGTCTTTAATTCCTCCGTTGGAAACAATTGCTTTTCCGTAAGGCTCTTTTTCTATTGTTTTATAACGAGTGGTAGAAGATTTGTAGCCACTAATTACCCCACAAGTTTCTGTCATTCCATATGCCGGAACAATGGATGCTGCATTAAACTGATAGGATTTGTAGCTTTCGATAAAATTATTCAAATCATCATGATGGGCTAACTCGCCACCACATACGATCGTTATTAGCGAAGATAGGTCATATGATACCCGACGGTTATCGTAAAGGTGTAGAGAGCCGCATTGGCTTCAATGGGCAGA
>OQVS01002222.1_pt1 | contig 12569 bp, 12 predicted proteins | sample 1691601 | NCBI WGS metagenome assembly OQVS01 (sample SAMN03418268, study PRJEB22391) | human gut metagenome | biome: human-gut; feature: organic feature; material: feces | host: Homo sapiens | place: Tanzania | collected 2013-01 | reverse complement strand
GAAAAAGTGGCTTGCTTAAAAGAGCCAGAATAAGTTTTTTTTACCATGCCAGTTTCGAGCATTGATAATACGTTCTGCAGAAACATTCTGCAGGAAAACAAGATTTTCTTGACAAAGTCGGAATTCCTGTACTATATTTCTTATTAGTAGTTTGTAACTATTCAGAGCCTGTAAAGCTTATCAAATGAGCGTCGAATGCTTGCATTCGTAAGAACAATTGATAAGCTTTATAGGGCGAAGTAACCACATGAGCAAAAGGAAAGCCTCGTAGAGGCGGTTTTGCGAATGGGGTTCTGAATAGTTACAGTAGCTTTTATGAAAACAAAGGCAATGACGAAGAGGAGTACACATATCCCCTTACCAGAGAGAGCGGCTGCATGTATGCGCTGGAAGGCTGCTTCAAGACAGGAATGTGGAAGGTAGCTTCCAAGCCGGAGAGCCGAGACCGGATATTCCGGGCGTAAGTTCTCACGAGTTATCCCCGTTACCGGATAGGACTTTGTAAGAAGTCTCGAGGCAGCGCAAGCTGTGAACAAAGGTGGTACCGCGTTAATGACGCCCTTTGCTGACGAGAGTCGGCAGAGGGCTTCTTTAGTTTCAGGAGAATTTAAGGAGGACAAAATGAGCAAAGAATTAGCCAAGACCTATGACCCCAGCGGCATAGAAGACAGACTGTATCAGAAGTGGCTTGACAAAAAGTATTTTCATGCGGAGGTGGATCACAGCAAGACCCCCTTCACCATCGTGATCCCGCCCCCAAATATCACCGGACAGCTCCACATGGGTCATGCACTGGACAACACCATGCAGGATATCCTGATCCGTTATAAGAGAATGCAGGGCTACAATGCACTGTGGCAGCCCGGCACCGACCATGCAAGTATCGCAACCGAGGTCAAGATCATTCAGAAGCTGAAGGAAGAAGGCATCGACAAGCATGACCTGGGCCGTGAAAAGTTCCTGGAGAGAGCCTGGGAGTGGAAGAAGGAATACGGCGGACGTATTATAGGCCAGTTGAAGAAGCTGGGCTCTTCCTGTGACTGGGACAGAGAGCGTTTCACCATGGATGAAGGCTGCAATAAGGCTGTGACCGAAGTATTCGTAAAGATGCACGAAAAAGGCTACATCTACAAGGGTGCCCGTATCATCAACTGGTGTCCCGTATGTAACACTTCCATCTCCGATGCAGAGGTAGAATATCAGGAGCAGGCCGGACATTTCTGGCACATCAAGTATCCTCTGATGAACGAGGACGGAACTCCCAGCACCACAGAGTTTCTGACCTTTGCCACCACCCGTCCAGAGACCATGTTAGGTGATACCGCAGTAGCCATCCATCCCGATGACGAGCGTTATACCCATCTGCATGGCAGAAAGGTACTGCTTCCTATCGTAAACCGTGTGATTCCTATCGTTGAGGATGCTTATGTAGACAGAGAGTTCGGTACCGGTGTTGTTAAGATCACCCCCGCCCATGACCCCAACGACTTTGAGGTCGGCAAGCGTCACAATCTGCCCGTGATCAATATCCTGAACGATGATGCCACCATCAATAAAAACGGTGGAAAGTTCGAGGGCATGGATCGCTATGAGGCGAGAAAAGCTATCGTGGAAGAGCTGGATCAGATGGGCCTGTTAGTAAAGATCGAGGATCATGTACACAACGTAGGTACCCATGACCGCTGTAAGACCACTATCGAGCCTCTGGTAAAAGAGCAGTGGTTCGTGAAGATGGACGAACTGATCAAGCCTGCAAGAGAAGCTGTAAAAAATGGCGAGATCAAGCTGATCCCCGAACGTATGGAGAAGAACTACTTTAACTGGACCGACAATATCCGCGACTGGTGTATCAGCCGTCAGCTGTGGTGGGGACACAGGATTCCCGCATATTACTGTGATGACTGCGGTGAAGTAGTCGTAGCCAAGGAGATGCCGAAGGTATGCCCCAAGTGCGGCTGCACCCACTTTACACAGGATCCCGATACGCTGGATACGTGGTTTTCTTCTGCGCTGTGGCCGTTTGAGACCCTGGGCTGGCCGGAGCAGACCGAGGACCTGAAGTATTTTTATCCCACCGATGTCCTGGTAACCGGTTATGATATCATCTTCTTCTGGGTTATCCGTATGATCTTCTCCGGATACGAGCAGATGGGAGAGAAGCCTTTCAAGACCGTATTGTTCCACGGACTGGTACGTGACAGTCAGGGACGGAAGATGTCCAAGTCTCTGGGCAACGGTATCGACCCCTTAGAGATCATCAGCCAGTACGGTGCCGATGCACTGCGTCTGACCCTGATCACCGGCAACGCACCGGGCAACGATATGCGTTTCTACTATGAGAGAGTAGAGAACAGCCGTAACTTCGCCAACAAGGTATGGAATGCTTCCCGTTTCATCATGATGAACATGGAGCAGGCACTGGAGAAGACCGGAAAAGAGATCACCACGCCTGCGGCAGCAGATTTACAGCCCGTAGATAAGTGGATCCTGTCCAAGTTAAATACGCTGGTAAAAGATGTGACCGACAACATGGATCATTTCGAGCTGGGTATCGCCGTACAGAAAGTATACGACTTTATCTGGGATGAATTCTGTGACTGGTACATTGAGATGGTAAAACCCCGTCTGTACAGCACCGATGATGCAGTCAGCCAGAATGCGGCACTGTGGACTTTAAAGACCGTCCTGATCGACGCTCTGAAGCTGTTACATCCTTACATGCCGTTTATCACCGAGGAAATCTTCTGCACGATTCAGAATGAAGAAGAGTCCATCATGATCAGCAAGTGGCCGGAGTACAGCGAGGATCGTGCATTCCCCGCAGAGGAGAAGGCCATCGAAACGATTAAGGAAGCTGTTCGCGGTATCCGTAACATCCGTACCGAGATGAACGTGGCACCCAGCCGTAAGGCAAGTGTATACGTAGTCAGCGAAAATGACGAGATCCGCAAGATTTTTGAAGAGGGTAAGCTGTTCTTCGCAAGCCTTGCTTATGCGAATGAGATCATGATCCAGGCTGACAAGACCGGTATTGCAGATGATGCGGTATCCGTAGTGATCCCCGGTGCGACTCTCTACATTCCGTTTGCAGAGCTGGTAGACATCGCACAGGAGATCGAGCGCCTGAAGAAGGAGCAGAAGAGACTGGAAGGCGAGTTGTCACGTTCCAGAGGAATGCTGTCCAATGAGAGATTCCTGTCTAAGGCTCCCGAAGCAAAGATTGCCGAGGAAAAAGAGAAGCTGGCAAAATATGAACAGATGATGGAACAGGTGACAAAGCGTCTGGAACAGCTGGCATGATCTGTAACGAAACGTACAGAATAAGAAGAACGTAAAGCATAAGGAATACGATGAGATTCGGTAATGACATGATAACGTTTGAAGAAGCGGTGGCATATCTGAAGGATATGCCCCGCTTTACTGTTAAAAAAAATCCTGCGGACAGCAGGGACCTTAAGTGGTTTTTAAAGAAACTGGGGAATCCGGAGCAGACCCTGCGGATCATTCATGTGGCGGGCACCAATGGAAAAGGCTCCGTCTGTGCCTACATGAGTTCGATCCTGCAGGAAGCCGGTTATCGCACTGCAATGTTTACCTCCCCTCATCTGGTGGATATGCGGGAGAGGTTCGCAGTGAACGGGAAGATGATCTCCGAAGAAGCCTTTTTACAGGGGTTTCTTGCGGTATGGAACGCTCTGCAGGAGACCAATTCTGCTAATACTGGAGACGGGCAGCGAGAGGAAAAAGCTGCTTCGGCATTTGTGCTCAACTTTTATGAATATCTTTTCTGCATGGCTTTATTTTGTTTTGCGGAAGAAAAACCGGACTACTGTATCATCGAGACCGGCCTGGGGGGCAGACTGGATGCCACGAATTATGTTGACAACAAGCTTCTGACCGTCATCACGAGGATCAGCCTGGATCATGTGCAGTATCTGGGAGATACCACGGAAAAGATCGCAGCGGAAAAGGCAGGGATCCTGCGTCCCGGTGTGCCGGTGGTATACCTGGACGGGGACGTAAATGCAAGTGCGGTAATTTGCCGCAAAGCGTCAGAACTTGGTACGATGCAGGTACCGGTGTCGAAAAAGGACTATACTTTCCTCGGATTTCGGAAGAAATACATTGATTTTTCCCTGCGCTCTGAGTATTATAATTATATTAGTCTTACTTTGCATACCATTGCACGCTACCAGATGGAAAATGCGGCGTTGGCGGTACGGGCCGTGGAAGTGCTGTTTCGCAGCAGGGATACGGAGGAGCATGGCAGATTGCGTGCCGGAGCCGGATGTCCCACCGCAGAGAAAATCCAGCAGGGGATTTTAACCTGCTTCTGGCAGGGACGGATGGAAGAAGTGCTTCCGGAAGTGTATGTGGATGGGGCTCATAATGATGACGGTATCCGTGCATTTTTGGATACTGTGAAGCAGGATGGCTGCGCTTCGGGCAGGAGACTGCTGTTTGGCGTGGCTGCGGATAAGGATTGCCGGCATATGATACAACGGGTGATCACCTCGGGATTGTTCGAACATATCGCTTTTACCCATATGCGGACAGCGAGATCTGCCTCCCTGGAAGAATTTGAGGAGCTGCTGGCAGATTATCCGGAACTTCATTTTACAATGTATACAGAAGTGGATACAGCGCTGCACGAAGAACTTCGGAACAGACAGCCGGGAGAACGGCTGTATATTGCCGGAAGCCTGTATCTTGTCGGGGAAATAAAGGAGTCTTTGGACCATGATCAATTTTGAAGAAGAACTGAAGAAATTTCATCCCAGTTTGGAAGTAGAGGATGCTGAGGAAGCCATTTACAATCAGGATCTGACTGATGCGGCGGATCTGCTGGTGAAAATGATAAAAGAAACCGAAGAAAAAGAAAAGAAATAAGGAGGGACGGCATGTTTTGTTATAACTGCGGCTGCCAGCTGTCAGAGCATGGATTTTGTACTGCCTGTGGAGCAGATGTATCCCTCTATAAAAAGATCATTGCCATGTCCAATCGTTTCTATAATGACGGATTGGAGAAAGCGGGAGTACGGGATCTTACAGGTGCGATCAATAGTCTGCGTCAGAGCCTGAAATTTAATAAGAACAATATTGAGGCCAGAAATCTGCTTGGCCTGGTATATTTTGAGACCGGGGAAGTCGTGGCGGCTCTCAGCGAATGGGTCATCAGCAAAAATATGCGTCCCGAGAAAAATATAGCGGACGATTATATCAATATGCTGCAGTCCAATGCTTCCCGTCTGGATGCCATCAACCAGACGATTAAAAAGTACAATCAGGCATTGGTGTATTGCAATCAGGACAGTAAAGACCTGGCCATGATCCAGCTGAAAAAGGTACTGTCCCTGAACCCGAAATTCATACGGGCACATCAGCTGCTGGCTCTGCTCTATATGGACACCGAGCAGTGGGACAAAGCAGAGAGAGAGCTGCGTAAGTGCATGGATATTGACCGCAACAACACGCAGACACTGCGTTATCTGAAGGAAGTAGAGATGCAGCTGGCACCGGATGAGAACAGCAAGCAGCCCAGACGTAAGAAGGATGATGCGGTCCGCTACCAGAGTGACAATGAGATCATCATTCAGCCACTGAATGTGAAAGAACAGAAGAGTGCCGGAATTTCTTCTCTGATCAATATTGCCATTGGTCTGGTCATTGGTCTGGCAGTGATGTATTTCCTGGTGGTTCCGGCAGCGGTATCCAATGCTAATAATGAAGCACAGAAGACCATCACTGATATCGGCAATCAGCTGGATACCAAGACCTCGCGGATCCAGGAACTGGAGACGCAGATGGAAGCACTCCAGACAGAAAACGATACCCTGAATCAGGAGCTGCAGGGCTACGTGGGAACCGACGGTACCTTACAGACCATCGACAGCCTGCTGGCAGCAGCTACCACCTATCTGGAGACGCAGGATATTACACAGACGGCGGCGAACCTGGAAAGTATATCCTCATCTGTAGATGTGGACAACACCTCCGAAGCATTCCAGAAGCTTTATAAGACATTGCTGGGACTGATCGGACCACAGCTGTCCACCCAGTATTATGAGACAGGCTATAATGCTTACCGCAGTGAAGATTATGCAACAGCCATTGAAAATCTGTCCAAAGCGGTCATTTATGACGAGACCAACAAGGATGCCTGGCTGAGTCTCGGAAATGCTTACCGAAAGAGTGATGATGCACAAAATGCCATCGCTGCCTACGACAAGATCATAGAGCTGTTCCCGGATACGGAGACAGCCAGAAGTGCCCAGAGATATCGTTCCCAGCTGGCGGAAAATACAAATACGGCCCAGTAGGAACAGACACGATACCATCAGACAACAGAACACGACACACGAAAGAGGACTCATGGGAGAAATTCCGGAGTTCTTTTTTTATTACAAAATCAGGCTGGAAAACAGCGGAATGTGAGGAAATATGGAAGATTTTCAGGTCATTGACAATTGTCTGATGGTGCGCATGCCGGAGGAAGTGGATCATCATAAGGCATCTTACATCAGTGAAGGCGCCGACAGGCTTCTGGTCGGGGAAAATGTGGAGAACGTGGTATTCGATTTTGAGGATACAAGGTTCATGGATTCTTCGGGAATCGGTATCATTATGGGGAGATATCGCAAGATTTCCTGCTTTGGAGGACACGTCTATGCGATCCATGCAGATCGGCAGATTCAAAGGATCTTCCGGATGTCCGGACTGTGTAAGGTCGTTGAAATCTTACCCGGGTAAGTAGAAAATTTGAAAAATAATGTCGAATATGAAAGAAATCATGCAAAAAATAATGAAAAACAGTGCGCATATAGGCGCAGAAATGAGGAGAATATGATAGCAGAACAGGAAAAAGAGCGATTGACAGAAGTAGCAGTCAGAAACCGGAATGAAATGGAGATCGTGTTTGATGCTATATCCTGTAATGAGAGCTTTGCCAGAGTGGCGGTAGCATCCTTTGTCACGCACCTGAATCCGACGCTGGAGGAATTATCGGATATTAAGACGGCAGTATCGGAGGCTGTGACCAATGCGATCATCCACGGGTATGAGAATCTGGCAGGGTATGGCAGACATGGGGAGAATATTCCATCTTATCAGGTGGTGCATCCGGGAAAAGTAAGGCTGCATTGTATTTTGGAAGATGACATGCTGTTTGTGGAAGTCGTGGATCAGGGAAAAGGCATCGAAGATATCAACCGGGCAATGGAACCGCTGTATACGACCAAACCGGAACTGGAGCGGTCGGGCATGGGATTTGCGTTTATGGAAGCGTTCATGGATGACCTGGAGGTAAAAAGCGTCCCCGGCAAGGGTACCTGTGTACATATGTGGAAAAAGATGCGCTGTGGAGACTGGATCGGAAAAGAGGACTGAGGCATGGAAGAAGTATCAGTACTCATCGGAAAGTCACAAAGTGGAGATAAAGAAGCGAGAGAAGTACTGATCGAGAAAAATCTGGGACTGGTGCATCATATCGTAAAAAGATTTCTGGGGAGAGGCTATGATCCGGAGGATCTTTTTCAGATCGGAGTGATCGGCCTGATGAAGGCAATTGATAAATTTGACCTGCGGCTGGAGGTGAAATTTTCCACTTATGCAGTGCCTATGATCACCGGAGAGATCAAACGTTTTCTGCGGGATGACGGGTTATTGAAGGTGTCCCGCACCATCAAGGAAGACGGCCTGAAGGTGAAACTCGCCAGACAACGTCTGCAGAGCAGTCTGCACAGAGAACCGACTCTGCAGGAGTTGTCCGAGGAGGCACAACTGGACAGAGAAGATGTCATTCTGGCCATGGAAGCAGGGGCGGAGGTGGAGTCTCTCTATAGCAGCAGTGGACAAGAGGATGGCAGTGAGTTATGCCTTGTGGACCGTGTGGTGGCAGCGGCTCACGGCTGCGTAGGGGCCAGCATGGGAAGCAGCAGTGCGGTGGAAAATGATGTGGAGAAGGACAGGCTGCTGGATCAGATGCTCCTGGTACAGTTACTCGGGGAACTGCCCGAGAGAGACCGGGAGCTGATCCGCATGCGCTATTTTCAGAACAAGACCCAGACGGAGATCGCCGGAATCCTGGGGATCAGCCAGGTGCAGGTCAGCCGCCTGGAGAAAAAGATCCTGCGGGAAATGCGGGAGATGGCAGGGTGAGTATTAAGAATTCATAAACATAAATTTTCCTCTTTCTTTCCGTTTCGAATTCGATTATATTATAGTAAGAGAATGCATTGACAGGTGATTTTATCATTCCGTGTGCTGTATATTGATAGAGACGGCATAGAAAAGGAGAGCAGGGGTACTTATGAAAAAAGAAAACGAAAACAGCCGCATCAGCGAAGACCGTCTGAGCAGAGCAAATAGGAGAAAGAAAAATAATACCATAGCATCCATTCTGGTGATGACCGGATGTCTTATCGTGCTGGTACTGGTGACATATATTGCGGGAATCCTGTATTCCTGGATCGACAGTAAATTCCAAGATAACGCCAATGACCTGGCGGCGGCAGCGGAGGCCGGAAGCCAGACGGAAGAGAGCACCGCAGAAGTTGTGAAGACCTATACCCAGGAGGAAGTGGACGCACTGATAGCGGAAGCAAAGCAGCAGGCGGAGGATGAGGAAGAGAATAAGATCCTCTCTGGAATCCGTGACGGCCTGACTTCCGGAACCACTATGGTAGAGACCCTGCGCCCTTACTACCCCAATGAGCTGGTGGTGGTAAGCAACGGCACTTTCAATTTCGTGCCCATCCGTGACGATCTGCAGAAAAATGATTATGTCATGGACAATCTGAATATCCTGGAGGACGGAGAAGTACAGTATTTACAGGACGGACAGGTGGTGTCCCATAAAGGAATCGACGTTTCCAAGCATCAGGGCAATATCGACTGGGCCAAGGTAGCGGCAGACGGCGTGGAATTTGCCTTTGTACGTGCAGGCCTCAGAGGCTATGGTACCGAAGGAAAGCTTGTGGAGGATGATACCTTTGAACAGAACGTAACGGGAGCACTGCAGGCAGGACTGAAAGTCGGCGTTTATTTCTATTCTCAGGCCATCACAGAAGAGGAAGTGCTGGAAGAAGCAAACCTGGTACTGGAGAAAGTGAAACCCTACAACATCCAACTGCCTATCGTCTTTGATGTGGAAAAAGTCAGCGGCGGCAAGGGTCGTGCCAATGCCCTGAGCGTGGAAGAGAGAACCCATCTCGCTGCATTGTTCTGCCAGACCATCCAGGATGCCGGATATAAGCCCATGATCTACCACAACATGGAGATGGGAACATTGATGCTGGATCTGGGTCAGCTGGAGCAGTATGATAAGTGGTTCGCTTACTATAATGATGACCTGTACTATCCCTATGCTTATAAGATATGGCAGTACAGCGAGCATGGAGCCGTGGATGGCATTAATGAGGAAGTGGATCTGAATATCTGGTTTGGGGACTTCTAGAGAAGCATATCATTGATACTTGGTTTTTGACACCTAAAGTCAGGGCTTAATGCCAGGTGTTTCATTACCGTAAAGATGAAGTTTAGTGTAAAGAGCGAGGACAATATTTCTTCGCTCTTTTTTATATAGCAAAGGAGCGGTTTTACGCTTAGAACCCTTCTTTCTTGCGAACCAATCTTAACTCTCTTCTCTTAATGGCATTATCCCACTCCATGCGTTCGCCGTTATTCTCTAAAATGAGGCCGGGAACGGGGGTGGGTTTTCCATTATCCCCCATGGCTACCATGACGAAGTAAGCCCGGTTGATGGGATGTCTGGTGCCGTCCGGTTCCTCACGGTAAGTGTCTACGCGGACTTCCATGGAGGTATGTCCCACATGGGTGACCTTGCCGATCAGCACGATGATATCGTTCAGATAAGCCCCGGATTTAAAATACAAATTGTCGATGGCTACCGTGGTGGCATCTCTGCCACAGTGCCTTCTGGCGGTAGCACCGGCCACTTCATCGATCCATTCCAGAAGTCTTCCGCCGAACAGTCTTCCGAATCCGTTGATATCGGGATGGATGACGACGTGGAGCTGATGAGTCTCGGAATCGGAGACTTTTTTTGCGGGCAGAGTATCTTTTGTTATTTCTGTATTTTGAGTAGTATCTGATGCGTTCATATCTTAAGGACCTCACAGTTTATTTTCTGAAATATCATGATGGAATCTCTTTTACGGAAAAAAGAAAGTTTCTGAAACGTAGTATAACACAATATCAAAAAAAAGGCCATCTGCATATGATTTTACTTTTGGGATATTCTATTTCATGGGAAAGGAGAGGAATCGGTTGATAAAACAGTTATTTCTCATAATAACAGGAGCAAGTTACGGCCTGCTTTCAGCAGCGGGAGTATTTACGGTATTGGTGGCGGTAGGACTGATTCCGAGATTCGCCGGTAAGACACATACCTCACGCCATGTATTGCTATATGAAGAGATGGTCATCTTCGGAACGCTGGCGGGATGTTTTGTTACGGTTTTCCCGGAATACAGTCAGTGGGGGAACTTCCTGCGGGAAAATTATCCTGGGAAAAGGGAACTTTGGACAATCCTTGGGAATGCAGCGCAGGCTGTGTTCGGCGTATTTTCCGGTATGTTTATCGGATGCCTGGCGCTGGCAATCGCAGAGATGTTGGACAGTATTCCTATCTTTGCCAGGAGAATTTCCTTCCGGCATGGACTGGGCTTTGCGATTTTGGGTATGGCGGCCGGGAAATTATGCGGATCCTTACTTTATTTTGCAACGGAATTCCACAGGACGGCACAGTAAAGCGGAATCGTAGGAAAACAACGGACCGAATGTTAGAAGGTGAAAAATGAAGCAGATAACGGTGTATTTAAAATGTGACAGAAGCGCAGAAGTACAGGCGCAGGATGTGTTCTTAAAGGATGTGGCGGAAGTGCGCTGTCAGGATCCGGTGCTCCAGGCAAAATTGAAAACCATAAAGGTGCATCACTTTTCTCAGGAGGGTGAGAAGCGCTGCGTTATGAGCTGCCTGAAACTGGTGAGTCTCATGGAAGAAGTCTGTGCGGATATCGATGTGCAGGTGGTGGGAGAGACAGATGTGCTGGTGGAATGGGTCAGCGTAAACCGGCACAAAGGCTGGCAGCAGTGGATTAAAGCGGTCTTTGTATGCCTGATCAGCTTTTTCGGCACCGCCTATACTATTATGGCTTATCATAATGATGTGGGGATCAATGATGTGTTCACGGAAGTGTATCGTATGATCATGGGAGCGGAGCCCGGTGGGCTGAATACGCTGGAAGTAGCGTATTCCCTGGGGCTTGCGGGAGGGATCATTGTGTTCTTCAACCATATCGGCGGCAGGCGCCTGACCAAAGATCCCACTCCCGTGGAAGTCTCCATTAAAAATTACGAAACCGATGTGGACAAGACCCTGATCGAGCAGGCAGGGCGGGAAAGTAAGGAGATAGAAAGTTAGTGACTTAACAAATATTCTGCCAGATCCACTGCGGTCTGTGCGTGCTCGGCATTGGCATAGATACCCATGACGATGCCGTCACCGCGGAAATAATAGGTATCGGTCAGATCCTTGCAGCCGGTCAGGCAGATGCCTACCGGCACGGGATCCTGCATCTCCCCGGGATGGAAGGGATCGGGATAGTCCGGCGTGTAATCGGTATTCATATCATCATTGGCTGCTTCGACAGCCCGTACCACTGTTCTGTCTACATAATAGAAATAAGGCTCCAGTGCCTGCATCTGCTCCTCTGTGAGAACATCCCGCAGATCGTAAAACATACTGCTGTTGGCATATTTTTGGAAAGAAGTGAAATCCGTGATCATGCAGTCCAGCTCATTGGCTGCCACATACACCATCAATTTCTGGGAAGAAGTGATGGAAGTCTCGTCCATACTGTCCTCCACGATGCGGATGGAAGTATCAAAAGTGATATCACTGGTGTTCAGATCAATGCCTTCTTTTCCGGCGAAGTCTGTCACAAATTCCGGCTGCTCCGAAGTCGTCTGATCCAGAAGACTGGCGTTCAGCATCACGGCATAAAAAACAGGATCCTTCCGGTCTCTCAGCTGCTGTACAAAACTGACGATCATGATGATCACCACCAGGGCAATGATGACATGCCATTTATAATAGTACCAGAAATATTGTAGTTTTTCCTTCGGCGTACCGTTTTTTAATGCCTCTCGTTCTTCTCTGAATTCATCCATTACTGCCATGGGGAGATCCGCCTTTCTGTTACGGAGATTCGGCAGTCCGCTGCACTCCGTGTAAGTTTTTCACAATATATTAATGATAAAGGTTCCCTATCCGAAAGTCAATGAACGAAGTGTGAGGGGAATCTAAAAAAACAATTAAATTGACGGGAAAATCCGGGCATGCCTTGCAAGTTTCGTACGGATGATATATCATATATAACAGAAGTTGCCCGGGTAGAGTATTTTTCACGAAAGGGAAACAGACTGTATTATAAAATAAGCGAAGAGAAAAGGAAACAAAAAATGAGTGAGTCTTATGTAGAATGTCTGGTAAAAGCAAAACAGCCCGCATGGGCAAAGATCCTGAAAGTATTATTGATCGTGCTGAC
>OQVS01002219.1_pt1 | contig 12583 bp, 16 predicted proteins | sample 1691601 | NCBI WGS metagenome assembly OQVS01 (sample SAMN03418268, study PRJEB22391) | human gut metagenome | biome: human-gut; feature: organic feature; material: feces | host: Homo sapiens | place: Tanzania | collected 2013-01 | reverse complement strand
TGGTTAATGCGGCTGTTTGGCAAGCCCAAAACGACAGATAAGGAGTAAAAATGCAAGTTATGTTGAGATTTTTCGTGTGTCCAAAGTGCAAAAAAGAAAGCGAAGTGCTTTTTCACACCTTTCAGTGGATTGATGAAAAAGGTTTCAAACCACCACAATGCGATGAAAATGCGGAGTATAAAGATGGTTTTATATACTGCAAAAATTGCGGTGTGCGTATGAAAGAAAAGCTATCTGCGTTTTCTGTGGTGGTAGATAAAATCGAAAGATTTATCAAAAGCCTTTTCAAATGACAAACAAAGCGTCCGCAAAGACACTAAACTAAATTTACACCAAAAGGAGAGAAATGAAAAAGCAAATTTAAAGACACAAAGCAAATAAGGCTTTGAATTTAGCCTTATGCTTTGTAAGAGAATTAAAACCGAGTTTTTGAGCGTTTGAAAGCAAATTCAAGCACTCATTTAATACCTTGAATTTAAGCCATAAATTTAGGGGAATTATCTTTGTTAAATTTTGACAAAGATAACAAAATTTGCGAAAGGCAAAGAAAGGATAAAAAATGGCAAATGCAAATATAAACCACAGCAACATTGATGGTTCAAGGGAAATACAAGAACTCACGCAGAGTTTAGAGCGGCTTGGTAATTTGTCTGAAAAAGACAAAATAAAAATCGCTAAAAACATACAAAATGTTTTTAAAAAAAATCTCAATGTCCTTATAGCAGGGGCTACGGGGTCTGGCAAAAGCACCACTATCCGCGCTTTGTTTGATGAGGGTAAAATGAGTGAGCAAGATAGGCGAAATTTACGCATAAGCGATAGTGCTAAACCGCAAACAATGGAAATTCGCTCTTACAAGGTAGGCAAAAACCTTACCTTGTGGGATAGCCCAGGGCTTGGCGATGGCACAAAAGATGATGAGCATATCGATAAAATCCGTGAAAAATGCCGTGAAAAAGACGAAAATGGCAATGGGTTGATTGATTTAGGGCTTGTCATCATAGGAGGGATTGCGTCAAGGGACTTAGAATCCACTCTTAAAACCATAGATGTGCTTGTAGATGAGCTGTGTGTAGGCGAAAAAGACGAAGCACGAGTAGTCGTAGCCATAAACAAATGCGACTTAGCAGGAAACAACCCTAAGGCGAGATTTGATTATGACAAAAACGAGCCTAGCGATGAGCTTAAAGCTGAACTTGATGAAAAAATTCGAGGTTTCAAAGCGAGATTTAAAGAAAATCGAAGCTCGAAATTTAGGATAATGTATTATTCAGCTGGATATTATGATGAAAAAACGCAAACGCATTATAAATCTTATAATTTAGATAAATTGCTGTTTTTCATTATACAAAGTGCTCCTAAAATAAAGAGATACATTGTTAAAGGAGTAATCAATGTTGGGGTTGATGATGGAGAGTATAAGAAAAAGATAGAAGAATCGTGGCTTGACTCTCTTAAAGAAGCTGTATCAGATGGCATTGACTTTGTCGGTGATATGATGGATAAAGTTGGAGATGTCGCACAAAAAATGCTGACTGCTTTGCCTGTGGGAGAAAAATTGTGGAACACAGGAAAGGCAATTTTAGATAAGATAAAGCCTAAATGGTGGCCTTTTTAAAGGCTTTTACATTGTGGCATACACGCCACAATGCCTTAAATTAAGGAGCAAAAATGATACGCCCAAAACCCTTTATCGCCGTTTGTAAAAAGTGCGGCAGGGTGAAATTCATCACCCCAAAAAGCGATGCGCTAAGCTTTGATGAAATCGCCCCGCATTGTGAAAAATGCGGCGAAAGTATGCAATCAGGCGTAAATGCGCTTGTATCGCTTGCAAAGAGCATTTTTAAGCCGAACAAATGAGCCTTTACGCGCGTGGCAATCCATAAATTTTAGGCAAAAGCCTAAAATTTGCCACAATGGCTTATTTGTTGTCATACTGAGCTTTCGTTAGGAAAGCGAAGTATCTATAAATTCAAAGCGTGTCTTAAAATTCTTTGGATATTTCGCTAACGCTCAATATGATAATATGGATTTTTCGCCTTTTTGCAAAGGCTCAAAATGACAAAGTCTTGCCGTCTTTGCAAGTGGATTTTTTGCTGCGGCTACGCCTTGCACGTCGCCCAGTCGCTACGCTTAAAATGACAAAAGCGGATTTTTGTTTTAAGTTGCGCTTTGCACGCTGTTTGGTTGCTCATTAGAGCTTAATTTACCGCTACCACAGCCATAGCAAAGCCGCCATCGTGGGCTATGCTGAGTGAGCTTTGTTTTATCTTAAATTTTTTTTTGATTTTTTTAGAAAATTTAAGCTTTGGGGCGTTTTTTTTGTCTTTTTGAATTTGTATGTCTAAAAAGCCACATTCCCTACAAATGCCCACGCCCAAAGCCTTGCTCGCTGCTTCTTTTGCCGCGAAAAAGCCTGCTATGCTTTGAGCGTTTGTGGCTAAATTCTGCTCGTTTTGGCTTAAAATTTTATCCAAAAAATTCTTTCCATAACGAGCGCAAATCCTTTCTATCCTAGCGATGGCAACTATATCACAGCCTATCATCACTCGCCTTAAATTCAGGCTTATTGCACGACAAAGTCGGTGAAATAGATATTTTTGACAAAGCCGTCTGTGAGAATTTCGTTGATTTTGCCGACAAGCTCGTCTTTTAAACGCTCTTTACCCTTTGCGGTGCTGATTTCTTCAAAGGTTTTTGAAGTAAGCGTGCGGATAACGACATCGCGGATAATGGCTGTCTTTTTATCAAGCTCAGGCTGCAACAAATCCGTGTTTTGCTCTAATTGCATCGTGCATTTGACATAGCGCGCCCCGCCTTCGCTCAGTAAATTCAGCGTAAAGCTCTCCAAAGGATACATAGCGCCTATATTTGCGTAATCACTCCCCCGCGCTGCGCCCGTTGGCGCACCACCGCGTGCCTTGTTTGCTTGTCCAGCAGCAGCCCCAGCCGCCGCACTTGTCGCTGGCGGTGCTTCATCAGGACCTTGAAACATAAAAAACCCGATAAGCCCCACCACAGCAAGCAAAACGACAAACAAAAACACCACGATGATAAGCACCACCGAGCCGCCTTTCTTTTTGCTCGTTTTTTCTTCTTTTTCTTCGTCTGCCATTTTTTGTCCTTTTTTGCGAAATTTTAAAGAATTTTTTGTAAAATTGTAGCGAAAATTTGTCAATTTTTGCTTAAAAAAGGAAAATTTATGTTAGATGTGATTTTTAGGGAGTATGACATTCGTGGGCTTTACGGCAAGGAGCTTGATGAAAAAAGTGTCAAGGCAATCGGCTATTTGCTGGGACTTTTAATGCTCAAAAAGGGCTGTAAGAATGTAAGCGTAGGCTATGATGCTAGATATAGTGCTGATGAGCTTTTTGGCTATCTTGTAAGCGGGCTAAACTTTGCAGGCATAAAAGTCTATAATTTAGGGCTTGCGCCAACTCCGCTTGGGTATTTTAGCCTTTATGTGGGCGCGAAATTTGACGCAAATGTGATGATAACAGGCTCGCACAACCCAAAAGACTACAACGGCTTTAAAATCACCATAGGCAAAGAGAGTTTTTTCGGGGCTGAGCTTAAAGCCTTTGGCAAGCAAGTGCAGGACTTTTTGGCAAATGACGAGTATATCATAGATAATGCGGCGTGTGAAAAATACGATATTTTAAGCCTTTATGTTGAATTTATGAGCGAGCAGTTTGCGCATTTAAGGGGCTTTGAGTATGAATTTGGCATTGATTGTGCGAACGGCGCAAGTGGCGTTGTCATCAAACCCTTGATAAAAGCCCTAAATTTAAAGGCTAGCATACTTTTTGCCGAGCCTGATGGGCAGTTTCCAAACCACGCCCCAGACCCGACAGAACACGAAAATTTAAGGGCTTTGCAGGATTTGCTCGCTCAAAATCCGCGCATTAAAATGGGCTTTGCCTTTGACGGAGATGCCGATAGAATGGTAGCTTTAAACACACAGCACATTTTTTGTGGCGATGAGCTTTGCTATCTTTTTGCTAAAAATATCCCAAATCCACGCGTTTTGGGTGAGGTAAAATGCTCGAAAAATCTTTTTGATGAAGTGGGTAAATTTGGCGAAATTTTTATGGGAAAAACGGGACATTCAAACATTAAAAAGATGATGAAGGCTCAAAATATCGATTTAGCCGCTGAGGTGAGCGGGCATATCTTTTTCAAACACCGATATTTTGGCTATGATGATGGCATTTATGCCTTTTTGCGTGCGTTGGAGCTTATCCACAAGGGCTTTGACTTGCAAGCGATGATAGAAGCCTTGCCAAAGCTCTATACAACCGATGAAATCAAAATTCCCGTGAGCGAAGAGCAAAAATTTCAGCTTGTTGAAGCCTTTAAGAGTGCGGTAAAGGCTGGCGAACTCGGTGGTGTAAAGGATTTGTGCGAGATAGATGGCGTTCGAATCGACTTTGGCTTTGGCTGGGCTTTACTTCGTGCTTCAAATACAAGCCCTTACCTCATCACGCGCTTTGAAGCTACGAGTTTGGAGCAGGCTAAAAGCTTGCAAGAAAAGGTTTTCACACTCTTTGAAAGGGTAAAGCAAAATTTATAAGCCACGCGAAGCATTCTTTTGTGGCTTGTTTTGCGCTTAAATGAAGTGGTTTAAGATTTTGGGGCAAAAACTCTTTGAATTTAGGGCGCAAAAGATAAATTTACGCTGTGGCTTTAAGGGGCATTTTACCACAATGCAAAGCATTTGTTGGTAGAAAATTTCTCCACTTTATAGAAATGTTAAGAAAAAAAAGATATAATCACAAGTTCATTATGAATTTTTCAGAAAGGATAGAGCGTGAAAGAACGAACCTTATCTATCATCAAGCCCGATGCGGTGGCAAAAGGTGTCATCGGCAAGATTTTAGACCGCTTTGAAAGCAACGGCTTGCGCGTGGCAGCACTCAAAAAGCTGCATTTGAGCAAGGCACAAGCTGGGGATTTTTACGCAGTGCATAAAGAACGACCATTTTTTAGGGATTTGGTTGAATTTATGACAAGCGGACCTGTGGTAGTGTCGGTTTTAGAGGGCGATAACGCTGTGGCAAAAAACCGCGAGCTTATGGGCGCGACAAACCCAAAAGAAGCCAAAGCTGGCACGATTCGCGCTGATTTTGCGCAAAGCATTGACGCAAACGCCGTGCACGGCAGCGATAGTTTAGACAACGCAAAGATAGAAATCGAATTTTTCTTCAAAAATGACGAAATTTTGTGAATTTTTGAGTAAAATTTGAGCTTAAAACGATGAAAATCGCCTTTTCTAAACTAGGACAAGTCGCTTACCCTTTCAAACTAAACCTTGAAAATATGGTGTTTGAGGGCGAGTTAAAACGAAAAGATGCCAAGCTAGCGCAGGTTGCTATGCGTATGAAAGGCTTTGTGTATCGTGCTTGTGATAGTTGCGGGCGCGAAATGGAGCTTGCTATCGATGAAAACATAGCACTTTTAGCAAGCGATGGCATTTACAAAGACGAAAACAACACGCTCAGCGATGTCGTGGAGTTTTATGATGCCCAAATAGACTTAATCGAGCTTGCTATAAGCGAGCTAGAAAGCTATTTGAGCGATTATTTTTACTGCGAAAGCTGTAAAATTCATCATTAGAAAGGACAAAAAATGGCAGTTCCAAAAAGACGAGTAAGCAAAAGCCGCGCAGCAAAGCGCAGGACGCACTACAAGGTGAGTTTGCCTATGCCCGTAAAGGATAAAGACGGCACTTACAAGATGCCACACCGCGTCAATCCACTGACAAAAGAGTATTAAGCGATGATAAGCATTGCCATAGACACGATGGGCGGGGATTATGGCGAAAAGCCCATCATCGAAGGGCTGGTGCAAGCGTTGCGCGAGAAGCCTTTTAACGCTGTGCTTGTCGGTAGGCGTGCGCTTTTAGAGCCGCAAATTCCGCAAGATTTGCGTGAATTTGTGAGCTATGAAGAGGCAAGTGATGTCTTTCGTATGGAAGAAAGTGCCACAGACGCACTCAAACACAAAGAAAGCACCATTTACAAAGCCATAGAGCTTGTGCGCGACAAAAAAGTCCAAGCCATCGTTTCAGCAGGACACAGCGGGGCGACTATGAGCCTAGCTACGCTTCGTATCGGCAGGATAGATAATGTCTTACGCCCAGCCATAGCCACTTTGATGCCAAGTGTTACGGGCAAAACCCTTGTTTTAGATGTCGGAGCGAACACGGACTGCAAGAGTGAGTATTTGTTTCAGTTTGCCATAATGGGCGAAGCCTACGCCAAAGAAGTGATGAAAATCGCAAAGCCCCGTGTAGCCTTACTTTCAAACGGCGAAGAGGAAAGCAAAGGCAACGAACTCACCAAAGAAGCCCACGCTTTGCTTAAAAAAATGCCAAATTTCATCGGTAACGGCGAGGGGCGGGACATTTTTAACGGCGAGGTTGATGTGCTTGTGTGTGATGGATTTAGCGGCAATCTAGTGCTAAAAGCCACTGAGGGAGCGGTAACTGCGGTGTTTGACTTGCTGAAAAAGCACATTAAAAGCTCTTTTGTCGCGATGCTGGGCGTGCTGTTTTTAAAGCCTGTTTTTAGAAAACTCAAAAAGCATATCGACTGGCAAGAGTATGGCGGTGCGCCGCTGCTTGGCATAAACGGCTGTGTCATCATAAGCCACGGCAAGAGTGATGGGCGCGCGATAAAAAACGCTATCTTTCAAGCCCTAAATTTCAGCGAATCCAAAATAAATCAAATCATAGAAAGCGAGCTATCCGCCTTTGCGAAGTGAAAATGCTGAATTTAATCACGATAAAAAAGGGCTTTCGAGCAACTTTCAAGCGAGCTTAAAAAGCATAGCCGCCTTTGCGCCAAAGCGGATTTTAAGCAATGCTGATTTAGAAAGGCTTGTGGATACCACAGATGAGTGGATAACTAAGCGCACGGGCATTAAAGAACGGCGTATCGCTGATGAGCGCGAAAGGGCGAGCGATTTAGGCACAAAAGCCGCTCAAATAGCCATACAAAGGGCGAATTTAAGCCCGAGCGACATTGATGCGGTGATTTGCGCGACTTTAAGCCCTGATTATTTCACTATGCCCTCCACAGCCTGCCTTATCGCCGCGAATTTAGGCTTGCAAGGCATAAGCGCCTTTGATATATCAGCAGCTTGCGCTGGTTTTATCTATCTCTTGCAAGTAGCAAAGGCACTTGTAGAAAGCGGAGCAAAGCGAAATGTCCTTATAATAGGGGCTGAAAAGACTAGCTCTCTTATGGACTACACGGACAGAAGCATTTGCATACTCTTTGGAGACGGAGCGGGCGCAGCTGTGGTGAGTGCGGGCGAAAAAAACCCCATCATCGATGTGCATACAGGCGCAAATGGGGACTATGCCGAGCTGCTACACACGCAAAGAGCCGACAAATCCAGCCTTTGCGCCCCGCTTACTATGCAGATGAAAGGCAACGAAGTTTTTAAAATCGCCGTGCAAACCCTGCAAAACAGCGTGGAGCAAATCCTTACCAAAAACCGCATTTCGCCCGATGAAATCGACCTTTTTATCCCGCACCAAGCGAATTTGCGCATCATCAAAGCCGTGCAAGAGCGCCTAAACCTGCCCGATAGCAAGTGCGTGCTGACCATAGATAAATTTGGCAACACCAGCTCAGCGTCCATTCCTATGGCGATGAACGAAGCTTATGAGAGCGGACGGCTCAAAAACGGGCATTTGTGCTTGCTCGATGCCTTTGGCGGCGGCTTTGTGTGGGGTTCTGCACTGCTTAAATTTGACGGAGCGGATTTTAAGGGCTAAACAAAAAGGCAAAGTCCTAAATTTCTCATCATACCGAGCTTTGGCGAAGTATCCACACAAATTCCGCAATCCATAAGCGAAAAATTCCAAAAAAATTTTCTCATTTACCTTTATGAAAAAAATTAAAGATATAATTTCTTTGTCAATAAAAATTATTATTTAGGAGGACACAAATGATTGTTACAAAAAAGGCTCAGGAGCTTAGCGCACCAGCAGTTTTAGGCAACAACCAAATCGTTGAGAGTTTCAGTCTCTACAAAAACATAGGCAGCAAGGGTGCGGTGGTGTTTTTTTACCCAAAAGACTTCACCTTCGTTTGCCCGAGCGAAATCATCGCTTTTGACAAGCGTTACAAGGATTTCAAAGAGCGTGGCATCGAGGTTATCGGCGTGAGCTGCGACAACGAGTTTTCGCATTTTGCGTGGAAAAACACAGCGATTGAAAACGGCGGCATAGGCGATGTGCAGTTTCCGCTGGTTGCTGACCTTAAAAAAGAGTGGGCGCGTGCCTTTGATGTGCTTTTTGACGAAGCAGTCGCACTTCGCGGCTCGTTTTTGCTTGACAAAGACGGCACCGTGCGCCACGCCGTCATCAACGACTTGCCACTTGGGCGCAACATTGATGAGATGATAAGAATGGTTGATACTATGCTTTTCACCAACGAACACGGCGAGGTTTGTCCTGCTGGCTGGCACAAGGGGCAATCGGGTATGAAAGCTGACCCCAAAGGCGTGGCTGATTATCTCAAACAAAACGCGTCAAAGCTCTAAACAAACGGCGTTAAACTTGCGTTTAATGCTTTTAACGGCGGTGTTTTCAGCACCGCCAAATCTTTTTGCTTGAATTTTGCCCGTAAATTCAAAATTTACTCACAAATTTAACCCACAAATTCGCAAATTTATCCGTAAATTCAAAAAATCCGCTCACAAATTTAAAAATTTTACGCACAAATTTAAATTTTACTCGCAGAATTTAAAAATTTCACACGCAAATTCAAAGTTTTACTCGCAACTTTTAAATTTTCGCACTCAAATTTAAAATTTTACGCACAAAATGCAAAAATCATAAATTTTCATCTCAAACAAAGCTTAAAATTCAAAGGAAAATCAAAATTTGTGGTAAATTTAAGCAGACAAAACGGCACTTTTAGCACAATGCACCAAGAGTCCTTGCGGACTCTTGATTACGCATAAATGTCCAAACCTTCGCTCTCGCTACCATTTTCCGCGTCCGAAGTGGCGTTTATAAGCTGTTCTAACGCCTCCTCATTTGAATCAACGGCTTTTTTAAGTGCATTCACACTCGTGGCAACGAGTAACGAAGCATTGCTTACGCCTGAAATCATCTCAGCTCCTTCTAATTGATTCTAGGCAAATATCGGCAAATTTGCAAAGTCATAAAGACTTTAAAGGCTAAATTTGCAAATTATTTTTTCTTGCACGCACTTTCAAGCGCATTGTCAAGCATCCAAAGGGCTTTTTCAAGCTCGGCGATTTTATCTTGGGCTAGATTTGAAGTCGTGCTGTCATTTTCCTTGCTCGCAAGCTCGTCAAGCTTTTGAAACTCGCCCAAAAGATAGCTGTAATCGCTCTTTACGCACTCTAAAACCTCGCTTGCCGTGAAGCAGTCCTTTTGCAAAGGCTTGATTTTAGCGTGTTCGAGCAGGGCTTTTGGGCAAACAAGCGCCTTGCTTTTAAGCTGCAAAGCCCGCTCCGCCGTGTCATCAAAGAGCTTTGCCATAGCCTCATACGCTTCCTCAGTGTAAGCGTGGATAGCGTAAAACTGCAAGCCTTTGACATTCCAGTGATAGTTGTGAAAACGCACCCAAAGGCTGTGCGCGTCCGCTTGGATTTGGAGAAGTTTTTCTGTAACTTTTGACATTTTTGTCCTTTCTTGTGAAAATTCAAATTTTCATCGCTCATCTTGCAAATGGCTTAAAATTTAAGTCAAATTCACAAAAATCGCAAAGGAAATTTGTAAAAACAAGTATAGCATAAATTTTCTAAACAATAAAAATTATTATTTAAATTTTTCTCTTTTTTTATGCATTTACTCAAAAAATTCAATCGTAAATCAAAAGCAAACCGCAGCCGTGCTAAAATTTGCGCACAAATTTTTACACAAAGGAGCTACAATGGCTTACAGAATCGAACACGACACTATGGGCGAGGTTAAGGTCCCTGATGAGAAGTATTGGGGAGCGCAAACTGAGCGGAGTTTTGAGAATTTCAAAATCGGCATCGAAAAAATGCCACGCGTGCTGATTTACGCTTTTGCAAATCTCAAAAAGGCTTGCGCGATAGTAAATTGCAAGCTCAAAAACGGGCTTGATGAAGAGCGCAAGAACGGCATTGTCAAGGCTTGCGATGAGGTTTTAGCGGGCAAACTTGATGACAATTTTCCCCTTGCCATTTGGCAAACGGGCAGCGGCACGCAAAGCAATATGAATGTCAATGAAGTCATCGCAAACAAAGCCACAGAGCTGCTTGGCAAGGATTTTCGCAAGGAAAAATTCGTCCATCCAAACGACCATGTGAACCGTGGACAAAGCTCGAACGACACCTTTCCCACAGCGATGAGCATAGTGGCTGTGGAGCAGGTAGAAAAAAAACTTATCCCCGCTATCGATGAGCTTATCGGCACTTTCAAAAAGAAAGTGAGCGAATTTAAGGACATCATCAAAAGTGGGCGCACGCACTTGCAAGATGCGACTCCGCTTACTTTGGGGCAAGAATTTAGCGGCTATTTGTCTATGTTGGAGCATAGCAAAGAGCAAATCATCGCCAGCTTGCCTACTTTAAGAGAGTTAGCCATAGGCGGCACAGCTGTTGGCACGGGGCTAAACGCACCAGCAAATTTCAGCGAAGAAGTAAGTGCTGAGCTTACAAAGCTCACAGGCGTGAAATTTGTGGCAAGTCCAAATAAATTCCACGCTCTTACCAGCCACGATGCTATCGTTTTCACGCACGGCGCGATGAAGGGCTTGGCGGCGAATTTGATGAAAATCGCAAACGACATTAGATGGCTTGCAAGCGGTCCTAGATGCGGGCTTGGCGAGCTAAACATACCCGAAAATGAACCCGGAAGCTCGATAATGCCGGGCAAGGTAAATCCCACACAATGCGAAGCCGTAACGATGGTAGCCGTGCAAGTTATGGGAAATGATGTAGCCATAGGACTTGGAGCGTCTCAGGGTAACTTTGAGCTTAATGTTTTCAAGCCTGTCATCATTTATAATTTCTTGCAAAGCCTTGATTTGCTTGCTGATTCTATGCACTCGTTTAACATTCACTGCGCGCAAGGCATCACAGCGAACAAAGAACGCATAGATTATTATTTGCACAACTCTTTAATGCTCGTAACTGCGCTTAATCCACACATAGGCTATGAAAATGCGGCGAAAATCGCCAAAAACGCACACAAAAAAGGCATTTCTCTCAAAGAATCGGCTTTGGAGTTAAAGCTTGTGAGTGAGAGTGATTATGACAAATTTGTCGTGCCTAAAAATATGATTCACCCGCTTGACAAAAAATAAGCGAGTTTTTGCAAGCACGGCGGGCTAGGCTTTTGCCCATCATTGTGAGCTGTTTGCAAAAATTTGCGTGGCAGATGCGCCACCGCTGCGAGCAAGTGAAGTTTCTCATTTGATGATGAAATATCCACGACAGCGTGGATATTTCGCTTGCTACGCTTGCAAGGCACTTTGACAAACTTTTTCATCACTCAACACTTTCATCAAACAAAACTTAAATTTTTACGCATTTTCTGTTAAAATTTAAGGCAAAAATTCACAAATTTTAGGCAAAATTCAAAAATAAATCACAAATCTAAAACAAAGGCAAAAAGCAAAGAAAGGGTGGATTTATGGTAACAATCGAGTTTTTAGGACCCATTGAAAAAGCAAGCATTGAGCTTGACATTTGCTCTTTGAGTGAGCTAAAAGCGCACTTGCAAAAGGACGAGGCTTTGAAAGAGTGGCTTGGGCTGTGTGCTGTGGCTGTCAATGATGAAATCGTTTCTAGCGTGGATACGCCCTTAAAAGATGGCGATAAAATCACACTTTTGCCGCCTGTGAGCGGAGGTTAAGCTATGTTTGAGCTGTATAATGGAGCTTTGAGCGTTACTCAAATTCACAAAGCGTGGTTTGAACGCTACAAAAGCGAAAATTTAGGCGCGATGATTACTTTTTGTGGGATTGTGCGTGATGAAAATGGCATTGAGGCTTTGTATTTTGAGATTTACGAGAAATTGCTTAAAGCTTGGTTTGACAAATGGTGCGAAAAAGTGGCGCAAGATAAGGTAGTGCTGTGCTTTGCGCACGCCAAAGGGGAGGTTAAAATTCATCAAAGTAGCTATTTTGTGGCGGTTATCAGCAAGCAAAGAAAGCTAGGGCTTACGCTCATCAATGAATTTGTCGAGGATTTTAAGGCAAATGCGCCTATTTGGAAGTTTGATGTAAAAAATGGCGTGAAAACTTACGCCTTTGAGCGTTCATCAAAGCTCAAACACGCTGGAATTTTGGGGTAAAAATGAGCTTAATGTCTTATGAAAAAGGGCTTGAAACCTTGCTTGCAAGCGTTTTGCCCTACGAAAAAGTCGAAAAAATCGCCCTTACAGAGTGTTTAGGGCGCATTTTAGCCTGCGACATAAGCGCACGCGATGATTATCCAGCCTTTGCCACAGCATCAATGGACGGCTACGCCGTTCGCTTTGCCGAGCAAGAAAACGCCCTTAAAATCATCGGTTCAGTGCCTGCTGGGACCTTTCCAAAATACTCACCCAAAGAAAATGAATGCG
>OQVS01002218.1_pt1 | contig 12589 bp, 7 predicted proteins | sample 1691601 | NCBI WGS metagenome assembly OQVS01 (sample SAMN03418268, study PRJEB22391) | human gut metagenome | biome: human-gut; feature: organic feature; material: feces | host: Homo sapiens | place: Tanzania | collected 2013-01 | reverse complement strand
TGGCAACGGAGGAAAGCGTGAAACAAGTATCCGCGGACACCCTCCAGAGCGAGGTTTGTCAAACATGGACGGAGACAGTACCGCAGGAGGAAGCCAAGCTGGAGATACCTCTGGCGGAACTGACTAACCTGCCTGAAAAGGCAGAGTACCGCGCCAAGAACGGACGGGCCAGCGCAACCGTGCAGAACAAAGGTGGCACCATCGTTGTGTATGCCACTTGCGACAGTCTGCAACGCCAGTGCGAGTACTATGAACGCCAGATGGCAAGCTACAAGAACGCGCTGGAACAGCAGAAGAATGAAGCCAAAACGGAAAAGGAACGCAGTTCCAATCCGTGGAAGATGCTTCTCATCGCCTTTATCGTCGGAGTGGCGACCGGCATAGTATTAACAATCACAACAAAAAGAATATGGCAGAAAGTAAGAAATTCATGTACGGCATAGGTGTCGTAAAGTTTGGAGACAAGACCGTCGGCTATATAGAGAAAGGCAGTTGGGACTGGGGCGGAGCCAAGCCCGAGAAGGTCGATGTAGAAGCCGAACAGGTGCCCGGTGCTCCCGTGCTGACCCTCGTCACGAAGAACGGCACGATAGCCCCCACGTTCAACCTCATACAGCTGGATTATGAGAACCTCCAGCTCGCCCTTGGCGGTACGCTTGTCGGCACGCAAGGAGCCTATACCGGTTGGAAAGCCCCGACCGACCTTGTGGAACTCCGAGACAAGTGTGAGATTCAGCTGAAGAGCGGGCAGACAGTGACGATACCGAGTGCCACCCTTATGGCCAACCTCGGAGGCAAGCTCACCCTGACCGAAGTCTCCAAGATAGAGTGCCAGTTGACGGTGAACGCGCCTGATGACGGCAGTGCTCCCTATGATGTGGCCGATACCAAACCAGGGGAGTAGCGCATGAACCGAGCAATCGAAAAAGAAGCGGCGGAGGCACTCCTTGACAGGGGTGTCTCCGTGCCGTTTAAGGACATACGGCTGCCGTTCCGCAAGAAACCCCTGAAGGTGCGCATCACCATGAAGCGTCCCACATTGGCAGGACAGATAGAAATCGGGCGGCAGTATCTGGAGATGGACACCACGGCAGAGGAGGTGCGGACACTGCCCAAGCTGGAGCAGATGCGTTTCATGGCCAGACACGGCAAGCGCCTGTCGCGCATCATCGCCTACACCGTGTGCAGGGGGTATATATCCCGCCATCTGTTTGTGGGGCTGACCGCATGGCTCGTGCGCAACTTTGTGGCGTACCGGTATCAGGTGGCCGCCACCGAGCAGTTCGAGCGTCTGATGGGCACAGACCCTTTTATGAGTATTATCAGATCCGCGGAACGGACGAATCCGATGAAGCTGAGACTGAGCCAAAAAAAGAAGGGGAGTTAAGGACCGAGTATGAAGGTTCCCATAGCCCTTTCGGATTCGTGTGGCAGATAGCCAGCGCGACAGGCTGGAGCGTGGACTACATACTCCACGGCGTGAACTACCAGACCCTCATCATGATGCTGTGCGACGCCCCACGTTACATCAAGAAGAAAGCCGGCAGACCCGACAGCGGCAAGACCGCCGAGGAGGAAGCCGAAGACATCGCAGGATTTTTCCAAAGTAAACTGAATTGAAAACATGAGCAAGCCCGTAGAGATAGAGTTCCTGATGAAGGACAAACTGAGTGACGGTATCGACAATGCCAACGCGCATATCGACACCCTCATCGACAATGCCAAGAAAGCGGCCGAGCTGGTGAACGCCAAGATAGCCGAGCAACACAAGGTCATTGACGGCGTGGCCGCTGACCTCAGCCGTATGGAAAGGCAGCTTGCAGGCATGAAACCCGGTACCGCCCAGAAGGAACTTGCCGCCGATGTCATGGCTTGCCGTAAGGTGCTGGACGAGGAGCGGAACACACTCGTCTATCTGGAGAAACAGCACCGCCAGGCGGAAAAGGCCGTGTCCGACTTGGAGAAGGAGCATGGCAAGCTCTCCGAGTCCAGCACCATGGCGGCTGTGGCGCAGAAGACCCTTGCCGAGCGTATCGCCGAGAGCAAGGACCTGGTGAAGTACACCACGTCCTGTATCAAGGAACTGGAGAAAGCCTACAAGAACGCAGCCCCCGGCAACGCCCAGTCCGCAGCCCTTGCCGAACTCAACGCCGCCAAGAAAGCGCTGGAGGAAGAGAAGCTGATACTCGCCAGCCTCACACGCGAGCAGGAGGAAAACCGGGAGAGCAACAAGCGTCTGGCCATGCAGTTGCGCGAGTTGCAGAACGCGATGGCCAAGATGCGACTGGAGGGGAAGCAGGACACTGCCGAGTACCGCGAGATGGCGGAGAAGGCAGCCCTGCTGTCCGACACCATCGCAGACCTCCACACCCAGACCAAGATACTCTCCAATGACGATGCCAACCTGCAGGGCTTCATGTCCGGCATCAGCGGTCTGTCCGGCATGTTCACCGCCGCCACCGGTGCCGTGTCCCTGTTCGCCTCCGAAAACGAGAACCTTGCCAAGATACAGGCGAGGGTGCAGTCCGTCATGGCTGTCACCATGGGTCTGCAGCAGGTGTTCAACACCCTGAACAAAGACTCCGCATTCCGACTGGTGACGGTGGTGAAGATGAAGAACCTGCTGACGGCTGCCAATACCAGATTGGCAGCGGCCCTCGGCATTTCCACTGCGGCGGCGTCTGCGCTCATGGCGACCCTCACGTTGGGTCTGTCCGCCGTCATCACCGGCCTGATAGTCCTGTTCAACAAATACAGCGACACGCAGGAAGAGGCACGGCAGAAAGCGCAGGAACTCATTGAGGTGGAGAGCGAGGGCAGGGCGCAGATGATAAAGACCCGTTTCGAGATAAACAACACCATTCGCGAGCTGAAGGAGTTCACCGGCAGTAAGGAGGAGGAAAAGAAGAAGACCGAAGAACTGAACCGCAAGTACGGCGAGGCTTTCGGCTACTACGACACCGTTGCCGAGTGGTACGATGTTCTCACGCAGAAAGCGGCTGACTATATCCAGATGCTCTTCCTGCAGGCCAAGGCACAGGCACTGGTCAACAAGGCAGTGGAAGCCGATGACAAGGTGAACAAGCTGAAGGCGACAGATGCCGATGATGTCGATGGCTCCATGGGATGGTTCAAAAAGTCCCTCCTCTATTTTGTGCAAGGAGAGACCAACGGCCAGATAGACGCGTCGGCCATCATCAAGGAGAAAAACGAGAAGAACAAGGAACAGGCCATCGCCGATGCCGAGAAACTCCGTGACGACCTGCTCAAACAGGCGGAGGACTTGACCAAGGAAATGGGCGAGATTGGCAAGAACAGCAATATCGGTGGCCATTCCAAGCCCGAACACAAACCGACCGGTGGAAACGGTGACAAGGGCAGGCAGAAAGAGTTGGAGCGTGAGAAAGCTGCCGAACAGAAACGTGCCGAAGAACTTGCGCGGCTCCGTCAGGAGAACGAGCAGGAAAGCATCGACCAGATGGCTGAGGGCAGTGCCAAGCGAATCCGGCAGATAAAATTCAACTACCAGAAAGAGGAATCCGAGATAAAGGCGCAAGAGGCCAAGTGGCGCGATGCGCAGGGTGGAAATCTCACGGAGGAGCAGGGCAAAGCCCTTGAGGAACGGCTACGGCTGGCACAGGAGGAACAGCGCAAGGGGCTGGAGGAAATCGACAAGGAATCCCTGAAGAACGAACTCCAGGCCATGGTGGACTACCTGCGCGAGTATGGCACACTCCAGGAGCAGAAATACGCCATCGCCAAGGAATACGCCGAGAAGATACGCGAGGTGAACGAGGGCGACGGCACGGCTGAGGAGAAGCGGTGGCAAGTCCGCAAGCTCGAAAAGGAGCGTGACGCTGCCGTCAGCCAGACCAATGCCCAGAACCTTGCCTTGAACATAGACTGGAGTACCACCTTCGAGGGCGTCGGCAACGTGCTCAAAGACGTGGCGAAAGATACCCTCGCCAAGATAGAGGAGTACATGCAGACCTCCGAGTTCAAGAAACTCTCGGCGGAAAACAAGAAAGTCTATACCGACCTGCAGGCGAAGCTGAAGGACGAGACCGGCGGCAACAGCACCAGTGCCTTCAACTTCAGGATATGGGGCACAATCGCCGAGAACGTGAAGACCTACCAGGACAGTGTGCGCACGCTCCGTGATAAGACCGATGCCCACACGCAGGCCGTGGCCGATTTGGAACAAGCGCAGAAAGACCTTGCCGATGCCACCGACGATGCCTCAAAGGAAATCGCACAGAAAGCGGTGGACATAGCGCAGGGCAAGGTCGATGCGACGGCAGCATCACAGAACGAGGCGCAGGAGGCCAGCGACAAGGCACGGAAAACCCTCACCGACAACACCAACGCGGCGGCGCAGGGCATCAAGAACTTTACCGGCTACCTGAACGAGATGTCGGACGGCTCGCTGTACGGCTTTGCCAACGGCATCACCAAACTCATTACCTCGCTCTCCAAAGGCTCTGACGGCATCGGCAAGTCGTTGGGCGAGTTGGGCGGCAAGGTAGGAGGCATCGTCGGTGCCATACTCCAGATACTCGACGCACTGGGTGATGACCCGAAAGGTTTCATCAACGACCTGCTCGACAAGGTTGCCGACACGATAAACAAGGTGGTGGAGGAACTGCCCGAAATCATCATCGATGTCATCAAGGACGTGGGCAACATCGTGCAGGGACTGCTCAGCGGCATTGCCGGGTGGTTCGGCATTGATGACCTTTTCGGACTGAACGGCAATGAGGCGGAGGTGAAAAAGACCATTGAGAACCTGACCGAGCGCACCGAACTCCTGCAGAACGCCATCGAGGACCTGACTGACGTGATGGAGAAAAGCTACGGTCAGAAAGCCACCGATGCCTATGAGCAGGCCAAGCGCAACCAGGAGGAGACCAATGCCAACTATCTGGGCATCGCGCAGGCACAGGCAAGTTACTGGAAACATCACCACAGCTGGAATTACTACTGGAACGGTTTTTCCGATGACCAGACGGCATGGATAAGGCAGAACGTGAAGGAGAACTTCGACGGCAGTATCTGGAGTCTTACACCGGAGGAGATGAAGAAACTCCTCTCCAATGTCGATATAGCCGAGTATATCAAGAACAGCGGCAAGGGTGGCTACGGAAGTGATGTGCTGGATAAGCTGCAGGATTATGCGGACCAGGCGGGAAAGATAGAGGAACTGACCGACAGCTGGCGTGAGACCATCACTCAGATAAGTTTCGACAGCATGAAGGACAGCTTCATCTCCAACTTGATGGACATGAAGAAAACCTCCAAGGATTTTGCCGAGGACTTCGCCACGGACATGCAGAAAGCCCTGCTGAGCTATTCCATGGAAGACCTCATCAACGGCAAGCTGAAGCAGCTGTACGATGACTGGGCGCAGCTCATCTCCGACAAGAACGGGGAACTGACTGAAAAGGACATCGAGGACTTCAACCGCCGCTATGACGAAATTGTGGCGGAGGGGTTGAAACGCAGGGACGAGTGGGCGAAAGTCACCGGCTACGAGGACACGGGCGGTACCAGCCAGAGCGCGAAGTCGGGAGGCTTTACCGCCATGACGCAGGATCAGGGGACGAAGCTGGAGGGCATGTTCACCAGCGGACTGCAGCACTGGTCAAGCATGGACGAGCGTCTGGAGACCGTGGCCGACCGCATGAACCTTGCCGAGAGCCACCTGGCACGGATAGCCGAGAACACCGGCACGAGTGCGGGACATCTTGGTGAGATAAAGGAGGACATCAGGAAAATAGTAAGGGACGGACTAAAAGTGAAATGACATGGACAAGATACTTGGAGGACTGGTGCTGGTGAACGGCACCGACATCTGGAAAGAATACGGCGTGTTCCTCGTCGAGGACAAGCGGGGCGGCATGGATAACCTCACCGCCATACTCACACCGAGCAAGACGAAGAAGGACACCGCCGTGAACATACGCGAGGAGCAGGGCGAGAAATACTCCGCCGCGCTGACACCGAGAAACGAGCCGAGGGACATCACGCTCAACTTCGCCCTGTACGACAAGACACAGGCCGGGTGGTTGCGGAAATACTTCTCGTTCATCAATTTCCTGAAGCAGGGCAAGGGCGGCTGGCTGGACATCGTATTCACGCAGCTTGACCTTACCCTGCATGTGAAATACAGCGAGAGTCCCAAGTTCACACCGCTCACCTACCTGTGGAAAGAGGGCGTGAACGCCGGCAAGTTCAAAGTGAAGTTTCGCGAGCCTGTCCCCATCATCTAACGACATTCTAACAGCATTCCAATATGGTTCTGACGATATACGACAAATACGGCACTGCCCGGACGGACATCTCGCCCGGTGACGGCAGCACCCAGCAGAAGGAGGTGCAGGGAGACAACGTACTGACGCTTTCCTTCACCCATTATGAACACATACCCCTTGATGTGAACGACTATGTGGACTTTGAGGGCGAGCGCTACTGGCTCACCGAGAAGTACGCCCCGGCTCAGAAGAGCGGGGGAGAGTGGTCGTATGATGTGAAATTCTACGGCATCGAGAGCCTGATAAAGCGTTTCCTTGTGCTGGAGACCACAGACAACAATGCCGAGCCAGTATTCACATTGACCGCCACTCCGAGAGAACATGTGGCGATGGTGGTGAAGTGCATCAACAACGGCATGGGACACACCACCGACTGGAAAGTCGGGCAGGTTGACGGCACCGACCTCATTGTCATCGACTACGAGGGCAAGTACTGCGACGAGGCACTGAAGGAGATAGCCGAGAAAGTGGGCGGCAGTGCCGAGTGGTGGGTGGAAGGGCAGACCGTGAACATCTGCAGATGCGAGCACGGCGAGGAAATAATATTGGGGTACGGCAACGGACTGACGAGTCTTGAACGTGACACCGGAAACACCAATAAGTTCTACACACGCCTGTTCCCGATAGGCAGTACCCGCAATATCGATGCGGAGAAATACGGCCACAGCCGTCTGATGCTGCCCGGTGGCCGCCAATATGTGGAACTGCACACCGACGAGTACGGCATCTATGACCACTACGAGAAAGACGCGTTCAGCGGCATTTATCCAAGACGCACCGGTGAGGTGAGCAGTGTGCGCAGTGAGAATGTCAAGGACGATGACGGCAATGCGTTCACCATCTACTATTTCAAGGACAGCACGCTGAACTTTGATCCCAACGAATACGAGCTTGCCGGGGAGACCAAGTGTGTCTCGTTCCAGGACGGTGAACTTGCCGGGCTCGGTACCGATGACGACCACTATTTCGAGGTGAATTTCGACAGCAAGACACGCGAGTTCGAGATAATCACCATCTGGCCGTATGACGACGACACCCAGTTGCCCGGAGGAAAGCTCGTGCCCAAAGTGGGCGACCACTATATCCTGTGGAACGTGCGCATGCCCGACGAGTACTACCCGATAGCGGAGGAGGAGTTCCTGAATGCGGTGGAGAAGTACAATGCCGAGCACTGGAAGGACATCAGCGTCTATAAGGCTCCGACCGACCATGTGTGGGTGGAGGAGAACAATGCCGTGCTCCATGTCGGCAGGCGTGTCCGGCTTGTAAGCGACAAGTATTTCCCTGAAAACGGCTACAGGCAAAGCCGTATCACCAAGATAACGCGCAAGGTGAACCTGCCAAGCCAGATGGATCTGGAAATCAGCGATGCCCTGCAGACCGGCGCACTTGACAAGGTGAACGACAGCATCGGAGAGCTGAAGAACTATACCAAGTCCAGGACGGAGGGCGCAGCTTTGCCCGACATCATACGCTCATGGGACGACACGCAGCCGACCGATAATAACCTGTTCTCCGCAAGACGGAGCCAGCAGGAGTTTCTGAGCAAGAAACGCAACGACCGCACGAAGGGACGGATAACCTTTGAGCAGGGCGTGGTGTTCGGACAGGAGGAGAACGGGCGCGTCGATGGCAAGGGCAATGCCGATTTGCTCACCCTTGTGGTGCGCGAGCTGTTGCGCAGCGCCAACTATGGTGGTAGCGGCATGACGGACAGCGGCTGGCAAATCGGCCTTGACGAGGACCTGCTGTCGCACCTGATAGTTGACAAGATAACCGTGAGGCGCGTGATGAATGTCTTTGAACTGCTGATAAACAAGGTGCGCAGCGTGGGCGGACAGATTTGCGTCAGCGCGGCCAACGGCAAGATAAAGACGGTGCGGGAGCAGGGCGACTACTGGCACATCACCTTCGAGCAGGAGAACACCTTCGTGGCGCACGACCTGATGCGCTGCCAGGTGTTCACCGGCACGTCGCAGAAAGCCTACTGGGTGGAAGTGGCCGGCATCGCGAATGGTGGCATACTTGTGGAGAAATCTGAGTTTGAGACCGCACAGCCCGAAGAGGGCGACGAGTGTGTGCTTATGGGCAACACCGAGACGGCGAACCGCCAGAACCTCGTCCTCATCTCCGCCTCGGAGGACGGCCACCCGAGAGTGGACGTGCTGGACGGAGTGAACGCCAAGAACTTTGACCACGCCCTGCGTGCAAGGCTCGGCAACCTTAACGACATCAAGGACGACCGCTTTCCACTGGATAACCAGCCGAAGGGCAACGGCCTGTATGCCGACAACGTGTACCTGCGCGGCACATTCCTGCTCTCCACCGGCGAGGACATCAAGACCAAACTGGAGATAACGGAGGGCAAGGTGCAGAGTGCCATCGACAGCGTGCGGAACGACTTCCTGAGCGAGAAAGGCTATCTGAACAACCCCACGTTCACATCGGGACTGGAGAAATGGAACTCCGAGAACGAGACCGTGTTCTTCCTTGTCGGCAACAAGTGGATATGGGCCAACGGCAACGTGCTCTCCAAGAAAGGCGACGGCGCAAGCGTGGTCACCGACATGGGGCGTACGGTGGTACGCATACGCAACAAGTACATACTGCAGAAACACGGCAACCTGCGCTATGTGCCCACGTTCCCGACCAATGACGAGGGGCAGAAAGAGGCTCTGCCTGTGTATCTGACATTCTTCTACCGCTGTGCCAAGGCCGGCACGCTGAAGGTTCGCTTCGAGAATGTGGATAAGACAGGCTTTGCCAACTTCAACAGCATGGAGATAAGAGAGAAAATCGCGGAGACCGAAGGCTATGTGCAATATACCGGAAACGGCCTGTGGAACGGTACGGGCGACTTCCGTCTGGAGTTTGACGGATACATCTACATGTACATGCTGGTGCTCAGCACCGACAAGTACGAGGCGCTGACGCACCGCTACCGCACATTGTTCGAGCAGAGCGAGCGGCTTGTGAAAATCTCCGCTGCCGTGTTCGACAAGGACGAGAATATGCTGGAGGAGACAGGGCTTATCACCACCTCCAAGGTGTCGGGCCTGTACGCCATCGACGGGGACGGCAATTTGAAATCCTTTGTCGGTGCGGGACAGGACGGCGTGAAGATAAAGGCCGCCAACATACAGTTGGAGGGACTTGTGACCGCCAATGAGAATTTCAAAATATTGGAAGATGGCAGCATCGAAGCAAAGAATGGCAAGTTTATTGGCGAAATAGAATCTTACAAGGGCACTATAGGTGGCTTTACCATTGGTAATGGACGCATAGGCGCAGAAGCCACGCAGAGCGGAGATGGCGGTTCCCTTGCTATATACAGCAACTTCTTCCGTGTGGGTGGGAACAGCGGTTATGTGATGTTCGGAAATGATGTGATACCTGGAACTGCAGGCGGTGCATTTACCGCCACCGGGCGTATTGTGAACGAGCATCCGAACACATACGGGAACTATGGATTTGACCAGGCGAATTATGGTCTGTTCATTCATGTTTCAGGCGGAACAAAGAACTACGGTATCTGGTCCAATGCTGCATTGATGGCCCCCTCCTTTGTGAATACCAAGGCCAAGATACTGACATTTGACCCGAACAGCAGTACATATACGATAGATTTCTCTCAAGCGAACATCATACTGATGTATTTCAAAAAAGACAAATCCTCCGGGGTGGAGGTTACGCTTCCAAGCGAGTCCTCAGTCGCTGAGAAGTTCGGACTGAGTGAATTGCCCGAGGATTTTGCCACAATTGTGACATTCCGTGTACGAGCCGGGTCGTTACCTATAACGTTGGACGGCATCTACGACCACAATGAGAACCTCACGAATTACAAGATGGCAGAAGGGGACAGTGTGACAGTGCTCATCAGCAAGGTGGACGGCTTCCGCTACCAGATATTGAATCATTCAAGCTAAAAACAGATATACGATGAGAAGGATAGACTTTCAGCATTTCAATGTTTACCTGTCGGTCAGCCACAAGGAGGCGCGGCCGATGGACGTTCGCGAGACCTTCGCGGACATGATATACAACAACGTGAACGGCATCAAGGCGCACGCCCTCGCCCTGAAGATATACGAGAGTGAGGGGGAGGCGGACTACACCGATGACGAGGTGAAACTTGTGCGCGTCGTCGCCGAGCGTCTTTGCGTTCCCGGCTTCATAGACGGACTGAACGAGCAGTTGGATAATAACCCTAACAACGAATGATATGACAGACGAGGAGAAGAAGACCGTCGTTCAGGAAGTCCTGAACCAGATAAAGACAGACAGTCAGAGCGTGGACGAACTGGAAACCGCCACCTCACTTGACAGCGTGAACTCACTCCCGGCCATGCAGGGTGAGAAGGTTGTCCGTGTGCCTGTGTCCCTGCTTGCGAAACCTGCGGAAGACGCGGCCAAGAGAGCAAACGCAGCCGCCGCCACAGCGGACGCATCATCGAGAACGGCCGGAACTGCGGCACAGCAGGCCAAAGACGCGGCAGATGTGGCTTCCGGCGCGGCACTCACGGCCAACAATTCGGCCATGCTTGCCGATGCGGCCACGGCAAAGCTGAATGATGCCATCGCAGCGGCCAACACCCACCCGGTGGTGCTGGTGAACAGCCTTATCGGTGATGCCGACCGCATATTCAGTGACTGGTCTGAAGCGTTGGAGACCATTGCCGGCAACGAGAGCACCGGTGGGGAGAAAGTGTTCACCACCGGCTGCGTGATGATATTCAGAAGTGCGGACGGCTGGGAGTCCTGGCAGTTCACCGGTGACCCCGACAACGACCTCCATGATGCGGAGAAATGGCAGGAATATGCCACAGGCGGCAGTGGCGGAAACACCTGCAACGTGACAGAGGAAATCCCGCTTGAGAGTGGTTACTACACATTGGCGACCGCCATTGTTGCCGTGGAGGAGAAGAAACGTGCCAAGGGACGCTGCATCACCTACGAGACGGCACAGGGCAAGTGGGAGACCAAACAGTTCATCGGCACGAGCCTTGACAGTTGGGAACAGGTGGCGAGCTGGGAGGACTTCGGCGGTGCGGGCAACGTGAAGAGCATTTCTGTAAACGGAAAGAAACAGACGCTTGACAGCGCGGGCAACGTGAACCTCACCATCAACGAGACAGAGGTGGACGAGAGCCTGAACACGAACTCCACCAATCCGGTGCAGAACGCGGCCGTGGCCGCCAAACTTGCAGAGGTCGAAGCCAACACCATATTCGGCGGCAGTGCCGAACTGAGCGATGACGAGAGCACCGTGCGTGTGACGCTGACCAACAAGAGTGGTGCGGAGGTCGTAGGTCTGGACATACCGGCAGGAAAAGGCGGCGGTGGCGGAGAAACCTCCACCACCAAAATCGTGTTGACGGCAGAAACAGACAAGTCCGTCATCAAGGAAGGCGACAAGGCCACACTCACATGGTTCTACGACCACCAGTACAGCAGCGGTGACGAGAAGGGGACATCGACGGGGCAGAAAGCCACGGTGGAGATACAGATGAAACGCGGCGCGACGCTGATGTATTCCGATACGCAGCAGGACGTGAGCAAGGGCACATATACGCTGGACCTGACGAAATACCTCCTTTTGGGCACGACTGACATCTATGTGAAGGCCACCACCACCGATCCGACCACAGGCAAGACGCAGACCAAGCAGAGCTATGTAAGCGTGAAGGCGGTGACGCTTGCACTGACGAGCGGTTTCAATATTGCCGAGTGCATTGCAAAGGGTGGTTATGGCGTGAGCGAGAATGTGGGCATACCCTATGCCGTAAGCGGAAGCGGTACAAAGACCGTCACCCTCTATGTGGACGGCATACAGAAAGATTCCGTTTCTGTCACGAGGAGCGGTACGACCAACGGTAGTTTTACGCTCTCCATGTCCGGGCTTGCTGTCGGCAGGCATACCGTGCAGATGGTGGCCGAGATGAAGGCAAGCGAGGAACTGACACTGAAGAGCGAGAGCATCTATTTCGATATATTGAAGACCGGCAGCAGCGCTCCATATATAGGAACCAAGATAACCTTCAAGGACGGGCGCGTCTTTACGGCAGACCATCTCACCCCGACTATCGACACAGGCCAGTATGAGCAGGTGTTGTTCGACTTCGTGGCGTATGACCCGACAGCGACCCCTGCAAGCATGAGCGTGTGGAGGGACTGCATAAGGACACAAACGGTGAGCGTGCCGAGAACGGTGCAGACCTACACGAACCGTTTCCTGGAGCAGGGCGACGTGGCGATGGTGCTGAAGTGCGGCACAACGG
>OQVS01002215.1_pt1 | contig 12618 bp, 13 predicted proteins | sample 1691601 | NCBI WGS metagenome assembly OQVS01 (sample SAMN03418268, study PRJEB22391) | human gut metagenome | biome: human-gut; feature: organic feature; material: feces | host: Homo sapiens | place: Tanzania | collected 2013-01 | reverse complement strand
GCCGAGGATCTCGACTCCACGGAGCTCGCGGAGAAACTTCACGCGCAGACCTTCCCGGATGACGCCTGGAGCCTGGACATGCTTGACCTCCTGCGGGACTCCGTGCACCGTAGGAACCAGGGGGAAGTCGGGGAGGGGACGCGGAAGAATATGGAGGCGCGGCCGCCGGTCTAGGCGAAAGAGGACGGGTACGGCACCGAATTGGACAAGCTCAAGAAAGGCATCGCCAAACACAGGGACCACATCTTCACCTTCCTCACGAACCCCGCCGTCCCGCCCACGAACACCGACAGCAAGAAGGCCTTGCGGCCGGCCAAGACCAAACTCAAGGTCAGCGGATGCTTCCGCCCGGAATCCGGCGCGGAGAACTACGCCACCGTCGCCTCCGTCATACAGACGGCGGTCAAGAACGGGCAGAACCCCTTCGAGGTCCTCAGGGTCATTGCGGCACTTGCGCTGGCATAGCATCATTGCTTCAATCATTATTGACAGGGGAGCAGGGCCACCGGTCTATGGCCGTGGTACCTGAGTAGTTACCTACGAGGATATGAATCCATCCCTTGAACTTATCTATCTTCAGGATAAGTACTTGAAATTCAGTAAGACGGGTGGGAATAACACGTCCTTGAGGCTTCCTGGGCTACCTTTGACCTCGGCCACCGATGTCACCATCGAGTTTGACCATGCGTCGATGGTTCAGGCCTCAGGTAAAGTTGATGATGCCAAGGTGGTTGTAGTCATCGAAGGAGACGGTCAGTTCGAGAACGGAACCAAGTACAGTGATGTTCTGAAGATCGAGCAACCGAAGGGTACATACTGCTGGACTCACTCGTCAGCCAGGATCAAGGGTGCTACCGCCAGCACCAGACTTGTGGTTGTCATGTACCGTGTCCTTAAGAAGGACGACAACGGTAGCTACACCGGTGAATATAACTACAAGGTTAGCGGCGCTGGTCGAATCTTCATCGACAACATCAAGATATCCAAGTAACCCATATAGGGCAGTAATAATTAAAAAGCGCTTCTGGAATTAGTTCAGGAGCGCTTTCCCATTTGTGATTAAGTTGGCTAAAAACAGAGCCGGAGGTCTGTGTCCGCCCTCAGCCCGCTTTTACTGAATAGTTTCAATCTGCTCCTTGGAGAGCTTTGTGTACAACTCGATCTGCTCAATCGGCATACCACTGGCAAGCAGAGCCTTGGCCACTTCCAGTCTGCCCTCAACAAGCCCTTCAGCCTTTCCTTCAGCCTTTCCTTCAGCCTTTCCTTTGGCCATCCCTTTGGCCATCCCATCGGCGATCCCCTTGGCCTCTCCGTCGGCGTATCCCGCCTCGAAGCCCTTGCGCTCGGCGAATTCCCGCTGCGCCAGAATGTCCCACTCGTTCATCTTGTCAATCTCGTATTTAAGTTTCTTCTCCTTGTCGAACGCCGCCACCTCACACGCCTCGGCGAGCCGTCTTGAGATCCCGCCTGCCTCCTCAATCCATTCGGGGATCCTTTGGAAGCCATCACTGTTCTTGAATATGTAGAACAGCCTGTCGAACTCCGTCACGCACTCCTCCAGCGTCTTGGTGAACAGCGTCATCTCCACAAAGATAACACTAATTGTCTGATCCGCAACCATTCCGGTGCGTTTTTCGGAGAACCGCCAATACGAGATGAAGTGGTCGGTGTCCCAAAGGGACTCGTCATCGTGCTTAAGGCGGTAGTTCAGGAACGACACCACATAGACAGGACGCAGCCCCTTGTACCGTTCCCCGTCCGACAGCTCCAGGTGATAGAGTCCTGATGCGTAATAGACGCACCTTTCGAAGAAGTAGTCCTCTTCCGCTGCCTGCATCTCGACGATGAAGGTCCTGTCGTCCTTGTCCACGCAGACCAGGTCGAGGACCGTCTTCTTCCCGTAGGGGACATCCCTCCGCTGCTCCCGGTCGGAATATTCCTTGATGTCCTCGATCCTTGCCTCTGGCGGTAGGATCTGGTTCAGCACTCCGATGAGGATGTCCTTGTTGTTTTTGTCGGCGAACACCGCCTTGAATCCGACGTCGCTCCGCAGGTTGACGAACGGGGCGAGCTCATTTTTGTCTTTAAAGAAGTCCATATATTTAGGTGTTAAATATTTGAACCGCAATAATATGGACAAAAAACGTAAAAAACGAAAAGAAACATATTCAAAACATAAGAAACAGAAAAATCGTCTTAAGAAACAGAAATATTTTTCTTCCTATTTTCCGCAGTTTTTGACTTTTAGTCCAGCAATCGGCCATACAGCCACGTGAGAGGGGCCTCAAGCGGCTTGAGAAGCGCTTCAGGACGGGCAGGATCACCAAGGACAAGCTGAACAACCGCGGCTACAACCGCTTCCTCACCATGACGGGGGACGCCACGGTCGGGATAGACTACGACAAGGTCGCCAGGGACGAGCGCCTGGACGGCTACAAGGGCTACACCACGAACAGCTCGCTTCCGGATGACAGGGTGATAGAGGAATATGGATACCTCTTCATGATAGAACGCGCCTTCCGCCTCTGCAAGACGGACCTGGACATCCGTCCGATGTACAACAGGCTCCTCAACAGGATCGAGGCCCACGTCTGCATCTGCTTCGTGGCATACACGGTCTTGCTGGAGCTGGAGCGCGTCCTGAAGGCCGCGGGATCTGGGATATCACTGGACAGGGCCCGCTTCCTCGCTGAGAAAATATATCAGATTGACTACATCAATCCATACGACAACAAGCGAAAGTCAGTGCTCCTGCACACCAAAGAGGAGCCAGAGGTCACCGAGTTGCTTGACATCATCTCGGCCAACTGCTAAAATGGGTGTCCCATTGCGGAAAACAGGAAATGAGTTGAAGTCCCGTGAGGTTGACAAGGAAGAGAACCCGGTCTATTACCGTTTGGTCGAGGAGAACGACCTGTCGGACGTGTTCACCGATGAGATCATCACAATCTTCCAGAAATGCCTCGACAGACTGCCTGAGGAAAAACGCCGCTCGTTCCTCCTCAGCAATGTGGAAGGCCTGAAATACAAGGAGGTCGCCGAGTTGTTGAATATCTCCGAAGACAAGGTTGACAACAACATCCGTTTCGTCCGCAAAGCCCTCCAGTCCAGCCTGAAAGACTACCTCCCTGTGATTCTCCTCACCTTCATCAGTATCAAATAGATGGTTGGAAGGCAACAGAAAAACTCAATTGTTTTCTGAGAGTTAATCTACCTGAACAGCCGGTCGATGTCCTTGACGGTGTGCGGGAGGGCGAAGACGACGACTCGGTCGTAGGGCTCTATGCGGGTGGATCCGATCGCGATGTAGGATTCGCTGCCTCGGATGAGGCCGCCGATCACGGCGTCTTTCGGGAACGAGATGTCTTTCAGGGTGCCTTTCGTGATGGCACTGTTCGGGGCGACGGTATATTCAAGAACCTCCGCGTCCGTGCCGCTCATATACTTGACCAGGCGGGCCTTGCCGCTTAGGGTGAACTTGAACAGGCGGCCGGCGGTGATCAGTTTCTTGTTGATGACCGAGTCCACGCCCATCTCCTCGGCAAGGTGGATGTACTCGATGTTCTCGACCTCGGCGATGGTCCTGTCAACGCCGAATTTCTTCGCCACCACGCAGGCCAGCACATTGGCCTCGTCGTTGCCGGTCAGGGCCAGAAATGCGTCGTAGTCCTTGATCCCTTCCTCCAGAAGCAGGTCGGAGTTCCTGCCGTCACCGATGACGATGATCACATTGTCCGGCAGCCTTTCCGACAGAATCATTCCACGCTCCTTGTCCCGCTCCAGAATCTTCACGGAACTGATTTTCTGGCTGAGCCTTGCGGCGACCAGCTCGGCGATGTCCGATCCGCCGAGGATCATCACCTTGTCGATCTCTATGTTGCTCTTGCCGAGGAACTTCATCAGGAATGCCATACCTTCGCGGGTGGCTATGATGAAGACCAAGTCATTGAACATAAACTTGGTGTCGTACTTCGGCATAATGGTCTTGCCACCGCGTGAGATAGCGATCACACGGAACTGCAACTCGTCACTTGTCGCTATGGCGGCGAACTCAGCGAGCTTCATATCCAGAAGAGGGGAGTCCTCCTCCAGCTTGAACACCTCGACCTGAAGCTTTCCACGGGCGAAATCCATGGATTCAGTCGAGGAGGAATGCTTGAGCAGATCGAATATCTCGTCGGCCGCAAGCCTTTCGGGATAGAACATCAACTCGATGCCCATCTGCTTGAACAGCAGCTTGTTCTCGGCCGAGAGAAAGTCGTTGTCGTCAATTCGGGCTGTAACTTTCTTCGCTCCGAGATTTTTGGCGAGCAGCGCGCTCACGATGTTCACATCCTGTGGCACGAAAGGCACGACGGAGATGAACAGGTCGGCGTTCTGCACGTCGGCCTCGCGCATCACCCTCAGCGAGGATGGCGCTCCTTCGATGGCGATCACGTCGGCTATCGAGCTGATGTTGGCAAGCCTCTGCGGATCATCGTCAATGACGGTTATGTCATTGGCCTCAAGACTAAGCATCTTCGCCAGATGCGAACCTACCTCGCCGGCTCCCTGAATGACGATTTTCATATCAACTTTCTTAAATATTCAAAAATTCCGTTCCCCTTGAGCATAGCAAGCGGCACGATCCACTCCGGGAAAAGCGCCGGAACATCAATCCTGCGGTGTGTGTCGGCATATTCCTGAATCGCCTTGACATCTGGCCTGACCTCCAGTCGCCGGAACTCCTTGTGCGCCTCCCAAACCGCCTTGAAGCAGTCTTTCTTGCCTGTCAGCAGATAGACAAGCGCAGAGCAGCCGTCCAAGCACATTCTTAGGAATATGGTGCCTCGGGCGCGTCTGCAAGCCTTGACGGCAGCCTTTTCCGGCGTCAGCTCCCTCACTTCCTGCAATGAATATGTCTTCGCGAGGTTGTTCTGGAGCATCAGCAGATTGTTCCGGTAGTTCAGCTTCAGTTTCCACGGAGAGTCGTTCGGCAGTGTGCCGCCGCCAAGATGCCACACAACTGACTGAGGCACAACGAATATGTTCTTTCCCTCCAACAGAAGTCGCCAGCAGAGGTCTATCTCCTCCATATGGGCGAAGAACCTGTCGTCCAGCCCTCCCATTTTTGAATATTCCGTCTTGCGGACCATCAGGCAGGCTCCTGTGGCCCAGAAGACCTTGGCCGGAGAATCGTACTGGCCGTTGTCCTTCTCAACTCTCTTGAGAACCCTTCCGCGGCAGAACGGATAGCCGAAACGATCCAGCATTCCGCCGGCCGCTCCTGCATATTCAAAGGAGTCTTTTTCGTACCACGAATGGAGTTTCGGGGCGCAGGCGGCGCAGTCCGGGTGGCTGTCCATCCAGTCGGTGAGCGGTTTCAACCAATCTTGGGGAACCTCGATGTCAGAGTTTATGAGCACGAAATATTCAAGATCTCCGGCGTCCGGCAGCTCGCATACAGCCTTGAAGGCCCTGTTGTAGCCACCGGTGAAGCCGTAGTTCTTGTCCAGGCGGATCTGCCGCACTGTCGGGAACTTCTCGGACAGCATCTCCATCGAACCGTCCGTGGAGGCGCTGTCAGCGACAATGATATCCGTCCCGTCCGTGGCCGAGGCCAGCAGACCAGGCAGGAAACGCTCAAGATATTCCTTTGTGTTCCAGTTCAGTATGACAACCGCCGTGCGCATATTCCTAAATTACTCTTTGTGGCAGTCGCCGTTGCCGTGGCAGCATTCGCCGTCTTTCTTGCCTTCTCCGTGGCAGCACTCGCCATCCTTGTGACCTTCGCCGTGGCAGCCGCCCTCGCCCTTGTGGCAGTGGCACTCGTGCTCTTCCTGTGGGAGGAACTCGCCGTGGAGGCCTTCCTTGAGCTCTTTCTCCGTAGCTTCCCTGACGCTGACCACCTTGCCGGTGAAGTTGAGGGTCTTGCCGGCCATCGGGTGGTTGAAGTCCATCACAACGGTGTCTGGCTTGACCTCGTGAACGGTTCCCTGTACGACCTGGCCAGTGTTGCTGAGCATAGGGATGATCTGGCCTACGACGAGAAGATCCTCGCGAACTTTCCCGTCGATCTCAAAAGCGGCCTTAGGCAGCTCGAAGAGACGGCTGGCGTCGAATGTGCCGTAGCCTTCCTCCGGAGTGAGGGTGAACGCGAACTCGTCGCCCGGCTCCTTGCCCTCGACCTCGCTCTCGAATTTAGGAAGAAGCATATGTGTCCCATGAATGTAGCCAAGCGGACGCTCCTGCGTCGCCTTGTCGGCGAGTTTTCCGTCCACAATCAGTTCGTAGGTCAGCTCGACCACATTGTTTTTCTGTACTTTCATAATGATGTCTTATTGTTAATGAATTTATTTTCTGTTTGTTATGAACTGCTGACGATTCCGCGTCACGCGCTGAAATCAACATTTCCGAACGCTAAGGTAGGAATAAGTTTTGACTTACAGAACCTCGCATCGTTTCCGGCGGCCAAAAGATTGTTCCAAAGGGTGAGGAGATTGCCGGTTATGAGCATCTCCCTTACCGGATGGACGATCTTTCCGTCCTTGAAAAGGAAGCCTTCGACTCCGAAGGAGAAGTCGCCGGTGGCTGAGTTGCTGTTGCCGCCGTTGAAGCCGGTGACAAGGATGCCTTCGCCGACTATACGCATCAGTTCCTCCTTGCCGCAGGTCGCTTCGACAGGCTCAGCGACCGATGGCGCGAAACAAGGCAAAACCACCGGTCTCGTAGCGTCCTCAACCGTAGCCTCGACCCCCATCTTCCTCGACATATAAGTATTGACGAAATATTCCTTCACAACCCCGTTCTCAACAATCGGCATCTCCGCGGTCGCAACCCCTTCAGAATCAAACAACCTCGACCCCGTCTCCCCGACGCTCACCGGCCTGTCCCATATATTCAGCCACTCCGGAAACATCTTCTTCCCCAGCGAATCCAGCATAAACGAATTCTTCTGCTGCAATGAATATCCTCCCAGAGCGTTCAGCACAGGCGTCACAAGCCTCGATGCCACCTCGCTTTCAATGACCATCGAATATTTCCCGCTCTCGATCTTGACCGGGCCTATCTGTGACATCGCCCGCTTGAACGCTATCTCACCGCAGTCCTTGATATTCAGATCCTTGAGCATCGGTGTGGCGTCCCACCAGTAACTGCTGAACCTGTTCCCGTCCGCATCCTGCACGGTCACCTCGACCCCATATTCAAAGGAAGTCTCGGTGTGGCGGCATCTAAGTCCGTTGGAATCAAGCACAAGCGAGTCGAAGATGGAATCTGAATATTCCCCCTCTTCCGAGATGAGTCCTTCGCCACAGTGCATTTTGAATATGCTCGCGTCGATCGCCATCCTAAGTCTTTCGTCCGATGTCATGGCCGGATAAGTCTCGTCATAAAGTCCGAGTTCCTTGCCGGTCACGGCGTTTTTCGCCGTTCTGGACGGATCCGGCAAGTCTCTGCAAGGGTCTTCCGCAAGCATCCTGACCGTTGCGATCGCCTTTTTCAGGAAATCATCCAATTCGCTTTCCACCAGCCGGTTGGTGGAGAAACTGCCAAATTTTCCGTCCACGAAAAGGCAGACGCTGATCGATCTGTCCAGACAGTGCGAGACCTTGTCAAGTTCTCCGTTAAGGGTTCCGAACAGCTCCATCAGGCTCTTGTTCAGCGTGATGCGCACCTTGTCCGCTCCAAGTGCCAGAGACTTCTCCAGACATTTCTCCGCGACGAGAATCTCCTCCGCAGTCAACATTCCGTTTATCTCTTCCATCTTATTCTCCTCCAACTGTAAGCTTGTTGATCAGCACGGTAGGGATTCCGCAGGAGACCGGGCAACTCTGTCCCTTTCCGCACGTCCAGGCCCCCTCGTCAATCTTCAGGTCATTCCCCACGGCCACAATGTCGGCCAATGCTTGCGGCCCGTTACCGATGATGTTTATGTCCTTGACCGGCTGGGTCAGCCGTCCGTTCTCGATCAGGAATCCGCTCTTGACAAAGAACGTGAAATCTCCTTCACCGATCTGAACCTCACCGTTGCTGAACTGATCCACATATATTCCTTTCTTCACGGATGCGATGATGCTTTCCTTGTCGGCCTTGCCGCTTTCCATATATGTCGCCCTCATTCTCGGGATCGGAGCGTAACGGAATGATTCCCGCCGTCCGTTGCCGGTAGGGGAGACCCCGTAGAATCCGGCGCTGATCCTGTCGTGCAGGTATGAGGTCAGAATCCCGTCCTTTACCATATATGTCTTTTGTCCCGGAACGCCCTCGTCGTCGAAATTGATGGAACCTCTATTGAACGGAATCGTGCCGTCATCCACGATCGAGATGCTTTCGTCGCAGATTTTCTGTCCCATTTTCTCTGAGAAGACTGACTGGCCTTTCCTGTTGAAATCCGCCTCGAAAGCGTGTCCCATAGCCTCGTGCAGCAATATCCCCGAAGCTCCGGCACCCATCACGACAGGCATCTGCCCGCCTTTCGGGCGTTTGGCCACGAAACGGTCGTCTATCCCCGCCTCAATGCTGTCCGCGATCTCGTCCAGAAGCGATTCCGTAAGCATCTCTGTGCCCGCTCGGTACGCCCTGGAGGTGTTCTTGCTCTCGATCTTGCCGTCCTGGCTGAACACGACTGAGGCTGACAGGATTCCCATCGGCCTTGTCTCGAATGTCAATTCTCCCAAGGAGTTGAACATCAGGATATCGCTTACTTGTCCGGAGAACGAGACGATGATCTTCACTATTCTGGAGTCTTTCGCGGCAATCTTCTCCTTCAATTTTTCCAGCCACGGGACAAGCTGCGTCGCGTCGGATGATCTCCAATCATATTCATAAGAATATCTGTCCTTAGGCGCTGTGACGGTTCTGCAGCAAATCGCAGACGCTGTTCCGGTGCCGCCTTCCGCTATCTTGGAGGCCGCCAGGGCCGCCTCGGCCATCGAGCGGGAATCCGTGCTTTCGGAGTAGGCATAGCCGGTCTTGTCTCCTTTCAGAACCCTGATTCCGACACCGTAGTCGATGTGGAATCCGCCTGAGGAGACGATTCCGTCCCGCAGCAGCAGATCGTTGTAGGACGTGTTCTCGAAGAACAGGTCGCAGTAGCTTCCGCCTCCTTTCAGACCATCGGCCGCAAGCCTTTCCAATTGTGCTTCGCTGACCTGGAACAGGTTGAGATAGAAATTTTTATCCTTGTACATTCTTTAGTTTCCTTTTTTCTTCTTCCAGATGTTTTTCATATTCTTCGTTGATCGCCTGGATCTTGCTGAACTTCTCCGGCTCCCGGATTATCTTTCCGTCCTCCGACGCCTCGGCCACAATTGAGAACGGCACATTCGAGTTGTCAAGGAGAAGCCATCTGTCGCAGATCGGCATAAAGTCCCGGAAAAGATAGTGGAGTCCGACATTGTAGCGCCTCCGGATGGTCTCTTCCTTGATGTTATGCCCTCCGGTGGCCACCCTTGCGGCCACTCTTGCGACTGCAAGATCCGGAGAGTTCAGCCAAAAGTACAGAATCGTGACATAGTACCCGGCTTCCTTCGCGTCCTTTATCACCTTGAGAAGAAAACGTGTGGCGAGCGTGGTCTCGATGCAGAAATCGGCCTTCCTCTGGAGCAGGAACCTCATCTTCATCAGCATATAGCGGCTGGCGGCGACGTAGGCGCTTTCCGGATGGAACGGCGAAAGGCTTTTCGCGAACTCATCGGAGTTCACGAAATCGCTGCATTCCAGCATCCCCGGCAGAAGCGCGTAGGACGCCGTGGTCTTCCCGGAACCGTTGCAACCTGCTATGATGAAAAGTCTTGGCATATATCAATTCCCAAAGGCGGACAATCATTTGCGAATATTGCAAACTGTCGGCCACATTTATTATTATACGAATATATTCGTTATTTTGTTTTGGTCGGCTTTGGATGTGTCACACCGTAGCCGAAGAGGGAGAAGTCCCCTTTGCAAGGATCGCCGGGGAATATGTCCGCGAAGCAGTCGGTGATTTCCCGTACGGTCGTGATGTCCTTCTGCTTTCTTGTCGTGAGCCCGAGCGCAATCGCCTCGTCATAGACGTGCACATCCAACGGGATGAGAAGGTCGGCGGGATCCGTGTCCTTCCATATTCCCAGATCCACCTTGCCGTCGTCGCGCACCATCCAGCGCCTCATCATGTTGATCTTCTTGTTGGGAGCCTTGAGGTCGGATTTCTGGCCGTAGACGGCGGTTCTGAACTCGTCCTGCGACAACGGTTGAAGTGAGGGCATCGCCTCGTAGGCCGCTTTCAGACGGGAGCATATTCCCGCCACCTCGCTCCATTTTATGGTCCGGTGGACGCTGGCGCCGTCATCCCGCCACTTGCCGCGCATCACATATTCATAAGGCTTCCAGTCCATTTCCTCGAAAAGTCTGCCGCAGTCCCTGATGATCATCGCCCTGCGTCCCCAGGCGAAGTGCGCCGAGAACACGGCGGCGATCTCCACGTCGGCCAATGAGCGTTTCCCGGCCTTGAAACGCTGCGCGAACAAGGTCGGGAAAGCTATCGGATCTTCCTGGAAGTACTGAGGGTCGTTGTAGGTCTCAGCCCACAGGATCAAAGTTTGTCTTGTCTCTTCTGTCATTTAGAAGTCATTTTTGCCGAGCCTGAAGTATTTTGTTTTAATCCTTCGTCGCCGCCTCCAGTTTCTTAAGCAGCGCGAACATCACCACACCGGCGGCGATGCAAAGTCCCATCAGAATGCTCCAGTTGGCCGTGAGGGAAACCTTTTTCCAAAGCAGTCCAGGGATGGAACTGAGGTAGTTGCCGACAGCGGTCGCCGCGAACCACAGACCCATCATAAGACCTTTGTACTTAGGAGGCGCCACCTTCGACACGAACGAGATTCCCATCGGGCTGAGCAGCAGCTCGGCGAATGTCAGGATCAGGTAGGTTCCGATCAGGTACATCGGCACCACTGGATCCGGAGCTACCGTGCCGTTGAGCGAAGCCGGTGAAGGCTGGCCAATGGAGGCGAAGATCATCACCAGATAGCCGCAGGCCGCCACAAGCATTCCTATTCCGATCTTCTTCGGCGCGGAAGGCTCCATTCCCTCAGGATGCTTGGCGGTCTTTTTCGCGGCGAGGGCACTGAATATGGCCATAGACACCGGTGTGAGGGCCACCACGAAGAACGGATTGAACTGCTGGAAGAGCTGTGGCTGGATCTCCAGAGGGTCAGGAAGGCCTCTGAATATGGCGTAAGCTCCGCACCACAGGGCGGCGGTCACGGCTCCGCAGCCGATCTTGCCGGAAGCCTTCTCGGACTGGAATATTCCGAAAAGAGTATAGACTGAGGTCGCGATGAGAGCCAGCGCCCAGATGTTGAATCCGATTCTGCTCCAGCCCTCGGCAGTGCTTTGCGTGTAGTCGCGTGCGAACCAGGTCAGCGACTGGCCGTTCTGGTGGAACGCCATCCAGAAGAAGATAACCACAGCAAACACGAGGCACAGGGCCACGATACGCTCCTTGGTCTGTTTCGGAGTGAGTTCCACATAGTTGCCACCGGATGCCTTTGCCTGTTTGGCGTTGACGTCAGCGTGCTTGAACCAGCTCTTTGTCGCGAAATAGATCGCTATCGAGACCACGAGTGAGATGCACGCCACAGCGAATCCCATATTGTAAGAAGCAGAAAGCTTGTCGATGTAGTACGGACAGAACTGGTCGAGCCCCATTCTGGCCGCGTTTGCGTCCGGCATCATCGCCATAAGCCCGTTCAGTTGCTCGGCTCCCTCCGGAGTGATCGTCCCGGCCATCTGCTGGTGAGCCAACGCCGGAATTGCGGCCTTGTAGATGAGTCCCGCCTTCGCAAGGAACTTGTTTGTGATGGCGGTGGCGGCGGCAGGAGCGAACATCGAACCGATGTTGATGGCCATATAGAACAGGCTGAACGCGCTGTCTCGTTTGGATGCGTACCGTGGATCATCGTAAAGGTTGCCGACCAGAACCTGAAGGTTCCCCTTGAATAGACCCGTTCCGACAGCGATGAGCAGCAGGGCCGCGAGCATCACGGTGACTCCAAACCCGTTGGCCGCTGTAGGGACTGCCAGTACCAGATAACCGATGAACATCACGCAGATGCCCGTCACGACGCATTTTCCGAATCCGATTTTGTCCGCGAGCCATCCTCCCACGACCGGCATAAAATAGACCGCCGCGAGGAAGATTGAATATACCTGGCTGGCCGTTGACTGCTCCCATCCGAACTTGGCCTGGAGGAACAGCATGAAGATGGCCAGCATCGTGTAGTAGCCGAAGCGCTCGCCCGTGTTGGCGAGGGCGAGCGCGAATAAACCTTTCGGTTGGTTTTTGAACATACTATGTTACTTTGTTACTTTCTCAAGCCACTTGACCATGCCGAGCATAACGCCCATTGCCAGGAGGCACATGCAGAGGAACACGCTCCAGCAGGCCCACAGAGGCATCTTGTTGTACATCAGAGGGCCGATCCACAAGAAGAGGTTGCCCACCGCGGTGGCGCCGAGCCAGAGTCCCTGGCAAAGTCCGAGAAGGTGCTTCGGGGCGACCTTCGACACGAACGAGAGTCCGAGAGGGGAGATGAAGAGCTCAGCCACGGTGAGGAAGAAATAGGTCGCTATAAGAACCCAAGGTCCGGCCTTCAT
>OQVS01002211.1_pt1 | contig 12626 bp, 7 predicted proteins | sample 1691601 | NCBI WGS metagenome assembly OQVS01 (sample SAMN03418268, study PRJEB22391) | human gut metagenome | biome: human-gut; feature: organic feature; material: feces | host: Homo sapiens | place: Tanzania | collected 2013-01 | reverse complement strand
TGCTCGTTCCTAGTGGAATAACTAAGGATATATTTATTAGTTTTTCCAATGTAGAAAAAATTAGAAATGTAGACATTACTCAACACCATTTTGAAAACAAAGTGGAATTGATTGTCACGGCTGAAAGTGAAACTTGCAAAGAGTATAATTTTAATATAAAAGTTTTTTCACCAGAGAATGAATTGATAAAAAGCGTTGACATTTTTGATAAAAAACCTGCCATAAAAGTTGACATAGAAAATCCTAAGCTTTGGTGGACTTATGAATTGAATAAGGTAGACACTCAGCCACTATATAGAATCGAGGTAAACATTCTTTCCGATGGAAATGTTGCTCAACAAGTGATAAAAAAAGTAGGTCTTAGAACACTCACTTTGGATAGGTCGAAAGATAGTGTGGGCGAAAATTTTTGTTTTGTATTGAATGGCGTTCATATTTTTGTCAAGGGCGCCAATTGGATACCGGCGGATAGTTTTATTGATAGAGTTGGGACTGACAAAATAGATTATTACCTAAATAGCGCAAGATTTTCCAACTTCAATATGATAAGAATTTGGGGCGGTGGATATTATGGCGATGACTATTTTTATGACAAATGCGATGAAATGGGTATACTTTTGTGGCAAGATTTTATGTTCGCTTGCCAGCCATATCCATTTTTTATTGACAGCTTGCTCCAAAACGTGTTGGACGAAGTTACGTTCAATGTAAACAGGCTAAAACACCATGCCTCTCTTGCCCTATGGTGCGGAAATAACGAAATTGAGGCTATGGATATTGCTTGGAAAAATAGAATAAAATATATAAAATGGACACAAAAGTTTTTCTATGACATTTTGCCAAAGCATCTAGAAAAATTGGATTCTTGTACGCCATATATTGCAGGATCGCCAATCGGCACGAGCTATCAAACAGGCGTTGGCACGGACAATGTCGGCGATACGCACTTGTGGGCTGTTTGGCATGGTCTTCAACCACTAAACTATTATAGAAAAAGACTAACTAGATTTTGTAGCGAATATGGATTCGAGTCCTTGCCTGATCTCAAAACAATAGAAAAATTTGCAACAAAAGAAGATTATTCGCTCGGCTCAAAAGTCTTCAATAGTCACCAAAAATGTTTGAGTGGCAACAAAAAAATGAAGTATTATATAGCGTCAAGATTTTCTTTGCCAAAAAATTTTGTGGATTATGTGTACCTATCTCAAATATGCCAACTGGAATGTATAAAAGATGCAACCGAACATTGGCGTCGCAACAAAGGAAGGTGCAATGGCTCTATGTATTGGCAATTCAATGATTGCTGGCCAGTTTGTTCGTGGGCTAGTATGGACTATTATGGCAATTATAAGGCTCTTCAATATGGCGCAAGACACTTCAACAATCCGCTTGCGTTGTCAGCCGTTGTGGAAGATGGAAAGGTGATTATTTATGTTACCAACGATACACTAAGCTCTCAAAATTTGAAATTGGATGCACAGCTAATGACGTTCGAGGGGGAAGTTGTATTTGGTCATAGGGAAGATATAAAAATAGAAAAAAATAGTGTTGAAAGTTTTGAAATACTCAACGTTGCGGACAAAGAAAATATCAAGGACTGTGTTTTTTATGCCACTCTAACAAAAGATGACGAGATTGTTTTTGAAAAAACATTGCTTTTTGATATTGAAAAGAAGTTGAAATTGCCAAAAGCTGATATTGATGTCAATGTAAAAATTGAAAATGATACCGCTATTATCACCTTACGCTCCAACAAATATGCTCGCTATGTTGCAATACATACCACGACGTGTAGTTTGCCTTTGAGCGATAATTATTTTGATATATTGCCTAATCAAACAAAAATTGTTACCCAAAAGTTGAATGGTAAGAAGATAGATATAGAAAATGAGTATAAGATAAAGTCAACAACTGATATAGAGCCAAAAGGAAGTGCACTTTACGACAATTTTGAGAGATTTAAGGTGTTGATTGAGCCTATCAATTTGGTGCAATATTTGTTCAATAAAGTTGTCCCTAAGGACATAAAATAAATACTAAAACAATTTATGATGACCATGTAAAAGTGGTCATTATTTTATGTGAAAATCATCAACAACAAAGTTATTATGGAGAGCATTTTTGCAAAATTTTTTGTGGATAAAAAAATGCCTACCCCGAAGGGTAGGCAAGTTTTTGATTTGGTTATCTGATGCCGTAATGCTCGATGATATAATCCATATCCTTGTCGCCACGACCAGACAAGTTGATAAGCACAGAGCCTTTGTCCATTGTTTGGGCAAGTTTCATACCATAAGCGACAGCGTGAGAGCTTTCGATAGCTGGAATGATACCTTCTAGACGAGAGAGCTTGAAGAAAGCGTCGATTGTTTCTTCGTCATTGATAACGTCATACTTAACTCTGCCAATCTCTTTCAAGAAAGCGTGTTCTGGACCAGAAGATGGATAGTCAAGACCACTTGCAACAGAATATACAGGAGCTGGCTCGCCATTTTCGTCTTTGAGCATAATGCTGTTGAATCCGTGCATAACGCCCTCTGTGCCGTATGTTAGACTTGCTGCGTGGTCGCCGAGCTTTGGACCACGGCCAAGAGGCTCTACGCCATAGATATCCACTGGATCATTGAGGAAACCAGAAAACAGACCGGCAGAGTTGGAGCCACCGCCTACACAAGCAACAACTGCGTCAGGCAAGTGTCCTGTCATATCCAAAAATTGTTCTCTTGCCTCGATGCCAACTATGCTTTGGAAATCTCTTACCATCATTGGGAATGGGTGAGGTCCAACGGTTGAGCCGATACAATAGATTGCGTCTTTGTATTCTTTGCTGTAAGCCATAAAAGCTGCGTCAACTGCCTCTTTAAGAGTTTGGAGTCCGTGAGTAACTTCGATTACGTTTGCGCCCAAAATCTTCATTCTAGCAACGTTTGGAGCTTGTTTCTTGATGTCTACTGCGCCCATATAAATGTCACATTCTAGACCAAAATAAGCAGCAGCAGTAGCAAGAGCAACACCGTGTTGGCCAGCGCCAGTTTCGGCGATGACTTTGTGTTTGCCCATATACTTGGCAAGGAGAGCCTCGCCCATGCAGTGGTTGAGTTTGTGAGCGCCAGAGTGGTTGAGGTCTTCACGCTTTGCATAAAGTTGCACCTTGCCACCAAGAGCGTTGGACAATCTTTCGAGATGTGACACTGGGGTAGGTCTGCCTTGGAATTCTTTACGAATTCTTCTTAGCTCAGCGATAAATTTTCTTGATTGGCAAATTGAGTGATATGCCTCAGTAATTTCGTCCATAGCAGCTTGCAATTCGGTTGGGATAAAGCTGCCGCCGTATTTGCCAAAGTATCCTTTGTTGTCAGGATAGTCTCTAAAATATGTTTCAAAATCTACGTTGTTTAGTTTCATTTGTTTTCTCCTTTAGACTTTCGTCTTGTTTATTATAACATAATAGTAATTTATTTACAATTGTTCATACCTTATTGATATGAATGATGAGCAATATTTTATTGCTAAAAAAGAGCCACATTGCTGTGGCCCTTTGGTAGTTGTTTTAGTCGTTGAATTTCTTGTTATTTGATTGGGTAGGTTTGCTTGTTTTCTTAGAAGTCAACTTGCGGTTTTTCTTCTTTGGAGCATACTTACGAATAACAACAACGATTACGGCAATTACGATAACGCCACCTACAATTCCGGAGCTTATCCATAGCCACAACAAATCATTCTTGCTCTTGTTATCAGTGCTTTCTGTCTTGTCTGCATTCTTGTCTTCTTCAGCATTTGCAGATTCTTCAGTAAACACAATACGATGATTGGTTGGAACAAGTTCGTCAGCAATCAATGATTGGTCAATTTTGTCTTCGCTCTCGCCCTCTACAACCTTTCTAGGAATGAATTCTTCCTCGGTGATAGTTGTAACAGAGAAGTTGTCAGCGAACACATAGCCTTTCTTCCAGTTGTCTTTGCCATTGTATCCAAGACCTACGCTCAATGTAGCTGTAGCAGTTACCTTTTTGTCTGTCTTGATATAATAGTTGAGTTCTGTCCAAGTGCCAATAGTTTCTTCGCCCTTGTCGTTGTAAGTCGAAGTATTGATTGTACGCTTTTTGTCAGTGTCGGTAGATTTGTTGCCGATAAGCTTACCGAATGTGTATGTTTGGTTGTTAAGTTTCAAAGTCACAGTTGCACTGTCTTTTGCATCTAGACCATAAGTCAAAACACTGATGCTAATCTTGTAGTATGTGTCAGCTTTGAGGGTAGTAGATGAAGAAGTGTACTTGTATGCACCTGCTTTCTTGTTGTAGATAGCAAGCACAGAGTCGCCGATGTTCTTAGAATCATCGAAGATGGCATTGGCAACGTCAGGTTTTTTGTCTGGGTCAATGTCTAGCTTAGACCAGTCGCCAGCAGTTCTGTCAAATACACCAGCGGTGAGATTGTCACTGTCTGATTTTGCCTCAGAATCAATCAAAGAGCCTGACCAGTTGCTTGGAGATGCAATAGATTCTTTGTTGGTTGATTCGAATGAGTCAACTAGCCATGATTGAGCCAAAACGTTGGTTGAGGTGCTAGTTTGTTGTTTTACAGCTTGGTTGTAAGTGTTCTCGTCAACAGCAAGATATTTTGCATTGTCGAAGAATACCCAACCATTGTTGGTGTTGCTGGTTGCTTGAGGATTACCTGCATAGAGGCTAAGTTTCAAAGATACGCTAGCAATACCAGTTTGAACATAGATATAATATCTGTGCCAGTTGGAGTCTACTGGGGTAATGTTGTGATACTTAGTTTCTTTGCCGTTGCCTGATTTTGTAGAAAGTTCAATCGTCATAGTAGGGCCATTTGACTTGGCCCAAACGCTGAACACATAGTAAGAGTTGGCACTCAAAGAAACAGAGTCAGAAGAATAACCGATTGCAGTAGAATCTTTGCTCTCGATACCAAGAACAGTAGGGTTGTTCTCAACTGTCGCGCCATCAAAACCATCAAAGAAGTTGGCAGTAGAAAGACCAAGCTCTGACATAAGTGCAGTGCTAGATAGGTCAATGATACCGCTACGGCTGCTGCCTTCGGTGATAGCAGTTTTGTTGGTGGTTGTCCAGCCCTTAGGAACAGCCATGTGCTTGTCAAGTTTGCCTTCGCTGGTGAAGATATTATCTTTGTAAAGCTCGGTAGTTGCAGCAGAATCGAAGAGTTTGAACTCGCCGTTGTTTGCAACTTCGTTAGAGCCAGCAGACTCTTCAAAGCTGGTTGTTTTGGTGAGGGTGTCAGCACTTACAGCGTTGTATTCGGACGCTGTAATTTTTTCTACGCTCATAGACTTGATAGTAGCACTGCCAATAACGTGGTTGGTTGCTTGTGTGCCCTTGCCAGAGCCGAGCGCATATTCTAGACCTACAATCTTGGACTCATAGTGTCCACCTTTGATGAAGAATCTAGCCTCGGTGTAACCATCAGCTATTGCATAATCTTTGAGATTTTCTGAGTTGAGGTTGGTGAGAGAAGCAGGAGATGTCTTCTTGTCTGTGTATTTGTCAGTCTTTGCGTCTTTGTTGATGCTTACAAGATTGATATTGAGACCCTTTGACTTGTCTGCAATGTTGGTCTTGAACAAAACAGAAACAAGATAATATGTGTTAGGGTAGATTGTATAGCCGTTGGAGCTGTCAAGCTTTTCGTCTGCATCCTTGGTGAAGTTGGAAACGGAAGTAGCAGTAGGTAAGATATTGTTGATAGTCAACAAACCGCCGTCTTTCTTGATTTCGCTACGATCAGCTGCGATAGTTTCGTCATAGGTGGTGTTGGCGAACTTGCTTTGATCGATTGGGTCTTCTGGGTTGGTAGATTTGAGTGTGAACTTGTTTGAGCTTTGAGCATTGTATTCGTCAGCTGTGATTTCGCCGAATGAAATGCTGTCAAACAATGCGATACCTTTTACGTGAGTAGAAGTATCGTTCTTACCGCCTTGACCTAGCCACATTTCGAGATACAAATCGTTGTGACGCTTGGTGTTGCCTTCCACATAGAAAGTAACTTTTTGCCACTCGTCGTTGGTGTTGATTTCGTCGATTGTGATATTTCTCTCGTCGGTTGACTTACCATTGGTAAGTTTGAGAGTAGCACCCTTGCCTTCAATAAGGTTGGTGCGAACATATACGGATATAGCATAGTACTTGCCAGCGCTAAAACGAATAGCACTGCCAGCACGATAGCCGTATGCGGTTGCTTTTTTGTTGTTGAGCATCAAAACCTTAGAGCCAACAGAGTTTGGAGCTGCGCTAAGGTCGATTTTGCCGTCGCCAAATGCCACAGAGGTAGTAACACTGGTGTCAACGATACCTTTGTCGATATAGCTAGAAGATGATGGAGCAGAGCCGTCAGAACCGCTACCTTGTTGACCTGTGTACTTAACAGGGTTGAATACTCCAGATGAAGAAGTGCCGGTATAATCGAACTCTTTGTCGCCAACGATCATGCTATATTTTGCTGTGTTTTCGTTGATGGCTACATTGTCAAAATCAGCTTGGGTAAAAGCAGTTTCGCCTTCTTTGACGTCGGTTAGGTTGGTGAGTACAACGTTGTCGAAGAATGCGTGACCTGCGGTGTAGGTAGATTCCTTACCGAGAGAAAGCACGAGCGAAATGTTGTTGTCAGCTATATTGGAAGTTTGGAAATAAACTGTATAAGTTTTCCACTCGCCATTGGTGTTGACAGACTCGAAAGCTGCATAAGCGTCACCATTGATATAAGCATATACACCAGAGTTGTTGGTGGTGCTGGTAATCAAAGTCTTTACAGAGAAGGTGAGCTTGTAATAGCTGTTTTTGTTGAGTTTTACACCAGAAGAAGTGTACTTGTAAGAAGTAGCATTCTTGTTGTAAATCATCAAAATCTTGTCATCATCAGCGCCTACTTTACCAGGGTTGCTGATGTTGCCATAAGTTTTCTTATTGTTTTTGAAGTTCTTTTCGCTGGTATCGATTACACCTGCGGCGATGTTGTCAGAGCCACTAGGAGCGCTGGAAGTGCCAACTGCACCAGTCCAAGAACTTGGAGTCAATGGATAGTTGTCGCCAGTAGTCAAAGTAAATTGACCATTGGTGAAAAGCTCGCTGTTGTCAGCAGTATCTTCCTCTTTGTCTTTGTCCTTGTTGTCACAAGCTACGAACGACATAATTAGGCATACGCATAGTACAACTACGATAAGCGATATTAGAAAATGTCTTTTCTTGTTCATTTTACCACCTTTGAATTTTGAGTACTAATATTATAGTCTTAATTATTATAAAGGATATAAGCTGATTTTGCAATACTTTTTTCGTAAATATTATATTAAAAATATATTAAAAACAAAATATAATCAATATATTCCTAAATCATATCATTTGCGGTGCAAAAATGCCGATGGGGGAGAGTAAATTGGACGGGAATTGGCAACAATGCTTGTATGAAACAAAAATTTGAAGAAAAGATTTGGGGTAGAGAAAATGATTTTTCTGTTGCCAAAAAGATTTGGCTGGTGATAGGCAGTTTGTTTGCCGGGGTGTGCACTGGACTTTTTGGCGGTGGCGGTGGAATGCTCATAGTTCCGCTGTTGACTTTGTTGTATGGGTTGGAGCAAGACAAGGCTCACGCAACGGCTTTGGCGACCATTTTTCCGCTGTGTTTGGTCAGCAGTATTTTTTATTTGATTGGCGCGGGTTGGGAATACAAGAACGGACTGGTGGTCAGCGTTGGTGTGGTAATTGGTGGAATAATCGGCTCGTTTGCTTTGCGAAAAATTCCCAAAAGATTGTTAGGCTTTATATTTTATATCATTATGGTTGTCGGCGGTGTAAAAATGATTATCGGATAAAAAATTATAATAACTGAACAATATAAGAGTGTTGGGCGATAGCGCATAAATCGCCAATCAATGCCAAATGTTGGAGTAGCAAGCTTGAATTTGGACAAAAACGAGCAAAAACAAAAGAAATAATAGATTGGTCAAGGTAATTATTTGAAAAACAAAATAGTCTGATTGGAAAATCTATGACAAAAATACAAAATTATGCAACTGAATAATATGCAATAGGAGATGATATTTATGCAATATGTTTGGATGGTGCTGTCGGGTATAGCGGCGGGAGTGATAGGTGGAATGGGTATGGGTGGTGGTACAATACTCATTCCTATGCTGACTATACTTTTGGGGTGGCAACAATTGGCGGCGCAAACGACCAACCTAGTGTCATTCTTGCCAATGGCATTGGTCAGCATTGTTATACACACGAGGCATAAGTTGATTGACTTCAAAGCTATGCTGTGGGTGACTTTGCCTGCGCTTGTCACTACGTGTATAGCGTCGTTTGTTGCGCCAAAATTGCAAGGAGATATTTTGCAAAAAATGTTCGGTTGGTTTATCACAATCTTGGGAGTTGTTATGTTGGTCAAGTCAACGATTGATTGGCTAAAAGCAAAACGAAAAAAGAAAGAATCACCGCCTCATAATAAGTCTAAGAGCATATTTTGATATGTGAATATGTGCATATTATCTTTTATATTATACAAGATTGAACATATCAGAGAGTGAGCATATTTGCATATATTTGGGGGCGGTTGCATTATTGCCCTACTTGTTCAATATGCTAGTATATGAGTTGTGAAATAATAGAGAGAGTGGTGGCGGAAGGAAATTTTGTAATCGAGCACAATGCGACTATTCGGGCGGCAAGCAAGGTTTTTGGAGTGAGCAAAAGCACTCTACATATTGATTTGACCAAAAGGTTGGCAGAGATTGATCGAGATTTGTCGGAGAGAGTCAAAAAGGTGTTGGAATATAATTGGTCAGTCAGACATTTGAGAGGAGGAGAGAGCACGAGGCGAAATTGCCGAGCAAAAAGAAAAAGCACAACGAGTGTGCTTTGAGTTAGTTGTTTGGTTTTGCCTTGTCCCACAAGCTGTTGCGGTCGGGATTGAATATGGCGGACAAGATATGCTTTTTGGAGTCGGGGAAATCTTCGTCTAGCTGTTTGATGAGATCTTTCATATCTTCACGTTTGGTGTGTTTGTCTTGTGGGCAAACATTGTGAATGATAGGCAGTCCAAGACGCTTGCAAGTCCAGTTGATTTGCTTTTCTTCGATATAGATGAGTGGACGAATGAGGGTCATACCACTTCTGTCCATGTGACTGGTGGGCATAAATGTGGAAAATCTTCCTTCGTAAAGAAGGCTCAGTAAAAGAGTTTCGGCAACGTCGTCAGCGTGGTGACCTAGGGCAAGCTTGTTGCAACCGTTGGCGATAGCAATGCTGTTGAGAGCTCCACGACGCATCTTAGAGCAGAGCGAACAAGGACTTTTTTCTTTGCGCTCTTCGAAAATTATCTGAGCTATGTCAGTCTTTTCGACGATGAAAGGCACGTCAAGACTTTTGCAAAATTCTCGACATGTATCGACTTCTTGTTGATTAGTGTCATCGAAACCAAGGTCGATATTGATGGCTACAAGGTCAAATTTTTGGGGAGAAAACTTGCGATAATTGGCAAGTACGGCAAGAAGAGTTATGGAGTCTTTTCCGCCCGAAAGTCCAACGGCAATTTTGTCGCCGTCTTGTATCATATCATAGTCACTTATTGCTTTTCTAGCTAGGCTTAATAGTTTTTGCATAAATTGATTATATAAGTTTTGTTGACTAAATGCAATTAAAATAATATAATTGACATAAGTCAAGGAGAAAAATTTGGTAGACGCAATAATAAACTTTTTCAAAGAAACATTGAAAAATGAGTATCTCATAATCATAATTATTTCGATGATTCCACTCATCGAGCTGAGAGGTTCTATCCCTGTTGGCATTGCAATGGGTATGAATGTGTTCGAGGCATTTGCTTGCGCATGGGCGGGCAGTGCTCTTGTTGCACCTATTTTGCTCCTTATTTTGCAACCAATTCTTAGATGGATGAAAAAATATAAGCCGTTCAGAGCGCTTGCCAATGCGGTAGAGAGTATTTTCAAGGGCAAAGCGTCCATTGTGGAAGACAAAGCAAATCAAGAGTTCGACCCCAAGAAGATAGAGAAGCGAAAGATGATAGGCGTGTTTGCCTTCGTTGCCGTTCCTATTCCGCTCACTGGCGTGTGGACGGGCAGTGCGGTTGCGTCTTTTATGGGGCTAGGCTTTTTCAAATCAATGCTTATGGTATGGGCGGGCAACTTGGTTGCTGCATTGATTATCAGCTTGCTGTCATACTTCTTAGCCGATTATATTGATTATATCATTTATGCTTTGTTGGCAATCGTGGTGATAGCGTTGGTAGCGTATATTGTCAAGTTGGTGTTGCATATCCGCAAGGACAAAAAGTCCAAAAATCAAGTGGTAGACCAAGCAGATGACGCTCAAAATAGTGAAAATATTGATATTTTGGATAAATAATATATTATATAAGAAATTCGCATACAAGTTTTGTGTGCGATTTTTAATTGCAAAAAGTTTAACAAAATGATTGCTTTTTGGAAAAATGTGTAGTATAGTATGAGATAGTTTTACGTATTATTTACAGAAACGAAGGAGTAAATCATGAAAAAAAGAATTACTGTAATTGCAATTTTGGTGCTTTTGGTAGTCGTAGGCGTATTCGCTGCTGGCTGTTTCAAACAATTTCAACCACCAAAGAAAGTAATCGGTACAAGCAAACCAACTGCTACCCCAGCTAAGGCTATCGACAAGAAGATGAGCGGAACAGATATGTTTATGGCTGGTATTGAAAACTTCTATGCTGCTGATTATGTAACAACTTTGCTTGCTGGTCAAGTTAATGTAAAAATCGGTGCACTCAATGTTACCCAATTTGTATTTGGTACAAAGATTAGAGATGGTAAGGCATCTACCGAGCAAGAAAAGAAAGACGCTGTTTATTATGTAGACAACAAGAGCTATAGCACATTCGTACAAGTTTACGAAGAGACTATCGTAAATCAAAAAGCTACAAATGCTGATGATAGAGTAAAATATGTATCTTACAGCAAGAGAAAATATACAGAAAAAGATGACCCAACAGGTTTTGGTGTCGATGGTTGGTCTAAACCAAAGAGCACAAATGGTAAATCTTTTGAAAGCATTGCCGCTCTCGTATCTGAGATGAAGAATGACCCAACTCGTATTTGGATGTACAACACCACTCCAGAGACTCTTGCAAGTGTATCTAAAGTAACAGTAAACAATGCTGGTCAATATGAGTTCACAATAGATCTTGATATCAACAAGGCTACAGAAGAATATAGACAAGTTATGCTCCACATGCTCAACGCGTCTGTATCTTGTAAAGATGAAGATTTGAAGTTCAGAAGTGTACAATTCACAGTAAAAATGTGGGACAACGGCTTTATCAGTGAGCTTGGTATCAAAGAGAGCTATGATGTTAAGATTGCTGGTATTATCAGCTCTACTATCACTTTGGAATCTGTTCAACAATACAGCTATGATATGAATGAAAAGGGTTATGATATCGCATCAAGACTCGAGGCATCTAAATCTTGGCCAAAGAATATGAAATAATCAATTTGCAACAATCAAAACACATCGCTATGCGGTGTGTTTTTTTGTGCAAAAAAAAACAAAAAAAGATATATAAATCGTGAAAGTAAGGCATAAATAAATACAGCATTGGTAGTAGAGCGATAATAGATTATCAATGAAAAGTCCGAGAAAAAAGAGGTAAGACATAAGAGAAGACAGAAAATAAAAAATAATACTTGAAACTGAGTTTAGTATGTATTATAATATAAATACTATGAGTATATCCAAAGAAAGAAAAATATCAATAATTGGGCACAGCGTGGCTTTCGCCGTGGGCATTTTGCTGATGGTACTAGCGTCTTTTTATGACCTCAAGCTGTCGCAGGCGATAGGTGACCAACACAACTTTTATGGTCAGCTTTTTGCTATCATAGCCGAATATCCATCTTATTGGATGGTCCCAATCGCAGGAGCAATCATATTCTACAACTCGGACTTGTTCGACAAGAAGGGTGCAAAGGTTGGTATCAAGGTGCTAGGCGGAGTTATCGTTTGGTTTGGCTGGTTCTTGTTCTCAATCAAGTCAACTAAGCTGGTCGAGATAGAGCATCTTGCACTTTGGAGCGTGTTCAAAGGCTTTTTCTATGGCGGACTGACGCTTGCTATATTCTATTTTGTGCCAAAGGACACAATTCATAGATTGTTCAAGTTTGCAGTATTTTCGCTTGTTTTCATCGTGGTGGCACTTGCCGTGATGCAAGTGATGAAGAATATTTGGTGTCGTATGAGATACCGAGATATGCTCAAAGAAGGCAATTGTGATGGTTTTTCACCTTGGTGGAAAATAATGTATGGCAGAGAAAAGCTTGACCCATCATACAAATATTCATCTTTTCCATCTGGACATTCGTCCAGCATAACACACTTGTTTTTGTTGTGCGTATTGTGCGATATTTTGCCATCTTGGAAGAGTAAATCGTGGCTAAAACCTACAATGTACGTGGGTGTGATCGTGGTAATTGTAGTGGGCGCGTTCAAAAACTGCCCGAATGTTGAAAAATTCATTGTTTCTGATACCAATACGGTATTTACCGCGGACGAATACGGCGTTCTTTTTGATAAAAATATGACGTCGATTCA
>OQVS01002209.1_pt1 | contig 12634 bp, 7 predicted proteins | sample 1691601 | NCBI WGS metagenome assembly OQVS01 (sample SAMN03418268, study PRJEB22391) | human gut metagenome | biome: human-gut; feature: organic feature; material: feces | host: Homo sapiens | place: Tanzania | collected 2013-01 | reverse complement strand
GCCAGCCGTCACCAGCTGCTCCACGGTAGTGCTCTCGATGGGCAGCGGGCTCTTGCCCATGGCGCTCAGCATCTGGTTGGTCAGAGCCAGCAGCAGAACGGCGGTACGTGCAATGGTGCCTGCAGTGATGTTGAAATTCATAGCTCAGTCCTCCTTGATCGGTAAACTCTTGGCGCGGTTGTACAGCTCGGTGCCGGTCCCGTTTCCGCCAAGTTCGTGGTAATTTTCGTAAAGGTACTCCATATTTTTCAGTGCGGATGTATCAATGTAGCCCTGTTTGAGGTAATAGGTACAGCTTTGATACAGCCTGTCGTGCATGATGGCCAGCAAGCCGCCCTTGATGTTCTTGTACTCGGTCACTTTCTTGACCAGATACCCCCACCCGAAGGTCAGCAGCCCGATGGCCCATTCCATCCAGTGCGAGGAAACGTACGCAATGACACTCTGCATCGGAGCTCACCCCTTCCACCGGCTCTTGTTCGGGCGGGTATCTACATGCACCCAGCCGTTGGCGCGTCCCAGACCGGGCGGGTAGATACCGCAGCCGCCAGCATTGCCCAGCAGCTTGTCCGCGTAGGCATACACATGCTCCACGCTGATGCCCTGCACCTGAATGTCCGCCGCCTTGCCGTACAGATGCTGGCTGAACTTCGCCGCGTTCTTCTGTTTCGCGTTCCAGCTCGCCGTGCGGAACCCGCTGGTGATCGTCACCGGCTTGCCGAAATGCACCCGGATCTTCTCCAGCACCTCCACAAGCGCCGTGTCGATAAACACCGGGTCGCTTCCGTCACGACAGTAGAACTCCCGCACCTTGAAATGCTCTGAAAGCTTCTGGTTTCCATTTTTCAAAATGGAGTAGGCTTCCAAACTCAACGATCATCCTTCCTTTCACGTTCCAAGCCGGAATCTTCCATCTGCCTGTTTCAGCGGCTTTACCTCCACAGGCAGGGTATCTGCACACAGCATCGCCGCCACCGGCTTTGCCGCCGCATTCGCAGTGATTTTGATATTTTCCGTCACTGACGCCATTTTGAATTCTGCGCTCGTGCCGTCCTTTGCAGTGACGATACAGCCCGCATCCACAGGGACCCATTCCTTGGTGATGTTCGTCGAGCCATCTTCTCCCGATGTGATCGTTGTCTCAAGGCGCATTGCAGTCAGTACCAGCGTACAATTCTCCGTGTCCTTCACCCGAAACACGTTCTGGTAGCTCATGCCCTTCACGACGCTCCCCACCGGGTTCGTCTCAACCGCGCCGTTGAGATCGCGCTCAATGGTGCACGTTTCAAACTCGCCCACGGTCACGCTGCACTCGGCCTTCACCCCGCCGCACTCTGCTGTCACCACGGCAATTCCCTTTTTCAGGGCCAGAATGGTGCCATTTTGAGTAATTTTCACCACGTTCTTCGGTGCTGCCGTCACGTTCACCCTGCGGTAAAACGTATTCGTCGGCCCAACGCCCACCAGCAGCTGGTATTCCATTCCTTTGTTCAGCTTCAGCTCGTAGACGTTCAGCGCCACGGCCTCCACCTTCAGGGTGTGCATGGTCGGGTGCAGTCGGTACTCCAGCGTGATCTTCGAGTGCCCCTTGTCGCTCTTGAACTGGTTCACCCACAAAAGACCCTCGTAGTAGTGGCCGGGGCTGTCCTCCAGTGCAAACCGCACCCGCTTGCCCTTCAGGCGTTCGCAGATGGTGGTGTACGCAGTCTCCCAGTCCCAGCCCTCGTAGTCGTTCTCAAGGTAGAATTCGATCTTTCCGGTGCGGTCATCGAAGGTCGCCCGCTTCGGCACGGTCTGGCTGTAATCCAGCGAACCGTCTCTGTTCGGCACGGTCACAAACTTTGTCCGCTCAATGGGCGGCGCGATCACCGGCCGGGAGGAAGGAATCAGTTTCCAGTCGTCCCAGGTGTCGATGTAGTCATCGTCCACATTTATAATAAGAGAATGGTACATGGAGCCTCCTCACTTGGTGTTCAGGTATCCGATGGTCGATTGAATGGCGTTCCATGCCTTGCCTGCCGTGCCGAAGTTTGCCGCCTGCAAGGACGAAAGCCTCGATGTCGTCTCGCCAAAGGTAAAGTCTTTTTCGTCCAGCTCATGCAGCGGGATCACTTCCTTCGTGCAGGGCACCCAGTCGTCTATGCCGTGGGGCTCCGAGAGCACATAGGTCTCCTTCAGGAAATCCAGTCGGTCGGTGTCCACGCCAATGTCCGCAAGGTCTGCCGCATTGATCTGCAGGCTCCCGCTGAATCCACTGTACTTTTTCAGCTCAGCCTTTGCTTTTTCATAAAGGCTGTCCGTTGAAGAAGACGTTCCTTCCACCGTGATGGTCTTCTGACACAGGCCGTACTTCTTGATGGATTCCCCGTTATAAGCTTCTGCCGTAAGCTGCTGGGTATGGGTCGTCTCCCAGAACAGAAATCCTTCTTTCCGGCTTGCCCAGCCAATGGCCTTCACCGAGTTCACAATGCCGTTATCCTTGAGATAATAGGAGATGTCCAGCAGGTTATCCCCCAGTCTTATCACCTGATCGGTCTTGTCGTTCAGCTTTGCCACACAGTCCAGATATCTTGTGTACACCCGCACCCCGTCCACCATTTTGATTTCCTTGTGCAGGCGCAGATAGCCTCCGTATTTTCCCACAACATTGCTCGTCAGCACGTCCCAGCAGTCGCCCACGCTGGCCGTTTCCTTGTCCGTATCGCTCTCCGGTTTTTCCACCGTGATGCTTCCGGGCAGGAACACCTTGCCTTCCGCCTTGAATCCGCTGTGCTCTGCAGGGTCATCCTCCACAGCAAGGGCCAGCTTCACAAGCTCTTCCACCGTGTAGAATTGGTTTTTCACCTGACACTGCCGTTCCTGCAAATATCCCAGCTCGCTCACGCAGGTCACATCGATGTCGAGGTTGAAGTTCGTGCTCAACTCGGTGATGTAGCCCATAAAGATCTCGCGCCCGTCCTCTTCTACGCTGACCACCGGTTTTTTCAGCAGCAGCTTGTCATAGTACGGGTTGGAGACCGGCACCGTAAAGGTGAACGAGCAGGGATCGTTTGCTTCCAGCGTCAGCTCCGGGTCAAGGATAAAGGCGGCTTTCTCGTCGTAAGGATCGTCCAGAATGTTCCGTTCGGTCCAGTAGTAGCTTTTGCCGTCCGCAGTGCCCTTGATCTGCCCGATATACACCACATAGCCGGGCGACCGGATGCGCTTCACTTTGCAGCTCTTTACGGTGGTGGTCGTGCCGTCCGTGGCTTCCACGGTCAGGGTATGCTGGGTGTTCTGTGCAAAACCGTTCAGAATATCATCCGACAGTTCAAAGCGGTACACGCCATTTTGAATTGCCCTGAATCTCTTATGCACCACGCCGTCGATCTTTTCGGTTACGGTCACGGTTTCTTCTTCCGGGTCGGAGATCTTGTACAGGAAACCCGATCCCTTCCACCGTCCGTATAAGCCGTCCTTGCCGAAGTAGTTGCTTTTGATCTCCGATGCTTTGTTGCTGGTCAGAAAGCCCCTGTCGTCCACCGTAGCGTTTTCATCCACGCAGAAGCATACCAGCGCACCCGCTATAGAGGTTGCATTGTAGCCCGTGTACCAATAGGTCGTGATATGGCCGGGGTCACCAGGGTCCGCGCCTTTGCCGCGCTTGACGCCGACGCCCTCGATGTATCCCCAGCAATCCTTATTGTCGGAGTTCGAGGGATCGTCGCCGGTTTTCGCATTCCGGCAGGCAAAGCTGTACTGCCAGATGTCGTATACATCCCAGCCGTTTGCATTCACGGTGGCGTTTTCCCTGCCGCCGCTGAAGGAGCGCTCCCAAAGCGTTTTCCCGCCCGGGAACTGCATGAACTCATCCGCTGTCGGGGCAAAGAACCTCTGATCCTTCAGCGTGCTGCTGTTGTTGGAGCCATAACTGTATCGGATCGTCACAGGTACGATCGTGTTCAGGACAGCTTCACTCAGACGCTTTGCGTAGGTGTTTTCAAGCCAGTTGCGCAGGGTGGGCTCGTTTTTCCACGAAACGTCTGCATTTTTGCTGCCCCACCCAACGCTGTCCGGCAGGAGGTTCGTCCGCATCAGCAGGGTCTTTCCCTTGCCGTTCAGGTCCTTCTCGTAGTTATGCTGCGCTACGATGAACACAGCCGCTGTGCCGTTCTCATACACCTTCAGGGTCTGACCCACGGTCAGGTCTTTGACAATTCCCATCTTCTCACTTCACCTTCGCTGCGGCGATCTGCCCCATCCGGTTGTCGATGTACCCAATGGTCTTCTTTCCGTCAATGGTCATCTTCATGCCGCGGATGCTGTCCACGATGCCGTCCATGTGTCCGGCAAGGCCGTTGATGGCGTTCAGCGTGTCATCGTTCCCCTTGTTTTTCATTCCATTTTGAAGCTGTACCTCTGCATCGATTTGGTTCGCAAGGTTCCGGCTGATATCGCCGTCCAGACTTAGACTTCGGGTGGAAGCAAAGGCATTGTCGATCTCGTCCGCCCCTTCCAGTACGTTCGTCAGGTCCACAACGGGCACGATCTGCGGCGTGTAGTCGTAATCGTCCCCCATCACCTTGCTGATGGTGCCAAGGGTGTTCTTTGCTGCATCCATCGCATTCTGGGTCACATCGTCCACCGCATCATCAAGGAGCGGTGCATCTTCCTTCACGCCGTCGCTGATGTCCTTGTCGATTTCCGAGCCGATGTCCTTTGCCACGTGGGTCTCACGGTTCTGGCTTTTGCGCTTGCTCACAAACCACGCAATGCCGCCGATCACCGCCGCAATGGCCGCAAGCACGCCCACTACGATCAGCAGCTCCGGCAATGCCGCCATGATTGCCCCGCCAAGGCCGCCCAGTGCCGTACCGATGCCGCCAATGGATACTGCTGCGCCGGTTCCTGTCGTGCCCAGCTGTCCCAGCATGGGCAGAAGTCCGCTCAAGGAATTGCCCACATTCGCAGCCGCCGTCCCGATGTTGGCAAGCTTTCCTGCAAGGTCTCCATTTTGAATTCCGGAAAACAGTTTCAGCAGCATGTCTCCCGCCCCTCCGGTCAGCTGCTTTCCAGTGTCTGTGAACAGCAGGTCGATCAATCCCGTTGCCGCCGAAATGATGGCGCTGGCGTAGTCTCCCTGCATGGCCGACGCAATGGCCGAGACGAATTCCGTCCCGATCTCCATGCCTTCCTCGCTGAATGCCGCCTTGAATACGGTGCTCAGGGTGTTCGTCATTTCCTCGCCCATGGCCCCGGAGACCTTCGTCCACACCTCGCTGCACGCTTTGCTGATGGGCAGCCAGTTCTTCTGGATGGCATTGGCCAGCCGTACCGCCGCGCTCTTTGCACTGTCCTCAAGGCCCATGGCGTCTGCCAGCGCCCCCGCAAAGCTCACCATGGAGCTGCGGGAGGAAAGCAGCTGGTCCTTCAGGTCGTTCACGTCGTCTTCGCCCAGCGGATCTCCGTTCAGGTCTTTGCCGTCCGCCAGCTGCTGCTTGATGAGCCGGGTCTTTTCCAGCTCAGCATTCATGTTCTGCAGCGCCTCCACCGTGCCGAGGATGCTGGTGGTAATGCCCTGATACTTTGCTTTTCTTGCCTCAGCGCTGTTTTCGCCGTACTGCTCCACCGCCTGCTTGTAGGCGTCCTCCCGGTCTTTCAGGCTGCTGTCCCCGTAAATGCTGGTCAGCAGGTCCATGCGGCTCTGCATCCGGCTCTGTTCGTCCTTAATGATGGAAAGCTGCGCGTCCAGCTTGTTCAGTCCCTGCTTTGCAATGTCATTTTGAAGTTCCAGGCTCTCGGTCTGCGCATCCAGATAGTCGTTCCATGCTTCCTTTGTGCGCAGGTCGCTCTCGCCGTACTGCTGGCGCAGGGTGTCCCACTGCTCCTTCGCCTTGGCTTCCTTCTTCTGTTTTACTTCCAGCTCGTTCTTCTGGTACTCGGTCTCCCGGTCGATCTTGTCCAGCTTCGAGGCAGTGCTGTCGTTCTGGGCCGTCCAGAGGCTGTACTCCTTTTCCAGCGTGTCAAGGTCGGTGTCGTACCGCTTCGTGATGTCCTCAAACAGGCCGGTATACTGGTCTGCCTGCAATTTCGCAAGGCTTGTCTTTTCGCTCAGCAGGCTGGCATAGGCTTCCTTGGTCTCGGTCTTGTCTGCGCCCCAGCGCTTCAGCATTTCGTCGTACTTTGCCTGCGCAATGGCTACCCGGTCGGTCTGGTTCGCAATCTCCGCCGCCGCGTTCTCCATCTTCTTCGAGAGCAGTGTGTCCTCGTCCGCGCTGTACTGGTTCTCGGTCTGCCACAGCTCGTATTCGCTGTCCAGCACTTCCCGGGCCGTCTTGTTGGCTTCCAGCTTCGTCTTGTACTTTTCCTCGATCTGCTGGGCCACGGTCTTCTTCGTGCCGGAGGATCTTGCGGTCGTGCCACCGCTGCCTGTCGGGTTCTTGTTCGTGTCCTCCGGGTCCTTCTTCGCATCCGCGTCAAGGTCTTCAGCAGTCAGTCCGGTCTTGCCGCCAAGACCCTTCCACAGCTCTTTTGCGCTACCTGTAAGATTCGTTGTCAGCTCAGGAATTTGAACGCCGTTCATCGCACTGTTGATGGCATTTTGAATTTTCTCTGTGGCTCCCGGAACAAACGCATTTGCTGCGTTTCCAAGTGCATTCATCATCCACTCACCGAGATTCCAACCGTTCTTTTCTGCTGTTTCCCGGGACTGTTCGACCGCTTTCGTGGTTGTCTCTTCCACTGTTTTGTTCACTTCACCGGTCTTCGCCTTGATGGCGGTCATGCTGGTGTTTACGTTCGCCGCATTTCCGCTGATGACTCCTGCCGCCGTGCCGGACGCATTTGCTGCATCAGTCATGGCCGCTTCGCCGTTCAGCATCGCTCTGGCCATGTCCTCGGTAACATACTTCACTTCGCCGGTCTCGGTCGTCAGCGCGATAAGACCGTCCGTGTTTTTCTTCAGAGCAATTGTCTGGTTTTTCGTTTCGTCAGCTGTCTTGCTTATACTCTCCGAAAGATCCTTGTTCGCTCTGTCCGCGCCAGAAATTGCATCCGTGCTTTCTTTGAGTTGCTTCTCATATTCCTCAATTGGAATGGTTTCAAATCCCCATGCTTTCCGAATGCTGTCTTTGATGCCGCTGCCAAAGATTTCGTCGATTTTATCAACCAAATCGCCCAGTGCGGCACCTGCTTTTCCAGCAATACCATCTGTATCCACTGTAAAAATGCTAAAGGGGTTCCAGTTTTTGAATGCGTCACCTGCTGCAGTCGCCCAGTTTTTGAACAGGTCAATCAATGGGTGGTCATCAAACCACGCTGACAAATCGTTCCAAAGCACATCAAGCCCACTCTGTGCACTTGCATCCGTAATACCGGTAAGCCATGTCAGATAGTAAATAATAGCTTCCGACAATGCCACAGCCAGCACAAACAATGCTTTTGAGATTGGTTCTGCACAATTGACAATCGTATCACATATAGCGGTCACGATCGTGGTCAGCGCTACCTCAATGTCATCCGCCGCATTCACGATCATTTCCTTCAGGGGACCGGCAAATGCGGCCAGTACAGTCAGAATAGCCGCAGCAATAGACAGCTTCGCCAGACCACCTGCAAAAATGCTGAAAGCTTTTGAAATGTCAATAAGTGCATTTGTCAGCACCTTCAGACCATCGGCCATTTTAGGAATTGCGCCAAAGAACAGCGAAGAACCAATAAGACCAGCCAACAGCCCGATAAATGCAATTACTCCGGCAATAGCTTGTCCGACGCTCAATTGCCCCAACAGCATCATGGCAGGAGCCAGGATCAGCAATGCAGCCGAAAGTTTCAGTGCTGCCGTTCCAATGTTTTGCAGCGATTTGTCCATATTCGGCATGATCGCCATCGCGCTTGCAAGCACCACCAGCGCACCGATTGCTGATACACACCCGGCAAGTCCCTGTTCGACACTCGTACTGCCAAATACCTGAATGGCTCCCGCAAAGATCAGCATGGATGCAGACATCAAAGCCATACATTCCGCCGCCTCGATCATGTTTCCGCTTGCTTTGCTCAGCACTACCGCCGCACCAGCCATTACGATCAGAGCGGTAGCAGCGCTTGCAAAACCAGCACCGCTTTCGTCCATTTGAGCAACAAGTGTAAAAGCATAGGCTGCTCCGGCGAGTAACGTGAGAGATGCCGCCATGATCGCCATGCCTTTTGCAGTCTTTTTCACGCCCTTCAAGTCAAGCTTTCCAAGAACACCTGCTGCTACTGCAAGGCCTACCAGTGCCGCACCGGCACCAGCTAAAGCAATCCACATCCGGTCGCCCATTGCAGCAAAAACAGCTACGGCTCCGGCAGTAATCATTAAGGCGCTTGCCATACCATTGATGGCCAGTACCAATCCACCAATCTTTGCAAGATAAATTGCAATCTTATCCAGCGTCTTTACGTCCGCTTTTCCGGCCAGCTTCTGTGCAAAGCCTGCCGCCACAGTCAGGATGCTCATGGCAATCGCTACGCCGTTGATGGCTTCCACCGCCCCGTCAATGTCAAGGCCGTTTTTCTCAGCCATTGCCAGCGGGATCAGTGCCATGGCGATCATGTCCACCGCCGCAGCCGCCGCCACAAATCCGCCTGCACCCTTTGTTCCGTCGCCGTAGGTGTTAAAGAATGTCAATATGCCAATCATGGCCATTAGCACACTGGCCACACGGCTGATGGCATTCAGGCCATTCTCTACCTGATAGGTGTGCATGCTGCCCATTTTTACAACACTGCCCGCCAGCGCTGCCATGCCAATAGCAATGGCCGTGATCGTCCCGATCAGCTTCGCCGTATCAAGTCCCGTCAGGTCGGTGGCCGCCAGCACCTTCAAAGCAACCACCATGCTGAACAGCTCTGCAATCACACTGGTCAGTGCCTGCACAGCCTTCATCGGGTCGTCGATCTTCGCCAGCAGATACATGCTCCCGCTGATAAGCGCCACCGCCGTTGCAATGCCTTTTGCTGCCGTTGCAAGATTATTTGTGGTTTTTGCCTTTGTCCATGTATTCACGGCATTGGTCAGACTTTCAAAGAACTTTGAAATTGGGTTTGCAAGGGTGTCCTTCAGGTTGTCGCTTGATTTCTTCAAAAACTTCGTTGCGCCATAAATTGCCAGTGCCAATCCACCAACATCCAGCAGTGCGATCAACCGGTAGATGTCAATACCGTCCTGCAGGTTGAAGAAATCCTTCACCGCGCTGAGCGCGTTCCTGCACGCACCGCTGATGTTGCTCATAATGCCGGTCAGCGTTCCGCCAAAGTCTTTCAGCACTTCTTCAGTTTTTTCCGGTAAACTCAGCACGGTGTCCCGGATGTTCTCCAGCAGCGGTACCTTGCTGTCGGCAAACTCGCTCACCGTGTCCCCGGCACCCTTGAACCCGTTGAACGCATGGCCGATCAGCGTACCCACACCCTCAAAGGCTCCCAGCAGAATACCGCCCAGCAGCTGGAATGCCGTGCCAATGATATTCCCTGCTGAAACACTGCCTATTTTGAATTTGTCCAGCACACTGCCCACAGCGTCCACCACGGTGCCGAATGCGCCGAACTGCTTCTTTGCCTCCTCCATGCTTCCGCCGCGCACAAGGGTCTTCACGCCCTTCACTACGTCCGCAATGGGGCTTACCAGCGCCGCAACAGCACCCACAAGGATGCCCAGCACGTCGCTGAGGCTCTCTGCCTGTCCAAGGCTCAGGTCCACCCACGTCAGCAGATTGCCAATGTAGCTTCCGATGTTCAGCAGTAAGTCTCCCATCGGGCTCAGCAGGTCCAGCAGCTTTTCCAGAATGGCAAAAGCGGTCTTGCCAACCGTTTTCACGCCCTTCAGCCCGATGCTCAGCACCCGGAATACGCCGGTAAATACCTTCTGCACCTTTTCCGCAGTTTCTTCGCTCAGCGCCATTTTGCCGGTCAGCTCGTCAAACCCCTTCAGGAAGTTGTAAAGCGGACTTCCATCGGTCATGAACACGTCACCAAATCCGTCCCGGATCGGGGTCAATACGCTGTTGATGCCTTCCAGCACGTTCAGGATACCGTTAAAAAAGTGTTCCCGGCCGCTCAGCTGGTTCATCTTGCCCGCAAGGTCCTCCAGGTTCACGCTGCCATTTTGAATATTCTCCGCCATGGCGTCGTAGGCATTCGCCAGTGTGTTCACCTTGTCCCGGTCAAGCCCCAGCTTATTCAGTTCTTCGTCGCTCATGGCTGCACGCTGGTGGTAGTGCTCAGCCGCTTCCCCAAGCACTTCGTACAGCTGCTGGGCCGTCACGCCGCTTTCTTCCAAAGCCTTCTGAAAACTGCCCGCCTCTTCAATGCCTTCCTCACTCAGCAGTCCCTGATTCACAAGTGCCTTCTGTAAAAGGTTTGTGTAGTTGTCTCCCGCTTCACCAAAGCCTTCTGTCCTCAGCAGCTGGTCAAGGCCGGAGTCAAAGGCGCTCTTCAGCCAGTTGTTCCGCCCTGCCGCACCGCCTGCAAACATGTTCCAGAACTCTTCTGCAAGGTCACTCCAGAAGCCCTTTGCTTCCTCGTAGTTGCCAAACAGGATGTCAAAGGTCTCCATCCAGCCGGAGCTTACAGCGTCCTTCGTCGCATCCACCGCTTCGGAAAAGCTCTTTGCCTCCTGTGCGGCCTTAAATGCTTTCACGGCCACGTCGTCGTACTGGTCTGCCAGTGCATCAATGGCCTGTGTAGCCAGCATACCGGGGTTCGCGTCCACCATCTTTTTCACGGCTTCGCTGAACTCTGCATACTTGCCAAAGGCGGCCTCCATCACCTCTTTGTCAGCCCACTTCTTCTGTAAGCTGTTGTCAAAGGTGCCTGTGGTCACGTCACCTTCCTTGATCTTGCCAAGGCTCACGCCGGTGTCAATGAGCAGTTGTTTCAGCTGCTGGCTTGCAACGCCCGCCTGCTCCACGCTTTTCCAGTCGATCAGCTGGATGGCACCCGTGCCATAGCTCTGCGCCAGATTGTAGATCACCCGCTGGAACTCGGCCGCGCCTTTGCCCGCATAGGCCGTGGCGTTCGCCATGCCCATGATCATCGGGATCATCTTTTCAATGTCGCCGCCCGCAGCTGTCAGGGTGGAAAGGGCGCTGGTCATGTCGGTAAAGCCATAGCTGGTCTCGTCGGAAAACCACATCAGCTTATCGAGGTAGCTGTTCACCTTGGTAATGCTCTTGCCCGTCGCGTTCATGATGGTTTGCACGCTGGCAGTCTTCTGGGCGTATTTGTTCCAGCCGCTCGTCACCTGATCGAGGGAAAGGCTCTTCACCAGCTTTTCACCGGCATCAACGGCCTGCCTTGTAATATGGCTCAGGGCCGCAACGCCAATCACTTCCACGGCCGAAAACTTGTCACTCAGGTTGTCCAGCGCGCCCTGCATCTCGTCAAAGTCCACTTTGGCCGATGCATCGCTGATCTTTTCAAAACCCTTTTCCGCGCCGTCAAGCTGTAAGCTGTCGTTCAGCTTTTCAAGGCTCTGCATGGTCTGGTGCACATTCTTCTCAAACTGCGCATTGTCAAACCGCATTTCTACTACGCGCTCGTCCACTTCCTGGCTCACAGTCTCTTTACCTCCTTCCACAATTCATCGGCCAGAGCAGAAAAAATCGGAGCCAAGGCAGGGTTAATGTAATCCACCCCCTGCACATAGGCCCCGTTTCTCGTCCCGTGTCCGTATTGTAAGATCACCGCAATGGGCACTCCCTCCACAATGTTGGAGTTTTTCCAGCACAGGGTGGCCCCGCTCTTGTCCATTTTGATTTCGTAGCTCCAGCTTGCTGCTGTCTTTCCGGTGGCTTTCGGCGTGGCATCGTAAAGCCGTTCTACGCCCAGCTTTCCGTATTTTTCCAAAATGGGCCGCACGCTCCAGCTTTTGATATGGCTGAAAAAGGTCAGGCTTTTCTTAAAGTCACCTTTCTGGCGTATCTCGATTACTTTACTCAAAAGCTCTTACCCCCTCGAGTGAAACTTCGCCTTGCGCTGTGCATTCAGTGCCCGGATGTGCGCCGCCTGCTCGTTCCTGCCCATCTTCTCGGGTGGCAGGTTCTCTTCCCCGCAGGCCCGGATCAGCGCCAAAAGCCGGTTCAAATGCCACTTTTCGCACTCGAACGGAATGCCGTAGCTTGCCATGGCGGCATAGAACAGGTCTGCCGTCTGGTAGCGGGCACGCTTTTTCCCGCCCTTGCGGTCTTTAAAGGTCGCGGCCGTCATCGGGTCGCTCATATATCGTTGAATGGCCAGCCAGTCTTCCCGCCGCAGTCTTACATATACGGTCGGGTCCACACCCTTCGTCAGGGTCATGCACCGGACGAAATCCAGCGTTTCTTCACGCGTTTTTTTCACGTTTTCGTCCAGATAAGGCTTGTGCCACTTACTTTCCCATTTAGACAGGGAGAGCAGGCTGTATTCCAACCTCAAAGTTACCGGTTTGTCATACACAAACACGTTTGTTCGTTCATCCCAGCGTTCTTCGCCGGGAATATGCAGCTCCAGCATCCATCCTGCCTCCCTGTGCTCTTAAATGCGTGTCTTTTCAGACAAAAAAAATAAAGGCTGCCCGGAATTTTCCCGGCGCAGCCTCTCTCCGCCAAAGCGGCAAAATATTTTCCTTTATGCCCGCCGA
>OQVS01002208.1_pt1 | contig 12636 bp, 10 predicted proteins | sample 1691601 | NCBI WGS metagenome assembly OQVS01 (sample SAMN03418268, study PRJEB22391) | human gut metagenome | biome: human-gut; feature: organic feature; material: feces | host: Homo sapiens | place: Tanzania | collected 2013-01 | reverse complement strand
CGATAAAACATAACAAATTTTATATTTTGCTAGAAAAAAATTCAGAATACAAGACCACAATTAAATATTATTTTATGGTTAGCTGACGGCTAGTGAACAAATTTTTGCATGCAAAATACCCCCAAGCTAGTTGCCAACTCAATTTTGCAGCTTGGTCATCAAATTATTGTAATTCAATGTGTTACATAAATTATTATTCTGTTGGAGTTCGCATCCGGTCTGGTGACCTTGAGTAGATTTGAACTAGTGATAACTAGATAAAAATATATGTATTTCAATGAGTTATAGCTAGCGACCACTTTTTCTCATTTTTTTATGCGAGGTATACTTTTTTGCCGAAGGTATACTTTTACACGCTTATGAAGTTCCATAAACGGAAACTCTGACCGCTTTGCATCCTCTGAAAAATTATCATTAACTCATTGAAAAATATAATTAAATTATTTCTAATTAAATTATTTCAGATAAAAAAATAACATAGTAGGTGTGCACATACTATGTTATATAGTTGGTCGGGGCGACAGGATTCGAACCTGCGACATTCTGCTCCCAAAGCAGACGCTCTACCAGGCTGAGCCACGCCCCGAACATCGGCGATACTAGCGGGTCGACGATTGATTTTCAAGTTTAAAAAAAGAATGCTCCACCGTGTCGCCGACTTTGATTCCCAAGCGCGCCGCCTCGCCCGCCTTTAATTCCAAAACGCCCGAAACCTTGCGCGACGAATAAATCACGTCGCGGGAAAACGGCACGGCGGATTCGAATATTTCATCGATTTTTCCGTTTTTGGCGATAAACAGCATATCCAGCGACACGGACGTGTTCGCCATCCACATCGTCATCACGCGGGCTTTGGGAAACAAAAACAACATGCCTTCGCCATCGCCGACCCGAGTTCTGTACATCAGCCCGCGTTCGCGTTTGGCGTTCGTGTCGGCAATTTCAACCGTCAGAGAAACGGGAGCGGATTTTTGACGCAAGACGCGCACGACCCGTTTGTCAAAACTGATTTCGCGGGCTTCTTCCGCCTGACGGGGACGGCACGCCGCCGCGCAAACAATCATCAGCATCAAAAAAACAACGGCGGCGCGTTTCATTTCGAGAAGATCCTTTCAACAACAAAGGCGAACCGCTTTGCGATCCGCCTTCGGCTTTGGTTTTATTTTATTTTGAAAACGGCGAATAGGTTTTCAGATTGACGACCTTGTCTTTTTCTTTTGTTTTTCCGTCGTTGGCGTCTTTTTTATCGGTTTTGTCTTCCGTTTTTTCCTCGATGACTTCTTCAACGATTTCCTCGTTCAGGTTCATGACTTCTTCGGGCGCGGTCGTCAGCGTGCGCGTGTCCTTTGTCGCCGGCGAATTAAGCATCAACTGCGATTTGCCGTCAATCGTCGTCAAATCGACCGTCGCCTTATTTTCGAAATCAAGGAAGGTCAGCGCCGATGTTGCGGGCTGCGCTTTCAAAGCGACGGCGGAACCGACCGTTTCGGTCAACGCGACGATCGACGTATCGCCGGACAAATCAATGCTGGCGTTTTTGCCGTCGACGGTAATGCCGGCTTTGTTCGTGCTGACCATGTCGAACGCGGCTTCGCCCGATCCCGTCAACCCCAAGTAGATGTTGTTTTTCTTCGAATCGTCGGTGATGGAAACGGAACGCACGGAATCCGCCAGCCCCAGACTGATTTTTCCGCCGTACACGTCCGTCATGGACAAAGACGCGTTTTTGCGGTCGACCGCCATGGCGGCGATGGGGAATTTATCCTTGTGCATCATGGCGAACGATGTCGTGTCGCCGTCAGCCGTCCACACGCCGCGGATATTGCCCGACGAATCTTTCAGCAGAAACACTTCGGCTTCGACGACGACGGGAATGCCGGCTTCTTCTTTGGAAATGCCCTTGGCGGCGTCTTCCGCCGATTTTTCGGCGGGCTTCTGCTGAGCAAAAGCGGCGGTGTTCATCGTCGCGCCGGAAAGCCCCGCATAGGCGGCGAAACAAAACAGTCCCAGCACGGAATATTTCAGCGTGCGGTACTTTTTTTCCAATTTTCGAATGCGTTGTTCCAAATCTTCCATTGTGTGCTCCATCGGCTGACAGATTTTTTTCATTAAACACAAAAATAGCGGCAAGTTCTTAATTATCTATGAAAATCAAAGCCGCAAGCGTCGTTATTTTTTCAGCGGCAGCCACTTTTTCACGGCGACGGTTTTACCCGATTGCGACCGCAAAATTCGCGTTCCGCCTTCCGACAACGTCGTTTTCAGCCGTTCGTCGCTTTCCGATCCGCGCGCATAATACTCCGCCATCGCCGACACGTCGATTTCCGAATTTCCGCCCGCGGCGAACGCTTCGGCGTACGGGGAATGCGTTGAAATCAGGCGAAAAATGTAATCGGGGGAATACGCGCCGAACCGCGCCCAAATCGTTTGCAGAAAAGACTGCGCGCCGCGGGGCATCGGGCGATACGACACAACAGGGCGCTGAGATCCGTAGATTCTGTATGAATTGGGTTCGACCGGACCGCGTTCCGTCGCCAGAAAAACCGCGGGAATAAAGCGTTTTCCGCCCGTAACGGCGGCGTAATACCCCTGTGCCAGATACATCAGATACTGCATCTTCATCGGCTGCAGGTATTCCCCGTCGTTCAACGCCGTGTCCAAAAACCATTCCGTCACGTCAAAAACAGAATCCGCCGACGGTATTTCCATTGAAATCACTCCGAATTTCAGATAAAAGTAAAAAATGCGAAAGCTTTTTCAGAGCATTAGCGTTATCTGTTAAAAAAAAGGTTAAAGTCCGTACACCGGAGGGGGGCTTTCATGGAAGACAACAAGTCGCAAGAACAAAAACCGACCGCCGCGCCAGTCGCGGGATTTAAAACGCCGATGGTCAAAAAAATCAAGGTTCCCGCGAAACCGATAACGCCCCGCGCCAAAGCCCGCGCCAAAGCCCGCGGCGACACCGTCAGACGCCGCGCCGAAACCGCAACCGCAGATTATCCAGCCCGATCATTCGGACGCCGAACCCGATTTGCCGCCCGAAGAAGAGGAGGCTCCCCGCGCTCCGACCGCCGCCGATCCCGCTTCGTTCAACAGCCCCGAAGCCAATACGGACCCGGTGCCCGACGGTCTGCACAGAAAGCGTCGTCCCTCCGCCGCCGCTTTGGAAAAGGAAGCCGCCAAGAAAAAAACACAGGAAAAGATCGACCATGCCAAGGCTCGCGCGCGCCAAGTGCTGACCAACCGGCTGTACCGTCTGGGCATTTTAACGGTTTTGCTGGCGATTATCGCCGCCGGCGTCTATTCGTCCCTGCCGATCATCGCGGAAAACAAACTGCCCGAGATTTTTGCCGAAAACGGCATGCCGTTCAAAAAGTTCACGCTAAAAGAAATCAAAATCGATTCCATGGAATTGTCGAACGTGTCCGATCAAACGGGAACGCTGAGCGTCGGGACGATGAAGTTCGGCTATTCGCTGATGGATCTGTTTTCAAACAGCACCGTTAAAACGATGGAACTGTCGAACGTGACGCTGAACGGACGCAGAACGGTCGACGGATTCGAACTGGGCGCGCTGGGCAAGCTGGTGTCGTCGCCGATGCGCGCGAGAAGCGGCAAGGAAATGAGCATCAATTCGTTAAAAATAACGAACGGAAACTTTATCCTGCGCAGCGATCTGCCCCCTGAAAAAATCATCAACGCCGACGGTGAAGAGGAAGAAATCGACAACACGATCACCGTCCGGTTCACCGCGAACGGATCCATGGGCAAAGCGGGACTGAACATGAATATTTCAACGGATTCGTCGTCCCCGACCATGAAGGTCAAAACGCAAACGCAACTGAATAAAACGGCGACATCGTCGCATTTGCGCACCGAAATCACCGAAGGCGACATGCTCAAAGACGACAAAAGCGTCGGTTCGGTCACGGGGAACATGGAAATTTCCGTTGACAACGGCGTTCTGTCCAAAGGGCTGGCGGATTTATTGCTGTCATCTTCGTCGCAAAAACTGAAGCTGAAAGCCGAAGTCTTGCCCAAAGGCGAAACGTTCGATGTCGCGCTGGATATCGACCGTTCGTTCGAAGACCCCAAAGACGCCAAAGGCAAATTTGTCGGCGCGCTGGCTTTAAAAGCCAAAGATCTGACCGTCAAAGGCAGACCCGAAAGCTTTGAAGGACGCCTGCCCGTTTCGCTGGAAGCCCCGACGCTGACCAACGGCAGAGTGGCGATTCAGGATTTGAAAACATCGGCGGACGTGCTGTTTTCGTGCGCGTCCTCGAATTGCACGGTAAAGCTGACGAAACCGATGACCTTCGCGTTCTCGGCACTGCAGGCGGCGGGCAATTTCCGTCAGGTGAAACTGTTCACGCCGCTGGAATTGACCGTCAATCCCGATCAAAACGATCCGTTTTTACGTTCCGAAGGCGCGAATCTGTCTTTCACGTTGCCGCTGAGCGGCGTTTCGACCAAAGCCTATATCGCCGACGCCGTATCCGGCGTGCAAACGGCGGTTGCCGCGAACGGCATCAAAACGCGCGTCAAATACAACCTTTTCACGGGCGCGTATTCCGGCGAAGCGACGTTCGCCCAGTCCGCCGTGGCGACCAAAGACCTGAAAATGACGGGCGTGCAGGGCATTGTTTCGTTCACATCGGGAATGTTGCCGGATACGCGTCTGCGCATCGCCCGCGCATCGTTCGTCAAACCCGACGTCATGCCCGATTTTTCAGCCGATTTGCGTTTCCGCCCGATGAGCCCCGTCGAATTGGGCATGGACGCGACCGTCGCGCTGCAAAACGGCATCGTAACCGCGTCGGCGAACGGTTCCTACACCCTGCCGACGCACGAATGGAACATGTACGTCGTCGTGCCGAAATTCGTCCTGTCCGATTCGGGGCTGTCTTTGGACAAGGTCGCCCCCTTTATGCAGCAATACCTGCCGGCGTCGATTTCAGGCGGCTTTGCTGCGAAAGGTCGCGTTTCCGTCAAAGACGGCAAAGTCACGGGACCCGTCGATCTTCTGATTGAAAACGTCGCCGCCAAAACAAAAGTCGCCAATATCGAGGCCCTGAACGGCGTTGTCACGCTGTCGTCGCTGTATCCGTTGGAAACGCCCGCGAATCAGCGTCTGTTCATCGGCACACTGAACGTCGGCATTCCGTTCCAGAACGCCCTGTTCAATTTCCGCATCGCGGCGAATCAGGGGGTCGAAGTCGCGGGATTGCGCATGAAATACGCCGACGGTCAGTTCAAAAACATCAAACCGTTCTCCCTGCCTTACACAACGGGCGGCGCATCTAAAATTTTAATGGAAGGAAGCGGCATCAATCTGGTGAACGTGGTCAACAACCTGCGTTCGGACGCCCTGTTGGTCGACGGCATCATGAATTCCGAATGGCAGTTGACCCACACCGGCGACAAGCTGGTGTTGGATCGGGCGGTCTTCACGTCAAAACTGCCGGGAACGTTGCATTTCAACCCGTCGGAAAAACTGCGCAAGAAAATGAATCCTCAGATGCTGGCGTTCATGAAAGACGTCATCGTCAAAAAAATGAAACTTACAGCCAAAGGACAGATGGACGGCGCGGTGAAATTCAATGTATCCTTGACGGGTCATACGCCGCTGGAAGCCGATGGCGTCGAACAGGACGTTTCGTTTGACTTCACCAGCGGATTTAAAAACCTGCTGAAACAACAGGGCGGACTGATGGAAATCCCGTCCGACATTCTGCTGTCCCTGCAGGATTACGCGAAAAAATAAGGGGGATTGATGAAGTACGGGGAATATCCCGTCTACGACGCGCTGGGGGTGGAATTGACCCACCCCGTCAAATGTCGGGACACAACCCTGAAAAAGGGACATGTCCTGACATCGCAGGATATCGGGCGTTTGAAATACGCGGGGATTAAAACCGTCGTCGGCGCGCGTTTTTCATCAAACGACGTTCACCCCGAAACGACGGCGGATATTTTGCTGAAAACAATGGTCGGCGACTATTTGCGCTACACGTTGCCCGATGAAAGCGGCTATTGCGAGATCTTCGCCGACATCGACGGCGTGTTCGTGTTCGACCCCGATCGGCTGAAACGGCTGAACACGCATTGCGAGGATTTCGCCGTCATGACCGTCCGCCCTTACCTGCCCGTGTACAAGGGGCAGTTTGTCGCGAATCTGCGCCTGTTTTCCCCCGCCGTTGACGCCGATGTTTTAAATCAGGCGGTCACGAAAATTTCGGGAACGGGCGCGCTGTTCAAAATCGCCCCCTACGCTTTTTGCAAAATCGGCTATATCCGCACGGTCGCGACCGGAACGACGCCCGAACAAATTGACGACGACGCGCTGGAAAAACGCTTTGCCGCCTACGGTTTCAGCATTGTTCACAGCGCGATGTGCGCGCACGATTCCGAATCCGTCGAAAAAGCCGTCCGCGACGCGCTGGACGCCCGCGCCGAAATCGTTTTGGTCGAAAGCCCCTTTCCCCCGCTGAATCGCGACGACACCGTTCCCAAGGCGTTCAAAGAAGCCGCCGCCGACATCGACAGGCTGGGCTGGTGCGTCGACGCTGGCGTCCCGCTGGTGCTGGGACACAAAGGCGGCGCGCGTTTGCTGGGATTTTGCGCCGACGACGCGGAACAGCCCGCTTTGGACGTTTTGACGCGTTTTCTGGCAACCAAGTCCCTGCCCCCGATCGACATGTTGCCGATGTTTGCGATGAACGGCATTTCCCTGTTGCGCATGACGAAAAAAATCACGGCGGAACAGCTTGAAAACTCTGTTTCCGTCGGCGCCGTTTCGGACAGCGAAAAAATCGCGGTCGTCATTCTGGCGGCGGGCGCGTCGCGGCGCATGATCGGTTCGAACAAACTGTTGGAACCGTTGGACGGTCTGCCGATGATTGAACGCGTCGTCAGGTCGGTTCTGTCGTCCAAAGCGGATTACGTCGTCGTCGTCACGGGACATGACGCGATGTTCATTGAACGCCGTTTGGAAAAATACGACGTCAAGATCGTGCGAAATCCCGATTATGTTTCGGGGGTGCTCGGGTCGATCCGTTTGGGACTGGCGGTGTTGCCGCCCGATATCGCGGGGGCGGTGATTCTGCCCGCGGACATGCCCGCTTTTACCGAAGAATACATCAACCGCCTGATTGACGCTTTCGACGCCAAAGCCGAACGTCCCCCCGTCGTCGTGCCGACGTTCAACGGCGTGCGCCACAATCCCGTTTTATGGCCGCGCGACCTGTTCAAAGTCGCGAAACCCGTTCCCGAAGACGCGCACTGGACGCCCGCTTTGATTGAACACACCGATTACATCAGGGAAATCCCGTTAAAGGACGACCTGCCCCTGACGGACATCAACACGCACGGCGATCTGTCGAATTACAAAGCGCGCGCGGAATTGGTTTCGGACGCCGAACAGGATTTACTGGCGTTGGAACGGGGCAAATAATTGCCTTTCGGTCGAAAGTCCTGTATCCTGTCGAAAGTTTAGGATTGGACAGAGGTTTTTCATGTTGTTTCACCGCCGTTTTCGCGCTTCCCTCATTCTTGCGTTCGCCGTTCTGGCGCTTGCCGCCGCAGTGTGGCGTTTCGGAAAAGCCGGATATCCGTGGTACGAAACGGTGTCGATGTATCACGTTTTCGTCAAATCGTTTTACGATTCGGACGGCGACGGCAAGGGCGACTTAAAGGGACTGACGGAAAAGCTTGATTATATCAAAAGCCTGAACGTCAACGTCATTCACACGCTGCCGATCACCCCCGCGCTGAACGTCCCCGAAATGCCGCGCAGCCAGTACGGCTATGAAATCACGGATTTCAAAAACGTCCACCCCGACTACGGCACGATCGACGATTTCAAAACCCTGACGCGCGAGGCGCACAAACGCGGACTGCACGTCGTTTTGGATTTCATCACGACCGTCATTTCCGTGCGCCACCCTTTTTTCCAAGACATTTTGGACAATCCCGACAGCAAATACAAAGACTGGATCATCACCGCCCCCGAAATCCCCGCGGGCGACTGGATGAACTTCAACGATTACAGCGAACAGTTCGAATCAACGCCGTGGAAACCTTTGCCGCACGGAGGATATTACTATTCTTTATGGGGCAATTCGCCGTTTTTGGATTACCATAACCCCGCGGTGCGCGATTATATCCTGTCCGTTATCGATTTTTGGCTGGACGCGGGCGCGGACGGTTTCAGAATCGACGCGACAAAACATTTATTCATGAACGGTCCGGGGATTGACAAGCAATACCACCAACCCGAAAACTTCGCTTTTTGGAAGGAATTGCGCCGCCATATCACCGAAAAATACGGCAAAGACAAAATTTTGATCGCCGAATCGATTCCCATTCCGAACGATATCGCCTATGTTGCGCCGAACCGCGAAATGTTTGATTTGATGTTCGCCCCGACATTCATCAACGACGTGTACCCCTACCATGAAACGGATCTGAACAAACTGCTGTCCGCCCCTTATCTGCATTCGTTTTTCACCGATCCGTCCGTGTACAAGATGACGCCGCTGAACAGCCGCCTGCTTTACCATTCGGATCACGACGGCGCGCGGCTGGCGACGCGCCTGCGCGCCCCGACGCCCGACAAACTGAAAGCCGCCGCGTCCATTCTGACGCTGACGCCCTCCGCGATCAAAATTTACGCGGGCGACGAAATCGGCATCAAAGGCTTTTCCGATTTCAACGATTTTAAAAACAAATGGTTCCACGCGACGGTCGCGTCGATGGCTTGGGACAATTCGAAAAACGGCGGTTTTACAACCTCTTACACGCCCGTAGTTCCGATTACGGACGATTACGCGCGATTCAACGTCCGCGCTCAGGAAAAAGACGACGCATCGCTTTTAAACCACTACCGCGCTCTGTTCAAATTGAAAAAAGACTATCCCGCCCTGTTTTTCCACGGACGGCGCGACGCCGTCGACACGGGCAACGCCAAAATCTACGCCTATCTGCTGACGAACGAACGCCAAGCCGCGCTGGTCATCGTCAACGTCGGGGCGCGCAGCGAATCCTTTACGGCGGATTTGAAACGGTTCAACCCGAAACGCCAGCGGCTGGTGTTCGGCAGGGAACCCGCAAACACGCGCTGGGAAAACGATGTGCTGAAAATCCAAAAAATGCCCCCGTGGTCGACGCTGGTTTATAAATTCAGCGGCTTCGACGCGTCGAAACTGCCGGAAACCGTTGAAAACACCAACGGACGCAAAGTCGTCGCCCCGTCCTTTGACGGTCGCGAAATCCGCGCGGAAAACGGCGCCGTCTATATCGCAAAAACCGACGAAAACAGCGGTGTCCTGCGCCTGTTCAAAGGACAGGGCGAAATCGGCGTCCGCCTGTTTTCGCGATTCGGCGAAAACGGACTGTCGGAAACATTCCGCCAAACCGTCGACACGACACGGGGCGACGTCGTCCTGCCCCTCTTGCCGCGTAAAACGGACGCCGCGATTTTTGACGCCGGCGCGCGATTCGCTTTTGAAAACAAATCGCCGCTTTCTTCTCTGCCCGACGATATGCGGCTGTTGGCGCGAAGCGACGCGAACGTCAGCCTGCGGGATTTTTACGCGGGCGAAGACGCCAATTTCCGCTACTTCAAAATCGACAAATCGGGCTACGCCCTGCAAAGCAACGGCGGCTTGGACTTTGCGATTTTGATTTCAAACGCCGCGGACTCCGCCCGCCCGCACTATCTGTCGTTTTGGCACCTGCCCCCCGTCGCCGCGAACAGACGCATCAACGCGCTGATTTTGTACGAACGCCACATCAGAACGGGAAAAATCCAGACAGACATCAACGAAATGCGGGGATTCGGCGTCGCCGCGACGGGCAAGCATCTGATTTTTGAAACGCCGGACGCGTTCGCCGTCATCGTTGCCAAAGACGTTTTCGCCCCCGAACACCTGTCCGTCGCTCCGATCGTGTGGAGCGCGGGCGGCAAATGGGGCGACAAGCCCCCCGCGGGCAAGCCCGTCCCCATCGTCGAACGTCTGCCGTTTGATAAAAACGCGTCGTATCCCGCGAACGCGATCACGGAATTTTTGCAGGTGACGCCATGAATTTAAAACAATACGGGCGCGATATCCGCGCGCTGACGATTTTATTTTGGGGCGTTCTGTTTTTGATCAACTTCGGGCACGGCGCGGGATGGTCGGGTGTTTATTCCATTCTGGTCAAGGAAACGGGGACGCAATCTCTATCGCTGTTTTTTCTGTTTTCCGCGCTGGGATCGTTCGCTTTGAATTTGCTTTTGACCTGCTTTGCCGATTTGCTGTCAAGCGAAAAGCTGATGCAGATTTCATTCGCGTCGTTCATCGGCGTTTTGGCGGCGGATTTGGCGGTGTTGAACGCGCCCGCCGCCTTTTTCGGCAACGGGTTTGAACCCCTGCTGATTTTTCTGGCGGTTTTGATTATTTCCGTACCGTCCATTTATATCATTCAGACATGGAATTTGATCAACCGCACATTCAGTCCGAAAAGCGCGGCGGACATCTACCCGTTGCTGACGACCGCGCCGCTGATCGGCGGCATTGTCGGCGGTTTTGCCGCCAACCGCCTGCCCAAGGTCATGCCCGCGCAATCACTGGTCGCGACGTGGGGCGTATGCATCGCCGCCGCCATGGTTTTGACCGCCGTTTTAAGCCGCCGGCTGAAACGCCGCGCGCCGCGTTCGGAAGCATGCGGCGAAAAAATCACCCCCGCCGATTTGATCAAAAATTTCAAAGAAGGATTTGTCCATTATAAAAAATCGGCGTTTGCGTTGAATCTCAGCGTTATTTTCATGTCGTTCTGGCTGGTTTGCACGATTATTGATTTCTGCTATGCCAAAACGCTGGACAAGACCTATCCGACGCCGGAGGAAATGGCGTCCTTTTACGGCGGATACACGACCGTCGCCAACGTCACCGCCCTGCTGATTCAAACTTTTCTGGGATCAAAGCTGTTGAAATTCACGGGGGTGCGCGCCGGATTTCTGTTTCTGCCCGTTTCGCAAATCTTGTGTTTTGCCGTCATTATGTGGTCGCCGGGGTTATACCCGATTGTCGGAACGATGTTTATGCAGACGTTGATCGGCATGTCGATTCAATCCAATTCGGTTCAGGTATCGTTCAACGTGTTCGCCCGTTGCGCGCGCGGCAAAATCCGCACATTGCTGGAAGGCGTTTTGAACCCGTTGGGCGGCGTCATCGGGGCGATTACGATTATTTTACTGCGCCGCTGGCAGGAAAACGACGCCGTAACGGTGGAAAGGCTGTTGCCGTTCACGGGCGCGGCTTTTTCCATGGTCTGGCTGTTTGCGGCGGTTAAAATCCGTAAAAGCTACCTTGCCGAAGCCGAAAAAACCGCCCTGTCCGGCGACGAACGCGACCGCGCGGACGCCGTCGAAGCCCTGCAAATCGAATCCGACGCCGTCCTGTTTGGAAAAAAGACGGAAAAATAGACAAAAAAACCTTTTCAAACACGGCGTTTTCTGGCACACTTTGAAAAAACAGCAAAGGATTGTCCATGTCGACTCAACAGGAACTGGAAGCTGAACGCTTCATTCACCGCGGCATGCGGTATCTGGCGGCGACTTTTCCTGAAAAAACAAGGGGAATGAGCGCGGAAGCCCTGAAAAACGGGCTGATCGATTCGTGTTTGGCTGCGCGGGAACGCGGCTTTGAAACCGAATCCGACATGATGACGCTGGTCGATTTTTTCTGGCGTCTGCCCGATGACTGGCAACGGGCGGGGGAATACCGCTGGGTTGACGAAATCCTGAATGAACGGGATTTGGACAATCAAATGAAAATCGACGCTTTGCACGACGCTTTGGCGACCGTGCTGGCTGTGACCGAAGATGCGGAGGGCAATGAAAATGAAACGGACTGATCAACACGCGGCGACGCGGGACACGCCGTGCCGGGCAACACTGTACGTCGAATCCCCCGCCGTAATGATTCCGCCGCATTTAAAAAGCAAAGTCATGAACCGCGACAACGATGTCGGGGCAACGACGGGGCATGCCTATTTCAGCATCACGGACAAAGACGGCAAGGAAACCTTCTACGGTTTTCATTCGGCGGCGGGATTGCCCGGCAACGAAAACATATCGCTTCAAAAACGGCTTCACCTGCTGTTAAGCGGAAAGTATCGGGGATACGTCGGCGACGATTCCCAATCCGCCCACGACGACAAAATGGTCTATAACATCACGCAAAGCCAGTACGATAAAATTCAAAAATTTGCCGAGGAACAAAAGAAAAATCCCCCGAAATACCAGCTGTTTTCCGGCAACTGCGTTCTGTTCGCGTACAAAGCGCTGAAACAAGCGGATTTGAAATTGCCGCCTCAGCCGTTCTTTCACAATCCCGCCGCGGCGTGTCTGGGGATCCGCATTTACGACAAGGCAAGCAAGCTGAAACGGAAACTGGGCAAAGTCTGCGCGAATATTTTGGGACGTTTTTCGTCAACGCGCAAAGTGTCCGCCGACATTTTGCAAAGCCTGAAACGGAAATCGGACAAACAGGCGTTCGGCGTGCGTTCCGTGACGGACGCCCTGCGCCGGAAAACTGCGACGGAACGCTGATCCGTCCGTTGTAAAAGATACCGGAATCCCCCGCGGCGGTT
>OQVS01002207.1_pt1 | contig 12637 bp, 9 predicted proteins | sample 1691601 | NCBI WGS metagenome assembly OQVS01 (sample SAMN03418268, study PRJEB22391) | human gut metagenome | biome: human-gut; feature: organic feature; material: feces | host: Homo sapiens | place: Tanzania | collected 2013-01 | reverse complement strand
TGCCAAGTGTGGATCCGCCTGCCATGCACTCCCCTTATGCAGGTTGCACTGAACACTGTCGATATCGGACTGCCGCAATTTGCCATGCACTCCCCTTATGAAACTGCAGGTATAAAAGATAAGGCACGGAGCGCACAGAAATCCGTGCAGTCCGTGCCTGTATTATGCTAAAATTGTTTGTATTACATACGTTCAGGAACTTCTATACCCAGCAGTCCCATAGCTTCTTTCACAACTTTCGCCACGTTCTGGCTCAGTGCGAGACGGAAAATCTTCACAGCCTCGTTTTCTTCGCGCAAGATGCTGAAATCGTGATAGAACTGGTTGTACTCTTTCACCAAATCATAAGCATAGTTAGCTATGATAGAAGGATTGTAGTCAGAACCTGCCTGTGCTACCACATTAGCGAAGTCGGCCAACATCTGGATAAGATATTCTTCCTTAGTGCTCAGTTCTATACATGTCGGTATAACCGCAGGGATAGTAATGCCAGCCTCGGCAGCCTTGCGGAGGATAGACTGGATACGAGCGTAAGTGTACTGAATGAACGGACCTGTATTACCGTTAAAATCGATAGATTCTTTCGGATTGAAGGTCATGTTCTTACGTGCATCTACTTTCAAAATGAAGTACTTCAATGCACCAAGTCCCACGATACGAGCTATATCGTCGGCCTCAGCCTGCGACAATCCGTCCAACTTGCCCAGTTCTGCGCTTGTTTCCTTTGCAGTCTGAATCATAGCTTCCATCAAGTCGTCGGCGTCTACCACTGTACCTTCACGGCTCTTCATCTTACCTTCTGGCAATTCTACCATACCGTATGAGAAGTGAACCAAGCCCTTACCCCATTCAAATCCGAGCTTGTCGAGCAATATAGACAATACCTGGAAGTGATAGTTCTGCTCGTTACCCACTACATAAATCATCTTGTCGATAGGGAAGTCAGAGAAACGCTGTTCGGCTGTACCTATATCCTGAGTCATGTATACAGAAGTACCGTCGGCACGGAGCAACAACTTATGGTCGAGTCCTTCGCCTGTAAGGTCGGCCCATACAGAACCGTCTTCCTTACGGTAGAAGAGTCCTTTTTCCAGACCTTCCATTACCTTCTTCTTTCCTTCAAGATAAGTATTTGATTCGTAGTAAATCTTATCGAAACTTACGCCCATCATCTTATAAGTTTCATCGAATCCGGCGTATACCCAGTCGTTCATCTTCTTCCACAAAGCACGAACTTCAGGGTCGTTTGCTTCCCACTTACGGAGCATTTCACGAGCCTCAAGCATCAACGGAGAGTTTGCTTCGGCCTTTGCCTTAGCGTCTTCCTCGCTCATACCTTCTGCCATATACTGAGCCATCAGTTCTTTCACTTCGGCTTTATAATGCTTGTCGAAAGCTACGTAATAGTCACCGATAAGGTGGTCGCCTTTCTTACCCGATGATTCTGGAGTTTCACCGTTTCCGTACTTCAACCATGCAAGCATTGACTTACAGATATGGATGCCGCGGTCGTTTACGATATTTGTCTTCACTACCTTGTTGCCATTGGCTGCCATAACGTTTGCCAAGGCATTACCCAGCAAGTTATTACGCACATGTCCCAAGTGCAAAGGTTTGTTGGTGTTAGGTGAAGAATATTCTATCATCACCAGCGGAGAGTTTTCATCAGCTTTCTTGATACCCCAATGCTCATCGGCCTGAATGCGGTTAAGCAACTCAACCCACACGTCCGAAGCAATGGTCAGGTTAAGGAAGCCCTTAATGACATTGTATTTCGAGATAGCCGGCTCGTTCTTTACCAAATATTCGCCAATCTCTTGCGCTGTCTGTTCGGGACCCTTTTTTGACATCTTCAAGAAAGGGAACACAACGAGAGTAAGATGACCTTCGAATTCTTTTTTTGTCTTCTGCAATTGTACCATCTTGGCAGGAACTTCTGCGCCATACAATTCTTTCACACCCTGAATAACGGATGCTGTAAGTTTGTCTTCTATCTTCATATAATTATATCTTTCTATTTATACTTGCAAAGGTAGTGATTTTTAGCGATAAACAAGAGTGGACAGGTAATCTTCGGAGAACATTTCGTTAGCTACGTCTAAAAGTCCTGCCGGAGTGAGTGCCTCTATGCGGCGGAACACTTCTTCTTTCGAGTCGTACTTGCCGTAGTGAAGGAAACACTTGCCCATGTCGAGGGCTTTGTTTTCGAAGTTATCGCCGGCAACTCCTATCTGCCCCATGATTTGTTTCTTGGCAGCGTCGAGCTGACCCGATGTCAAAGCCTTATCGCGCAACTTCTTCAGTTCTTTACGTACCAGTTCCATGCAATAGTCGGCATCGTCGGGGTCGCAACCGAAGTAGATGCAGAACGTGCCAGTATCGGTATAGGCTGTAAGATTGGCCTCAACGTTATATACCAACCCACGTTTTTCGCGCAGCGATATATTAAGTCGGCTGTTCATGCCCGGACCTCCCAAAATATTATTCAGCAGATACAGTCCCGTGCGTCGTTCATTATATGCGCTATAACCTCGCGCACCTATCATAACATGAGCTTGATGCGTATCTCTACTGATTTCCTTAAATGCCGGCACATACACATCCGGAGCCAATCGCTTATAGTCGCCAACGGTTCCTAAAGCTATACCGGAAGTAAGTTTCTCCATAATACGTACCACGCGCTTAAAGTCGATGTCGCCAAAAACGAAGAATACCATATTGGTGGTCTTATAATAGCGATTCACAAAGTGTAGCGCATCGTCGCTTACAAACTGGCGCAAGCGTTCCGGCTTGCCCAATATGTTACGGCCTAACGAATGATTAGGGAATATCAGTTCCTCGAAATCGTCGAATATCAATTCTGCCGGACTATCTTCGTAGCTCTGTATCTCATCAATGATGACTTCTACCTCCTTGTCTATTTCCTGCTGAGGGAAAATACTGTCGAACACAATATCAGTAAGCAACTCTGCCGCCCTCTGGAAATGTTCTTTCATGAAAGCGCAATAAGCTACCGTCTCCTCCTTATTGGTATAAGCGTTCAGGTCGCCACCCACATTCTCCATGCGGTTAAGTATATGCCACGGCTTACGCTTGTGCGTTCCCTTAAAGATGAGGTGTTCTACAAAATGCGCCATCCCCTGCTCCTGCGGCAACTCGTCGCGTGTTCCGGCATCTACGGCAAACCCGCAATAAGCCACATCGGTAGGACTTGAGGCATGGATTATACGCAGCCCATTGGGTAAAGTAATCGTATTATAATTCGACATCGCTTCCTTTCTATAATTTTTACGCTGCAAAAATACAACAATGTATTCAATGTTAAGCCTAAAAGGGTGTCGAGAGTTCAAAATTACAAGATATGGTAGCAACCGACAATCAAATTAAGCCAAAACCGCTAAACTACAGTCTTTAAAATTCCTCTTGCAAAAGGAAACAATTCCTTCCTTAAAAGGAAAGCATTCCTTTCGCAAATGGAAGACTTTCCATTCGCATATTGCAAGTGTTCCATTCGCATATTGCAGGTATACCATTCGCATATTGCAAGTGCTCCATTCGCATATGGAAAATAGACAGTATACAAACCAAAGCAAACGATTAAAAACAATTAAACATTTTGAAATACATGATTTATATCAATCCCCCATTTTTATAAGATGTAGTAACTTTGCACGCAGATTTTTATCAACGTCGTGGAACAAACTATTCAACAAACAAACATTAAGAAAGGACTAACCAAATTGGTTGTCCCCATATTCATCGAAACGCTCCTTATAATGATGCTGGGAGCTGTAGACACTATCATGCTGAGCCAATATTCTGACGAGAGTGTGGCTGCCGTGGGCGTGGTGAATCAAATCGTGATGTTCGCGTTTCTGATATTCGAAGTCATAAATATCGGAACATCAGTGCTTTGCTCGCAGTATTTGGGAGCGAAGATGCAAAAGAATATGGTGCAGGTGGTAGGCGTGGCTCTTCTGTTTAACTTGGTGGTGGGATTGCTAATAAGTGCCATTCTGCATTATGGTGCCACTACCCTACTGGGATGGATGGGACTGCGCCCTGAGTTGTTGAAATACGGTATCGGCTATATGCAGATAGTAGGTGCGTTCGCTTTCTTCCAAGCTATCTCGTTTACCATCTCGGCTTCATTGCGCAGCGCCAACAAAGCCATCTATCCCATGCTGGTTACAGTATTGGTAAACATCATGAATATCATAGGCAACTATTCTCTTATATTCGGTAAATGGGGAATGCCGGCATTGGGAGCCGAAGGTGCCGCAATATCGACTTCGGTGGCTCGTGGGGTGAGCATGGTGGTATTGTTCGTCATATTGTTCCGCAAGCATATTCCAAGATTCCCACTCAATTATTTCCGTCCGTTCCCGTGGGTGGAGCTTAAGAACTTGCTTAAAGTGGGACTTCCATCGGCAGGAGAGAACATGTCGTACAGCTTCTCGCAAGTGGTTATCACTTACTTTATCAACATATTGGGGAATAACGCACTTGCCACACGTACATACACGGTAAACATTGTTATGTTTGTTTATCTTTTTGCCATCGCTATGGCACAAGGAGGAGCTATCAGCATAGGTCACTTGGTGGGGCAAAAGAAAATCCGCGCCGCCTATCTGCTTGGAAAGTACGTTATGCGACTCTCTATACTTGTATCGCTCGTTCTTTCATGCATATGGGCGGCAAGCGGACACTTTATATTCAGTATGCTTACCGATAATCAGGAAATCATAAAGATGGGAGTCACCATCATGCTGGTAGACATCATAGTAGAAATAGGTCGCACAGTTAATATCTACGCTACCAACGCACTGCGCTCGGCAGGCGATGTCAACTTTCCGTTCTATGTGGGCGTAGCCGTACAATGGACCGTCTCTGTAGGATTCAGTTATCTATTCGGAATCCACTGGGGATGGGGACTTGTAGGAATGTGGTGTGCATTCTTGCTCGACGAGAACATAAGGGCGTTGCTTTTCGTAAAACGATGGAACAGCATGCGATGGGCCAAGAAAGGCTTCATCAAATAACGGCGATATCACATGCACGCCTTAACGGCATTGATGACAGCCGATGTAAATCCGTCGTGGTCTAACTGATTCACTCCTTTTATAGTAATGCCTCCGGGAGTAGTGACCTTATCAATCTCTATTGCCGGATGAGTATTTTCGTCGGTCAACAATAGCTGGGCAGCTCCGTCGAGTGTCTGAGCCAACATCTTCATGGCATCTTTCGGACGGATACCTACTTCCACACCTGCCTGCATAGCAGCCTGTACATACTTCAGCACAAAAGCTATTCCGCACGAGGTAAGAGCTGTAGCGGCAGTCATCTGCTTCTCTTCTATCAAGATAGAAAGGCCCATTTCATTGAATAAGTCGAGCAACATCTGAGTCTGTTCGGGCGAGGCATTGCATTCAGCAATCAGCGTAGTGCTTGCTAAGCAAGAGATAGCCGTGTTAGGAATTACACGAAACAGTGTCATGTCTTTATCCACATATTCTTTCAACGTCTCGAACGAAATACCTGCAGCTACAGATACCACTATCTGCGGACGGCGCAAATGCAACGGCTTTACCACCTCTTCCACTTTCCACGGCTTAACGGCGATAATCACCATATCGGCTTCGGATGCCACGGAGTTATCTGTACTGACATTGATTTCTGGATATTCGGCTTTCAGCTTATCAAGCTTACCAACGCTGGGATTAGTAACGGTGATATCTTTAGTCGCAACCAATCCTCCTTGAGCCAATCCGCGAGCTATGGCTCCACCCATATTGCCCGCTCCAAGAATAGCTACTTTCATTTCCTTATATTTTTATAGTCAAACAATCAGATATTAGGTGCTTTAGAAAGTTCCTCTATGGTCTTTCCCTCATAATCGCAGATAGTCTGCTTAAAATCTTCGGGCAACTCTACCGGTTCTTTCGAAGCGATGTCATAGCCTACCATAACCGTACGGCACTGGCATTTAAGCACTCCGGTAGCACGATTCACGGCACGCTGCATCAGCGTCATGCTCTTATTTCCTAAATGAATTACAGTAGTTTCTATTTCCAAATCGTCGGAAAAGAAAACAGGAGCCAAGAAGTCGGCGTTTATGTTGGCAACTACAATGCCCAACTTATCCCAAATATGTTCGCCAAACACATCGCGTATGTACGATGTCTTCGCCAAATCGTAAAGAGCAAAATAAGATGAATTATTCATGTGGCCAAATTGGTCAACATCGCTAAAACGAATTTGAACCGGTATTCGATGCCGGAAAGTAAAGTCCTCTGCCATAAAGAATAGAATCTATTATTAATGATTAGCGCCAAAATTAAATCATTTTCATGAGAATCAGCCCCTGCAGCCGATTAATTTCTTACTTTTGTTGCTGGTAAAAAAAGAGAATAATTGTATAAAGCACAAGTATCATGGAAAACAAATTCAACAAAGAGACTTTATGTGTACAGGCAGGCTGGACTCCTAAGAACGGAGAGCCACGTGTACTGCCCATATACCAGAGCACAACTTTTAAATACGACGACAGCGAACAGATGGCGCGTCTTTTCGATTTGAAAGACAGCGGTTACTTCTATACCCGTCTGCAGAACCCTACCAACGATGCGGTAGCTTCTAAAATTGCGGCGCTCGAAGGCGGCGTAGGAGCTATTCTGACTTCATCGGGTCAGGCTGCCAACTTCTATGCCGTGTTTAATATATGCGAAGCCGGCGACCACCTGGTATGCGCATCTACCATTTACGGCGGTACCTTCAACTTGTTTGCAGTAACCATGAAGAAGTTGGGCATAGAATGTACATTCGTTGATGCCGACGCTCCAGAAGAAGAAATACAGAAAGCATTCCGCCCTAACACTAAATGTATGTTCGGCGAAACTATCTCAAACCCTAGCATCAACGTGTTGGATATCGAGAAATTCGCACGCATAGCTCACAGCAACGGAGTGCCTTTGATAGTAGATAACACTTTCGCCACTCCTATCAACTGTCGCCCGTTTGAATGGGGAGCAGATATCGTGACTCACTCTACCACTAAATACATGGACGGACACGCCACTTGTGTAGGCGGAGCAATTGTAGATAGCGGCAACTTCGACTGGATGGCTCATGCCGACAAGTTCCCCGGCTTGACTCAACCCGACGAATCATATCACGGACTGACCTACGCCAAAGCATTCGGCAAGATGGCTTATATCACCAAAGCTACCGCACAGCTGATGCGCGACTTGGGTTCTATCCCATCGCCAGAAAACTCGTTCTTGTTGAACTTAGGATTGGAAACACTTCATCTGCGTGTGCCACGCCATTGCGAGAACGCACAGAAAGTAGCGGAATGGCTCGAAGCTAATCCGAAAGTAAAATGGGTAAACTACTGCGGATTGAAAAGCAGCAAGTATTATGAGTTAGCTCAGAAATATATGCCTAACGGCTCGTGCGGTGTTATCGCTTTCGGTTTGAACGGCACTCGCGAAGAGGCTATCAAGTTTATGGATAGTTTGAAACTGGCATGTATAGTAACTCATGTGGCAGATGCACGTACCTGTGTGCTTCATCCAGCCAGCCACACCCACCGCCAGCTCTCTGACGAGCAGTTGATAGAAGCCGGTGTAGCTCCCGACCTTATCCGTCTTTCTGTAGGCATTGAAAATGTAAACGACATCATTGCCGACTTGCAACAGGCAATGGAGCAGATTTAAATCTCACATATTTAAATAGTAATGCCGCCTCATTCATTTCAAGTAATAGGAAGAATGAGGCGGCATTCTATTTATAAAATAATATCAGCGATGATATTAGAATTCTGCGTTACGCGGAGTACGTGGGAAAGGTATCACGTCGCGAATGTTCGACATACCTGTTACGAACAACAGCAAGCGTTCGAATCCCAAACCGAATCCGGCGTGAGGGCATGTTCCGTACTTACGAGTATCAAGATACCACCACATATCCTTCATAGGGATATTCAGTTCAGTGATACGAGCCATCAGCTTGTCATAGTTTTCTTCACGCACACTACCACCGATGATTTCTCCAATCTGCGGGAACAATACGTCTGTACCCTGTACAGTCTTACCGTCTGTGTTCTGCTTCATGTAGAATGCCTTGATTTCCTTCGGATAGTCAATCATGATGACAGGCTTCTTGAAGTGCTCTTCTACCAAGTAGCGTTCGTGCTCGCTGGCCAAGTCGCATCCCCAATATACCGGGAATTCAAACTTATGACCTTTGGCTACTGCTTCTTCCAGAATCTTAACACCTTCTGTATAAGGCAGACGAACGAACTCTGTATTTACTACATTCTGCAGACGTTCTATCAAGCCTTTGTCTACCATCTTGTTCAAGAATTCCAAGTCGTCCTTGCAGTTCTCAAGCGCCCAGTTTACACAGTATTTAATGAACTCTTCTTCCAAGTCCATCAAGTCCTGCAAGTCGGCGAAAGCAACTTCCGGCTCAACCATCCAGAACTCTGCCAAGTGACGCGGAGTGTTAGAGTTTTCAGCGCGGAATGTAGGGCCGAATGTGTAGATAGAACCTAAAGAAGTGGCAGCCAACTCACCTTCCAGCTGACCAGAAACGGTTAAGCTTGCCTGCTTTCCGAAGAAATCGCTATCATAAATGATTGAACCGTTTTCATCCTTCTTCAAATCGTAAAGATTCATGGTAGTAACCTGGAACATCTGTCCTGCACCTTCACAGTCTGAAGCAGTAATGATAGGAGTATGGAAATAGAAGAATCCCTTTTCATGGAAGAATCTGTGGATAGCGATAGCCATGTTATGACGGATGCGGAACACTGCACCAAATGTATTGGTACGTGGACGCAAGTGCGCTATCTCACGCAAGAACTCCATAGAGTGTCCTTTCTTCTGCAATGGATAAGTATTGTCGCAAGCGCCAAGTACTTCTATTTCGCGTGCTTGAATTTCACAAGCCTGACCAGAACCTACAGATTCAACCAACTCACCGTTTACGCTAAGACATGCGCCTGTGGTGATGAGTTTCAGCATATCTTCGTCGAAATTTGCCAAATCGACTACAATCTGCACATTATTTATAGTAGAACCATCGTTCAGGGCAATAAAGTTTACTTGTTTGCTACCACGGCGAGTACGAACCCAACCTTTTACATTGACCATAGCTCCGAAATCGCGGCGCTTCAACAGGTCAACAACTTTTGTTCTACGAATTGTCTCCATTGTATGTATCTTATTTATGAATTATTCAAATGATCCCATGCGAAGCATGTTAACTTCTTGTTCTGTCAAGTAACGCCAGTCACCGCGACGCAAGCCTTTCTTAGTCAAACCTGCAAAGTATACACGGTCGAGCTTAATGACACGATATCCCAAAGATTCGAATATACGACGTACGATACGGTTCTTTCCTGAGTGGATTTCGATACCTACCTGCGACTTGTCAGTATCTGATGCGTAGCTGATAGCGTCTGCATGAATCTCACCATCATCAAGAGTGATACCTGAAACGATTTGGTCAAGATCGGCTTTAGTTACGTTCTTATCGCAATATACGTGATATATTTTCTTCTTCAAGAACTTAGGATGACTCAACTTAGAAGCCAAATCGCCATCGTTGGTAAGCAGCAATACACCTGTAGTGTTACGGTCAAGTCGGCCAACCGGATAGATACGTTCCTTGCAAGCGTCCTTAACACAATCCATTACGGTCTTGCGTTCCTGTGGGTCGTCTGATGTAGTTACACAGTCTTTCGGTTTATTAAGCAACACGTATACCTTACGCTCAATATTCACCGGCTGATCGTGGAACTTCACTTCGTCATTACGCTTAACTTTAGTACCCAATTCGGTTACTACTTCTCCGTTTACCGAAACCACACCTGCTGTGATATATTCATCAGCCTCACGGCGAGAACAGATACCAGCGTTAGCGAGGAACTTATTCAAACGAATCGGTTCATTAGGATCTGTGAGTACATCTTTATATTCAATCTGCTTTTTCAAGCTATATTTGGCATTCGGGTTATAATCGGCTGTGCGCGGACGGAAACCACCTTGCTGACGATTTCCATAACCACCGCGGTTATTTCCATAGCCACCCTGACGGTTGTTGTAGCCACCACCATTCTGACGGTTATAGCCTCCCTGACGGTTGTAACCGCCTTCGCCATTGTTATTATTAAAACGCGGACGGAATCCACCTTCCTGCTGACCTTCTGCATTGTTGTTGAAACGCGGACGGTACTGGCGTTCTTCACCGTTATTGTTATTATAGCGGTTGTTGTAAGGACGCTGCGGACGGTTGTAACCGCCTTCACCATTGTTATTATTAAAACGAGGATTGTATGAAGAACGTTCACCATACTGACGCGGCTGACGATTGTATCCTCCTTCACCATTGTTATTGTTGAAGCGCGGACGATACTGACGCTGCTCTCCTCCTTCGTTATTGTAGTTATTATGACGCGGAGTGTAAGCACGCTGCGGGCGTTCTCCATCTTGGTTTGAGTTGAAACGCGGACGGCGTGGCTGGTATGAATTGCCTCCGTCATTACGATTGTATCTGTTATAACCCTCTCTGTTTGATTTGTAACCATCGCGGCCAGACTGGCTGTTTTCGCCATCTTGTCTGTTTTCGATATCTGCCATAAAATTCTATGTTTTATAAAGTTTTGTAATGCACCCTTCTCGGGTGGATATTTATATTTACTCTCCTATTTTCAAATTACATTCCAGTATAGTTGTGCGGAGTAATAACGCGCAACTCTTTCTTGATTTCTTCGCTTACATTCAGCGTTTCGATAAACTCTTTAATTGCAGCTTCGTTTATTCCTTTGTTTGTGCGAGTCAAAGCTTTCAATGCTTCATAAGGATGCGGATAGGCTTCACGACGCAAAATAGTCTGGATAGCCTCAGCGACAACGCTCCAGCAGTTATCCAAATCCTGATATATCTTGTTTTCGTTAAGAAGCAGTTTGCCCAAACCTTTCAGAGAGCTCTGAATAGCGATGATAGTATGACCGAAAGGAACACCGATATTACGAAGTACCGTAGAGTCGGTAAGGTCACGCTGTAAACGGCTAACCGGAAGTTTTGTCGACAAGTGTTCGAATATAGCGTTTGCCATACCCAAGTTTCCTTCAGCGTTTTCAAAGTCGATAGGGTTCACCTTGTGCGGCATTGCGCTTGAACCTACTTCGCCTTCTTTGATTTTCTGCTTGAAGTACTCCATTGAGATATACTGCCAGAAGTCGCGGTTCATATCTACCATAATGGTATTGATGCGCTTCATTGCATCGAATATAGCGCCGAGGTTATCGTAGTTAGAAATTTGTGTAGTGTATTCTTCGCGTTCCAAACCAAGCTTTTCTGCAACGAAACGATTACCGAATTCCTTCCAGTCGTATTCCGGATAAGCTACATGGTGAGCATTGTAGTTACCTGTAGCGCCACCGAACTTAGCTGTGATAGGACATGCCTTCAAAGTAGCCAACTGACGGTTAAGACGGTAAGCGAACACCATAATTTCTTTTCCCAAACGTGTAGGAGAAGCCGGCTGTCCGTGAGTCTTAGCCAACATAGGGATGTCTTTCCACTCTTCGGCATAAGCAGTAAGCTGATCAATCAACTTCTGAATCTGCGGATAGTACACTTCATCGAGCGCATCCTTGATAGACAAAGGCACTGAAGTGTTATTTATATCTTGTGAAGTAAGTCCGAAGTGAATGAATTCCTTGAACGGCTCAAGTCCGCCCAACTTATCGAACTGTTCCTTAATGAAATATTCTACTGCTTTAACATCGTGATTGGTCACGCTTTCTATCTCTTTGATTCGACGAGCATCAGCTTCTGAAAAATTGCGATAGATATCGCGCAAAGCCTCGAAGCGAGTATGATCGAAACTTTTCAGCTGCGGCAAAGGCAGTTCACACAAGGTGATAAAATACTCTATTTCCACACGCACACGATATTTAATCAGTGCATATTCTGAAAAATAAGCGGCCAAAGCTCCCGCTTTACTTCTGTACCGTCCGTCGATAGGCGACACAGCTGTGAGCAAATCAAGATCCATCATGGTTCTTATATATACTTAATTATTAATGATCATTATTGGTTTAACTCGTTGATATTTAACTTTGCAAACAAAAAAACGAGTATGGCAAGAAGTACATTCAAAGTGCTGTTCTATGTGAACGGCAGCAAGGAGAAAAACGGTATTGTCCCCATCATGGGACGAGTGACAATCAACGGTTCTGTGGCACAGTTCAGTTGTAAGCAGACCATTCCGAAAACGCTTTGGGATGCGAAAGGCAACCGAGCCAAAGGTAAGAGCATTGAAGCGAGGGACATCAACCACGCTTTAGACAACATTAAGGCGCAAATCATCAAGCACTACCAGCGCATTTCAGACAGAGAGGCGTATGTTACGGCAGAAATGGTGCGCAATGCCTATCAAGGAATCGGCAGCGAATATGAGACATTGCTTGGAGCATTCGACAAAGACAATGCCACATTTCAAAAGCGTGTGGGTACTGACCGTGTAAAAGGGACTTACATGGCAAGGGTTCGTGCAAGAAACCATGTGGCGGCATTCATCATGTTGCCAAGCACTAAAGAACCGTCATATACGTGGGTTGGAA
>OQVS01002204.1_pt1 | contig 12648 bp, 13 predicted proteins | sample 1691601 | NCBI WGS metagenome assembly OQVS01 (sample SAMN03418268, study PRJEB22391) | human gut metagenome | biome: human-gut; feature: organic feature; material: feces | host: Homo sapiens | place: Tanzania | collected 2013-01 | reverse complement strand
TCTCCAGAAAGGAGTTTGATGAAGAGTTGAAGGATGTCTTGAAGGAAGATGGTAGTCCTATGAAGAAGTCGGAGAAGCAATGGTTGGATGCCGTGGAACAGATTAGGCGATATGCCGATGCTCCAAGGGTTGAGGCTCTTCGTCAGGGCACAACGCTTCATAAGATTATCATGCAGTTCAAGGGCTGGGAGTTGGCTAGAATAGAGGAAATAGAGTAAAAGATAGGAGCTTAAATCATTCTTGATGATTCCCAATAGAAAAATCCCTGCTGTAGGAATGGCTTCCTATGGCAGGGATTTCTTAATTTTAAACAAAAACAGAATCATCTTATTTTCTTATGTACTTTTTCTTGTTTTTGATGATGATGCCTTTGCCGCCCTTTGACAAGACTCCACCGAGCGTGTATTCGGTGGCACTTGAAGAAGGTGTACTGCTAACTTTGTTGATGCCGCTGGTATAGTCATCTTTCACCCTTATCCAGTGGCCGTTGATACGGGCTAAACGCATTGCGTTGTGGAGCGTCCATGTGCCGTTGCTGCCCCAGATGGTTGCTGTTATGACAGAGGTGAACGAAACGTCTGCCGTCTCGCTGTTGATGAACTGGATGTTTACGTCACTTTGCTCTATCTTATGATAGTCCATAGAGCCGCTTGCCACCTCGTCGAGCCACTCCTGCTTGGACTGCGTCTGTCCTGTAATGTGGCGCAGGATGATGTCGTCGGCCAACATGCTGCCCAGTTTCACTGTATCGGCATCTACCATAGCCTTGCACCATTCACTAAGATACTGCTGTATTTCCTCTCTTGCCTTATTCATATCGTTGTTGTAGTTTGTATTTGTTGATTCCTTGTCCAGACCAATGCGCTTCAGCCAGTTTTCCACCTTGCTTTTTGAAGCGTTGGAGCGGATGTCTGAACCGGCAATACCGAGAGATTCGAGCTGTTGGGCACCTGGGAAATAGCTGCGGATGAGCGAAGAGTAACTGCCTATGCCGCTGCCACCATGTGTGCCGAAAGGAATGAAAATCTTACCGCTGAGTTCTTTCTGGTGTGCCTCAATGAATGTGCGGATAATCATAGGTGGCTGACCATACCAGATGGGACCTCCGATGAAGATGTTGTCGTAGTCGGCAAGGTTCTCTATGTCACCTTTGTAGGCTGGGCGAAGGTTCTGTGGGATTTCAACGTCATTGACGTAGCGAACGCATTCCGTGTAATTATCCGGATAGGGCGTTTCTGGTACTATTTCGAACACGTCAACATTGGCCTGCTCCTTGATGTAATCCACCATGATGGCAGTGTTGCCTCGTTCCACATTGCCTACCTGCCAGTTTTCTCCAGCACGCGAGAAGTAAACCACCAGCGACCGTTTTCCAGGTGTCGCAGAACCCTGACCACCCGTCTGTTCGGTGGCACCTGTGGTACCATCCACCTCCGGATCGCTACCCCCGCAAGCGAGAGTAACTACCGAGAGGCAGAGGGTTATACATATCATGACAAGTTTTCTCATTGTAAATTCCTGGTTTTTGCGAATTACAAATTATCAGTCTGTTGGATTATACTGCGAGAACCATTTCACCTGATCTTCATACGGCATGTTGAAGTATCGCTTCTCCTTGTTCAGTTCGTGGATGCGCTGCATCTCGTAGTTGGAGAGAGCGAAGTCGAAGGTCTCGATGTTCTCGTGGATATAATCTGGGTTCGATGCTCCCGGGATTACGGAGAATCCCATCTGCATGTGCCAGCGGATGATGATTTGAGCTGCACTCTTGCCGTGAGCCTTGGCAATCTCATTGATAACCGGGTCGCGCAGGAGTTCACCCTTCGATTCGCGTCCGCCGAGCGGGAACCAGCACTCTATCTGGATATTGTGCTTCTTGGCCATCTGCTGCCAGTGCTCGCGCTGGGCATAAGGATGACACTCTATCTGCACCATCTGCGGCTTGATGCGGGCAGTCTCAACGAGTGAATTCCAGATGCTGTCGTTTACATCAAAGTTTGAAATACCGATGGCACGAACCTTGCCACTCTCCAGGGCCTTCTCCATTTCCTTCCAGCCGCCCACGTAATCGCCTATTGGCTGGTGGAAATATACGAGGTCGATATAGTCAACTCCCAGGCGACCACACATGCGGTCGATGGCCTTCAGGGTCTTGCCCTCACCATACTCATTAGGCCAGAGCTTGCTGGTAATCCAAATCTCAGAACGGTCGATGCCGCTGTCCTTTACTGCTCGTCCCACGCTGCGCTCGTTCTGGTAGGCATGAGCGGTGTCGATGTGACGATAGCCGCACTTCAGGGCGGTCAATACGGAGTTGTATGTATCTTCGCCGTCGGCGATGCTATATACGCCGAGTCCGAACTGCGGCATCTGGACGCCGTTGTTCAGCGTCAGATAGGTCTGCTTTACTGTCTGTTGTGCTTGCATAATTGTTACTGTCATTAATGCGATTAAACTGATTATTAATTTTTTCATACTGCCTTATTTGTAAACTGTATATTTCAGCCAAACTGTTTTGTTGTGAGGATTACTTAAACAATTTCTCGTAGAACCACTGCTTGAACTTTTCGTAGCCCATCATATAATACTGGTCGTAAAGCTTCTGGCATACAGAGTCGGTGCAGTAGCGCAACTGATCCTTGTCGTCTGTAGCTGCACGATAGATGGTCTGGGCAGCTTCCTCTGCGGTAGCAAATTCTGGGTTGCCGTCACGCAGATATTCCTGCTGGCGTGCATTGGCCTTCTCATAGCCCGTAGTGTCGTTCAGCGGAGTCTGGAAATTGGTCTTGGTTCCTCCTGGAATCATGGTCTTTACAGCCACACCAAACGGACGGAGCTCGTAATAGAGTGACTCCATCATGCCTTGCTGCGCACGCTTTGCCGCACCATATACGCCATCTCGTGGGAGTCCGATGATAGCGGCAAGTGATGTAGTAGCCATGATGATGCCCTTGCGGCGTTTCTTGAAGTGAGGAATGAACTCCTGGTTCACGTAGAGTGTACCGAAAACGTCTGTTTCGAAAACCTTGTGAATCTGTTCCTCTGTAGGTACTTCCAGCGGAGCCATCAGTCCGTAGCCGGCATTGTTCAAAACCACGTCAACATCGTGCTTGGCAAGCACATCAGCCACTACACTTCTTATATCAGCATGGTTGCTCACGTCGAGCTTTACAATCTCTACGTTAGGCAACTTGCCCAGTTCCTCGCCCTTGGCTGTATTGCGCATTGTTGCAATTACCTTCCAGCCATTCTTTGCAAAAAGTTTTACGGTCTCATATCCGATGCCAGATGATGATCCGGTAATAAAAATTGTATTCATAATTTCAAATTAAATATTTAAATAAGTGCTTGTTCAGCATTTCTACTGCAAATTTACTATGAATTACGCTTCGGCTTGTTACATAAAATACCACAAAACTTTCATGTATTTCCGTAATATCGTTATCTACTGAAAATAATGAAAGGCGAAAAGTAAAATATAAAAGGGCAAAATGGAAAAATAAACAGCAAAAAGTAAAATATGAAAGCCAGAAATGCGTTATATATAATATGTATGTACCATTTTAAGTGAGAATATTATATGAAAGAGCCAATTATTAACAGCATCATGCTGTATAACACAACCGAAAATCATAAACAGCCGTCCGATTTTCTTGGACGCTATCATATTCATATACTTTGCCATGCAGGCAAGGCACAGTTCTCGTTTATGGGTAATGCTTATACGATAGGAGAAGGCGACTGGACCATCTGGCAGATGTCTTCACGTATTTCTGATGTCTTGTACTCATCTGATTTCAATGCTGATTTCCTGCTGGTTGACAAGGATTTTCTGCTGGAATACAACCCGGAAAAGATTTGGGCTTCAAAGGCTTTTGTCTTCATCAAGAAGAACCCCGTATTCCATCTTGATGAAAAAGGAATGGCTATGATAGAACATAACTTCATACAAATCAAGCGCCGGATTTCGGAGCAACACCTGTTTCAGAAGGAGATTCTAGGCAGACAACTGCAGATTCTGCTGCTCGATTTGTGGGAAATTTATAGAAATGCCATGGAAAATATCCATCAGGCAAATAATGGTTCTGCCTTGCTTTTCACCCGATTCATGAATCTGCTTCCTGCTTATTCAAAGACAGAACGGGAGGTGGCATTCTATGCTGATAAACTGTGTGTTTCGGCAAAGTATCTGTCGGAGCTGGTGAAGAAAAATAGCGGACATCCTGCCTCTTACTGGATAAACGGTTATGCCATGCAGGAAATCCTCGCATTGCTGAAGCAATCTGATTTCACTTTCGCTGAAATCTCCCTTCAGATGAATTTCTATAACCCCGCCCATTTCACCCGCTTTGTAAAGAATCAGACAGGACTTTCTCCTACAGAGCTAAGACTGAAACTGGAGGAAGAGGGAAAATAGTTATGGGGCGCAAGCATTCCCTGTTTTTTTCTGGTTATTTCCGATTTTCTTCCGGTACGAAGAAGATGCTCAGTTCGTAGAGTAGCCAGATGGGGAGCGATACGAGGGTGAGCGTGAAGATATCAGAGGTAGGGGTGATGACGGCAGCGATGATGAGAATCACCACGATGGCGTGGCGACGGTAATGGCGCATGAATGCCTTGGTCAATATCCCCATCTTGCCCAATATCCAACTCACTACTGGCAGTTCGAAGAGAATGCCTAGCATCAGACTCAGCATCAGCAGCGTATCCATATACGATTCCAGCGTAATCATATTCGTTACCTCCGTGTTTACCTGGTAAGTACCGAGAAAGCGGAAAGTAAAAGGGAAGATGAGAAAATAGTTGAGCAGAATGCCCAGTACGAACATCACGTATCCGCTGCCTACCAACCGGTAGGTGTATCGGCGCTCGTTCTCATAGAGCGCAGGGGTAATGAAGCGTAGCAGCAGGTAGATGGTGTAAGGAGATGCCACCACAAGACCCGCATAGAGCGCTACCTTCATGTGGATGGCAAACTGCCCTGCCAAGCCCGTATTCACCAGTTCTACCCGGAAGTTCTCTATCCCCGCAGATCCTGGAACCAGGCTTCCTATCTTCTCAAAGAGCCGGTAGGTGATGAAATGGCTGTCCTTTGGAGCAAGAATCACGTCGAATAGCTCATCCTTGAAGCAGAAAGCCACAATGCCACAAACCACGCTTGCGAGGGCTATCTTCCAGATAGTTCCTCGCAATACGTCGAGATGTTCCCAAAAGGACATTTGTTCTTCGTTCATTTATTTCTTTTCTTCTTTCGTTGTAGAATCTTTTGTAGTTGAATCTACCTTTACAGAATCTGCAGAATCACTTGAATGTGTGGCATCGGAAGGAGAATCGATGCCATTCATTCCGTCTTTAAAACTCTTAACGCCTTTGCCCAATCCCTTCATCAGTTCTGGGATTTTCTTGCCTCCGAAAAGGAGAAGAATCACGAGGGCAATCAATAGTATTTCTTGTGTTCCTAACATCTTGATAATGTTTAGTGAATAATGTTTTTATTGTTTACTTTTTTGGGAGAAGCCTTTCTTCCTTTATTTCTTAATCAGATTATTTCTTGCTTTATTTCTTGATTAGATATCTGATAACCAGATAGCCTCCGATAATCTGGGTGAGGATACCAGGCAATCCCAGACGTACATCCTGTGCGGCTGCGGCGATGCTGCCCGTATAAGCCCATTCGGCGATGGAGCCGAATACCTGATAGAAAGCCACGACGCCGGCAATGGCGAGAAGGCTAACCTTGCCAGCTCGCTTGGCGATGAATCCGGCACCCAGAGCCAGCAGGATGCTCTTGGTAAGGATGGCTGGCAATGCGGCAGCCATCGGCATTCCGAAGAACAGGTGGTTGACGATAGGAGAGGCGATGGCTGTGAGCAGACCTACTCGCCATCCATACTTGAAGGCTCCTATCAATGTGAAGAAATAGATAGGCAACCAGATCATACCGCCCTTTGGGATGGTATGGAAGAGTTGTGGCAATGCCACGTTGCCTATAACGAAGGCTACAGCCAGCAGATAAGTCTTTATCTCATCGTAGCCATATTGATATAATCTTACGCTTGATTCTGTTATCATTTTCTTTTTTTGTTTTATGATTAAACGTGATACGTCTATTAGATAATGTAATACATCTATTCTAAAAACGTGATATTCCTATTTTTTATTGCCTTTCAGCTCTATCAGTTTTGCCTTTATTCTTTCGAGGCATTCTTCAGGAGTCGTGGCATCTCGGGTAGCCAGTTCCATCGGGCACCAGCCTGTCTGGGTGCGATTGATGATGTAATCCACCTTTTTGTGATAGCTTACGCTTACATCTGTTGCCGATGCAAAGAGTTGCAGGGCTGCCTCGCTGATGGTTTCGGCATACACTGCCTTCACCTTGCCCAGCATCATGAGTGCAGCCGCAGCCTTGCCCACCACCTTGTCGGCTATCTCGGCACCTTCCAGAACTTCCGGCTCTGTAGAGAGCAGGCGCATCAGGTCGCTCACGCCACGTCCGTCAAATACCAGCGGTCTATCTGACTCTGATGAAATGGGCATGGGCTTGACAACGAGCGAGTGCCCTCCCTCAAGCAATAACTTCTTTATTTCGTCCATCTTGTATTCTTATAATTACTTATAATAATTTAGATAGTCTTCTAACTCCCAGACCCTGATGCCCTTAAAGCGTGTTGCTCGATAATCTGAGCTTTTCTACAAACTGATCTACCTTTTCCAGCTCATTAGGAATCTGAATCTGTTGTGGACAGTGAGGAATACACTTTCCGCACTTCACGCAGTGGTTTGCCTGGCGCAGTTTAGGCACGCTCCGGTCGTAACCAATCAGGAAGGCTCTGCGGGCACGGCGATAGTCGGGATCTTGCTCGCCCTTGTTAGGCATGTTGCTCTCCTTGATACACTTGTTGTAGTGCGAGAAGATGGCAGGAATATTCAGACCATACGGACAAGGCATGCAGTAGTTGCACTCGTTGCAAGGGATGGTCTTCAGGTTATAGATATCCTTTGCAATCTCCATCAGGAACTGGTCTTCCTCTTTCGTCAGCGGCTTCAGCGGCGAATAGGTACAGATGTTTTCCTTCAGGTTCTCCATATAGCTCATTCCGCTCAGTACGCAGAGCACGTTGTCAGGTGTTCCGGCAAATCGGAAAGCCCAGCTTGCCACGCTCTTCTCCGGCTCTCGTGCCTTCATCTTTGCTATGATAGAATCGGGCACGTTGGCGAGTCGGCCGCCCAAGAGGGGTTCCATGATGACGGCAGGAATGCCGCGCTTCTTCAGTTCGCCATAGAGATACACGGCATCCGTGTTCAGCTCGTTGATTTCGTTGGCATAGTTCCAGTCCAGATAGTTCAGCTCTATCTGCACGAAATCCCAATGATACTTGCCTTCGTCGTGCCATTTCAGAGCCAGGTCGAACACCTTGATATCGCCATGATAGGAGAATCCGAGGTTGCGGATGCGTCCTTTCTTCTTCTGTTCTACCAGCCAGTCGAGGATTCCGTTGTCAATATATCTGCCGTAGAAATCCTTCATGCCGTCGTTACCCGTACCGATGGCGTGGAGCAGGAGATAATCTACGTAGTCTGTCTGAAGATATTTCAGCGAGTTCTCAAACATCTCCTTCGATGCCGCTGGGGTCCAGGTGGCTGGGTCGAAGTTGGATAGTTTGGTAGCGATGAAATAATCCTTGCGGTTGTGGCGGTGCAGGGCGATGCCTGTGGCTTCCTCCGACTTGCCCTTGCAGTAGGCTGGGGATGTGTCTATATAGTTCACTCCGTGCTCCAGGGCATAATCTATCTGCTTGTTAATCATGTCCTGATCCAGTTCTGCGTCAGGATTCTCTCTTCCTGTCCCGCCGCCCTTTACGGGCAGTCGCATCATTCCGTATCCCAGGATGCTCACCTTATCGCCCGTTTTCGGGTTCTTGCGATAAGTCATCTTGCCCACTGGGGGCTCTTGGTATGAACCTTCTGCATGCAGATCGCTGTTCTTGCCCTTGCAGGCAGAAAGCAGGGCTGATGTGGCTACGGCACCAGCACCCAGCGATTTCAGAAAATCTCGTCTATTTAGATCTTTGTTCATTGTCGTATTATTTTTTATTGTACAGGTCTCATGAATCAGATGAAACCAACGATTTTTAAATATATCGATGTACTTCGTTGCCTTCTACATGGATGGCGCTGAACGGCTTTGCCGGACAGAGGTTCTCGCATGCTCCGCAACCGATGCATCGGCTCATATCTACGGCAGGGAACTTGAGTCCGTTCTCGTCGTCCTTGTTGATAGGCACCATGATGATGGCTCCCGAAGGACAGTGACGGGCGCAGTTGCCGCATTCCACTCCATCCGTAAAGACGATGCAGTTCTTCTTCGACCAGACGGCATGACCAATCTGGATTGCTGATTTGTCTTCCTTTCTGATAGGTTTGATGGCACCGGCAGGACAAACCTCGCTGCATCGGTGGCACTCTGGCCGGCAATATCCACGCTCATACGATAGGGTTGGCTGCATCAGATGCAGCAGGTCAGTAGATGGTCGGAGCACATCGTTCGGGCATTCTGCCACGCAGAGCTGGCAGGCTGTGCAATGCTGCGCCATATTCTGTGCCGAGATAGAGCCCGGAGGTGTGATAGGTGTATGACGCTTGAAAGGGTCTTTCTGGGTTACGGCAGCCAGTCCGCCATCTACCTTCTTCTTCTCCTGTGCCAGGGCTGCGGTAGATGCTACGGCTGCAGTAGCCAGCAGGAAGTTTCTGCGAGAAGTGTCAGGAGCATCGTTCTTCACTCCTCTTCCTTCGTTTCCCATATTCTTTTCACTCTTCACACCCTTAGGAGCTTTAGCGGCTCCATAGTAAAGCGCCTCCTTGTGGCAATGTGTGATGCAGTTGCCGCAAACCACGCATCTGGAGTAATCTATCTGGTGGTTCTTGATGTCGATGCAAGCAGCCTTGCAGCTCTTGGCGCACAATCCGCAACTGATGCATTTGTGCTCATCTATTCTCACCTTCAGCCATGAGAATCGGGCGAAGAAGCTCAGCACCGTGCCCACCGGACAGATGGTGTTGCAATAGGTTCTGCCGTTTCTCCATGCCAGCACCACTAATATTAATAAGGTGGCGAGGGCGATGAAGAAGGTAGGAAGGCTGCGAATCCATACCTCCCGGCTATAGAAAGCATAGCTGTCTATGCGCTCGGCAAGATAGGCCAGGGCATTGTTGCCCAGCAGATAGATAGGTTGGAAGAGGTTCTGGGCGATTCTTCCGTAGGAACTGTATGGAGCCAGCAGGGCTGCCAGCGAACCGACACCTGCCACCAATGCCACGACAAGCACCGCGAGCATCGCATATCTCAGTACGCTTTTGGCTGGCGAATAGGAGAATCGCATCCGCTTGCGCCCCTTGTTGCGCCTGCCGCTTATCCACGAAACCACATCCTGCATCACGCCCAGCGGACAGATAACGGAGCAGTAGATGCGTCCGAAGATGAGGGCGATGACAATCCATACCGCCACCACTGCGAGATGCAGTGCCAGGACGGCTGGCAGAAACTGAATGGTTGCCATCCATGAGAGCCATGCATGCACCGACCCCGTGAAGTCGAGGAAGAGCAGGGTGATGCAGGCGAAGAACACGATGGCAAGCGTTAATCTTACTTTTCTAAGCATAATCCCAAATGTTTTTGTATTACTTAACGACTGCAAAGATAAAACTTTTTTTGAAAACAGCCTTTATGATTTCTTGTTTTTTTTGTGTTGTGGAAGCATTAAAATTTCAATTTAACACCTCCCATCACGTTGAAGCCCGGCATTTCGTACCCCCTGTTGATTTCGTATCTGGCATCTGTTACGTTATCGAAGTGGGCGAAGATATCCAGCAGCTTCACCGGTTTGTAGGTCAGGCGGATGCCCAGCAAGGCATAATTCTGGTGTTTCACATCATCAGCCACATACAAGCCGCCCACGCCTTTCAGTTCGGCATCTACCGACAACTGCTTCAGGGCTTGCCAGCCGATGCCCAGGAAGTATTGGTTCTTAGGAGCGACAGTGAGCTGATTGATGGAGGTGTGCATGTAGCTATAGCTGGCTCTCAACGACAGGGCATCCGTAGGGTGGCTCTGTGCCGACACCTCTATACCTTTATTGATAAAGGAACCCGTGTTGATGTTGCGCATGGTAGTTCCGCCATTGCCCGATGCATCCGATGAGACTGGCACACTAGCCGTCTGAATCATATTGCTGCCCTCAGAGAAATAGCCCGTAATATCTATCGAGAAATAGCGGGAGAAATACTTGCCGAGAGTCAGCTCGTAGTTCATCATATCCTCCGGGTCGAGATCTGGATTGGCTGGGGCATAGAGATACATCTCGCGGAACGATGGGTTGCGGTAGCCCTTTGCCAGCGAAGCCTTGATGCTCCATCCTTCTGCCGGACGCACGGTGAAGCCTACCTGCGGCAACCAATGGGTGCCAAACTTATCGCTGTTTGCCATTCTCAAACCTCCGTTCAGCGTCAGCACGCCTTCAAGCAGCATCTGCTGCAGGGTGATGTATGGAGAATACTCGGTGATGCTTTTGCTGGAGATGGTCTGCATCTGAGCAGGACGGCTACCGTCGCCGTAGGCATGACCGCCCGACATCGGAATCTCGCCCCTATACGTATTGAAGTCGAATCCCAAGGTAGCCGTAGCCATCTTCCATGGGTTGAAATTCTGATAAGCCAGGATTCCGAAGCGATCGTCCAGACTGTGGAAATGGCTAGGGTCATCGATGTAATGATTGCCATAACTGTAATATAATCTGATGGTACCATTTGTGCTGGATGCGAATGTACCTTCAGAGATGGAAGCCAGGGAAGGAGCCTCGCCATATTGGTTGCTCAATGTGAGGGAAGCCTCGCCTCGGGTGATATTCTGATGGTAGATGTCGGTGGCATCAGGATTGTTGGCGCGCAGCTTGGCATAGATAGGGTCGTTGCCGATGAAGTTCATCAGCGAATAGTCGGCTGCCAGCGTCCAGTTTTTTGAGAAATCATATCCCACCTTGGCATAGACGCTCGATTGCTTGAAGTCGAAATGGTCCTGAAGACCATCCGTGCGGTCGTAGCCGAGCGATACAAGTGAAGAAAACTTACCTTTTCTCACCATATTGGTAAGCGAGTTCTGCCAGGTGTTATAGCTGCCGTATTGTGAAGTGAGCACCGTGTGAACGCCATCCTGCTGCGCCCGCTTGGTGATGACATTGATAACGCCGCCCATCGCATTGGAGCCGTAAAGCACTGAGCCCGGACCGCGGAGTACCTCTACATGATCTACGTATTCCGTCTCGTAGAAATCGGCAACGGGATGCGAAAACAGACCGGCAAACTGCGGTTGTCCATCCACCATCATCAGGATGCTGTTAGTAGGCGACCCTCCAACGCCACGAATCTTGATGCCGCCGCTTCCGCCGCTGCTCACACCAAAACCGAAGATATTACGTTGGGAAACAAAGAGACTTGGCACTTCGCCCGAGATGGCAGAAAGCAGCTGGGTCTTTCCTGAACTCTCCAGTTGCTTGCTGTTGATTATGGATACGGAGTAAGGCAGGAGGTTGTGAGAGGTAGCCTGATTGCTACCAGTCACAACAACATCCTGGAGTCCATATACCCGGCTGCTATCCACTCTTTCTGCAGCCTGTGAAGCTATGGACATCATAGCCATACCTATTAACACACTCTTTTTTGTTTTCATTCTTTCTCTTTTTTTGTTGATATACTACTTTACGGCAGCAAATTTACGGAATTATCTTCATAGTAAGGTTAGACAAAATGCGGTAAAAGTTACCGATTTTACAGAAAAGATGATTTGCTTTATTTTGATAACTCTATCTTTTATCATAAAACGTAGTCCTGCGAATCCGCTGCCTGAGGCATTCTATAACAGGTTGGTGGAAGCCTTCAGAAGTTATATGCTGGTTGGCGGAATGCCAGAAGCCGTGGCAACCTACACGGAGACAGGGTCTTATCGCTATAGCAGTGACCTCGAAAACTTTGGTACATTTGAGAGTCCAGATGGCAAGAAGATAGATATCGTTCCTCTTTATGCTATCTCCAATTTGTTTGTACGGACGTTCTCCTCGGCAGATGATAGACCCGAATACCAAGACTGATTTTATTATGGTATGTTGACCATCAAGGGTACACGTGGCTCAAAGTTGATATTGGGCATTCCTAACAATAATGTTCGCAAGCAGTATTATGGATATTTGGAAGAAGAGTTTCAGGCAAAGTCGTATGTAGATACCAACAGATTGACGGATTACTATTATGATATGGCTTATGATGGTGTATGGGAGGAAGGACTGCGTTTCATGTTTATTGTGATTTCTTCTTGTTGCCTGATCATACCCATTATGCCAGTCAGCACAGCTATATCTTCGAACTCAAGGTTCTCTTCAGAAAGGAGTTTGATGAAGAGTTGAAGGATGTCTTCATGGAAGATGGTAGTCCTATGAAGAAGTCGGAGAAGCAATGGCTGGATGCTGTAGAACAGATCAGGCGATATGCTGCGAGAGATGAGTTTATGGAGTGGGGGTATAGTATTATTAGTAATAAATAACTTTACAAGTTAAACGTGGCGGAAAAATCTCTTAAGAGAAACTTTCTTTTTCCTTAAGG
>OQVS01002203.1_pt1 | contig 12660 bp, 11 predicted proteins | sample 1691601 | NCBI WGS metagenome assembly OQVS01 (sample SAMN03418268, study PRJEB22391) | human gut metagenome | biome: human-gut; feature: organic feature; material: feces | host: Homo sapiens | place: Tanzania | collected 2013-01 | reverse complement strand
ATCAATTTGCGCTGCCACGCGCGCAAAAGATTCGGTACTAAGCATGCGCGAAAAACCGTTATAGACTGTTGAAAATTATTTATTTGCAGAGGTTTCTTTATGCTGATTTCACAGATAAACCCCGTTGCCGGCGATCTGGACGGTAACTTGAAGCTGATTCATGGGGCGGCGGAACAATGTCCCCATTGTAAAGGCGAAACATTGGTTCTGCCCGCTTACGCCCTGACGGGCTGGCCGTTGGGCGATTTGGCTTTTTCAAACACTTTTATGGCGGAAGTCCACAAAAAACTGCCTGAATTGTACCATAACAACCGCGAAGTTTTGACCGCCATTCCCGACGGCGCGGGCGGCGCGACCCCCGTTTTGGTCAACGCCAAGGGGGTGCATTACGGCAACCGCTTCACCATCGCGGGAATGACGGCCGCCGTTTCCGTCGGATTTGAACCCGTCAACTGCGAAGGCGCCGACAAGCTGATAGTTCTGGACGCCAAGCCGTTCACGTCCGGTACGGTTACGGAAACGTTGGAACATTCCCGCACGTTCGCGAGTCGCATCCGTTTGCCGCTGGTTTATACGAATTTGGTCGGAGGCAACGACAGCGCCGTGTACGCGGGCGGTTCGTTCATGTTGGATATGGACGGCGGTTTTATCGAATGCCTGCCGTTGTGGGAATCGGGGGTCGCGGGCGTCGACGAAATCAATTTTCCGTGGACGGGCGAACCCGAAAACACATGGCGCGCTTTGACGATCGGCGTCGGCGATTATGTGCGTAAAAACGGATTCAAGGGAGTTATTTTGGGATTGTCCGGCGGATTCGACAGCGCGTTGTGCGCGGCGATCGCCGTTGACGCTTTGGGCGCGGACAAGGTGCGCGCGGTCATGATGCCGTCCGAATTCACTTCGCGCGAAAGTCTGGAAGACGCCGAAGCCGTCGCCAAAACATTGGGAATCCGCTATGACATTTTGCCGATTGTCGACGCCGTTTCCTGTTTTGAAAACATGTTGGCGCCGATGTTCAAAGGGTTGGATTCCGACGTGACGGAGGAAAATTTGCAAGCCCGTTTGCGCGGCGTCCTTTTGATGGCTTTGTCCAATAAATTCGGGGATTTGCTTTTGTCAACGGGGAATAAATCCGAAACGGCGGTCGGTTATTCGACGCTGTACGGCGATATGTGCGGCGGATACGCTCCCATCAACGACATTTATAAAACGGACGCTTACGCTTTGGCGCGTTGGCGCAACGCGCACCATCCGCGCTGGATCAAAAACGAAGTGCGTAAAATTATGCCCGACCGCCTGATTACCAAAGCGCCGACCGCTGAACTGCGCCCGAATCAAAAGGACGAAGATTCTCTGCCGCCCTATAAAACGCTGGACGCGATCTTGAAGCACTTTATCGAAAACGATGAAGGCGTCGACGAAGTCGTCGCGGCGGGTTTCGACGAAGTCGTCGCGCGGCGGGTTCACGCCCTGTTGCATCGCAGTGAATTTAAGCGCGTGCAGGGAGCGCCCGGTGTCAAGCTTTCCCGTCGTTCCTTTGACGGCGATTGGCACTATCCGATTACCAAAAAGGTTTGAAAAACGTGATTACAGTTCGTTTTGCCCCCAGCCCGACGGGATACATGCATATCGGGAACTTGCGCACCGCGCTGTTGAACTATTTGTACGCTCTGAGCGCGAAGGAAAAATCCGGCGAGGATTTTACGTTCGTTTTACGCATGGACGACACGGATACGGAACGGTCGAAACCCGAATACGAACAAGCCGTGTACGAAGACATGCGCTGGCTGGGGATCCCGTGGAACAGGCTGGAACACCAGTCGCGGCGGCTGGAACGTTATAATCAGGGGCTGGAGGATTTTAAACGCCGCGGTCTGGTCTACGCCTGCTATGAAACGGCGGAGGAACTGGAATACAAACGCCGCCGTCAACGCGCGCGGGGATTGCCCCCCGTGTACGACCGCGCGGGGTTGAAACTGACCGACGCGGACAAAGCCAAGCTGGAAGCCGAAGGGCGCAAGCCGCACTACCGTTTCATGCTGGAACATCGTGAAGTGTCGTGGAACGACATGGTGCGCGGGCATTGTTCCTATAACGGCGCGCATCTCAGCGATCCGATTATCGTGCGCGAAGACGGGACGTTTCCGTATATGCTGCCGTCCGTCATCGACGACGCCGATTTCGGCATCACGCATGTTATTCGCGGCGAGGATCACGTCACCAATACGGCGGTGCAAATTCAAATGTTTGAAGCGTTGGGCGCAAAGCCGCCCGTGTTCGGACACCCGCCTTTGTTGACGGGACGCGAAGGAAAACTGTCAAAACGTTTGGGATCTTTAAGCTCTCGCGAATTGCGCGAACAGGGAATCGAACCGATGACGATCGCGTGCCTGCTGGCGCGTTTGGGAACAGCCGATTCCGTCGTCGTCTGTCACGATTGGGAAGAATTGGCAAAACATTTCGATCTGACCCGCTTCGGTCGCGCTCAGCCGCATTTCGACACGGAAGATTTGTTCAAACTGAATCCGCGCGTTGTGCGTTCCATGCCGTCGGACGCCGTGAACGCCCGTTTGCGCGAACGCGGCGAAAAGGAAGTGTCGGCGGATTTCTGGGCGGCAATCAGTCCGAACATTGATAAAATCGCCGATATCGCCGAATGGGAAAAAATTTGCTATACGGACGAAGTTTTCGAACTGAACGGCGACGACCGCGCTTTCTGCCGTCATGCGGCGGAACTGTTGCCGCAGGGCGGTTTCGACGAAACGACGTTTCAGACCTGGATCGCCGTCGTCAAGGAAAAGACGGGGCGCAAGGGCAGGGATTTGTTTCACCCGATCCGTCTGGCGTTGACGGGACGCGAACAGGGACCCGAACTGAAAATGCTCTTGCCCGTTCTGGGGCGTGAAAAAACATTGGCGCGTTTGCAAGGATAACAAAGATGACCTTTACCGTATTCAACACTTTGACCCGCAGAAAAGAAGATTTCGTTCCGCTGGACGCGAATAACGTCCGCATGTACGTTTGCGGTCCGACGGTGTACGACCGCGCCCATATCGGCAACGCGCGTCCGATTATCGTTTTCGATACGTTGTACAGATTGCTGAAACAACTGTATCCGAAGGTCACTTATGTTCGCAACATCACGGACGTTGATGACAAGATTATCAAAAAATCGCAGGAATCCGGAGAACCGATCGATGTCATCACGGAACGCACGGCGCGATTTTTCCATGAAGACATCGCCGAATTGAACGCTTTGCCGCCGGATGTCGAACCGCGCGCGACGCGGCACATTCCCGAAATGATCGCGCTGGTGCAAAAACTGGTGGACAACGGCTATGCCTACGAAGCGCAGGGACATGTCCTGTTCAGCGTCGCGAAAATGAAAAACTACGGCTGTCTGTCACACCGTTCGATGGACGAAATGATCGCGGGCGCGCGCGTCGAGGTCGCTCCGTACAAACGCGACGCCGCCGATTTTATTTTGTGGAAGCCGTCCGACGACGATCAGCCGGGGTGGGAAAGCCCGTGGGGACGCGGTCGTCCCGGCTGGCATCTGGAATGTTCCGCGATGAGCAGTAAATATCTGGGCGAAACTTTCGACATTCACGGCGGCGGTCAGGATTTGATCTTTCCGCATCACGAAAACGAAATCGCGCAATCCTGTTGCGCTTTCGGACACGATTTTTATGCGAAATATTGGATGCACAACGGGCATTTGATGGTCAACGGCGAAAAGATGTCCAAATCTTTGGGCAATTTCTTCACCATTCGCGAAATTCTTGATCAGGTGCCGGGGGAGGCTTTCCGGCTGTACACGTTGGGAACGCACTATCATCAGCCGCTGAACTGGTTGCCTGACGGGCTGAAACAGGCGAAACAAGTGATGGATCGCTTTTATACGGCTTTGCGCGCGACTCCCGCCGTCGATTTGACGGACGCCCGACCGAATGAAGACCTGATCGATGCGCTGAAAGACGATTTGAACACACCGAAGGCGATTGCCGTGTTGCATTCTTTGTTGTCCGCTTTGAACAAGGCGGAAAACGCCGAAGAACAAAAACGCGTCAAGCGCGAATTGCTGGCGTCCGCCCGTTTGCTGGGATTGTTGTACAAAGATCCCGAAGAATGGTTTTGCGCGGGAACGCAGGCAAACGCGCCGGAAGAAACGGAAATCGAGGCGTTGATTCAAAAACGCGCCGATGCCCGCAAAGCCAAAGATTTCGCCACCGCCGACGCCGTGCGTAAAACATTGGCGGATATGGGCGTCATCATTGAGGACACGCCGAACGGAACGCAATGGAAAAGGGGGTGACTCTCCCTTTTTTTGTTTTAAACGACGGTGAAATATATTTGTCACTATTCCTTTTTTTCAAAAAGGAGTATCCTATAAAAAGAATTGAAATTTTATCGGCGAGGGTGCGATGAAAAAAACACAAGACAAAACAAACAGCCGTTTGACGGCGACGCTTTCTTTGGCTGTGGTGTTAACGGCGTCTTTTGCCCAAGCGCAATCGTTGCCGACCGATCCTTGGGCGGCTCAGCAACAACAGCCGCAACAACAACAGTATCAGCAGAACTATTACGGCAACGTGCAGACCGGCGCGGGGCAGGCCGGCGTGGTTCACGTTCAGCAGGTCGGTCCCGTCGTGTACGGTTCTCAGCCGTATCAGCCGACGTATGCGGGCGGCAGTAACAATATCTGGAACACGAAAATGCCTGAATTTACGGGCGAAATGACAACGTGGGGGACGGATTACGGTCAGCGCGCCACGGCGCCGGAAGTCAATATGCACAATATGCTGTCAATCACGCAGCATTTGCGCAACATGGGGTATAAAATCCCGACCTCTTTTGAAAACAAGGTGAAGAACGCTCCCGCGGCGGTGCGTAACCGTATTTTCAGGGCGATGAATGAATTGAAAAGACAAAATGATCCGTTTTCAAACGGCGCAAAGCTTGCTTTGAAGCAGTTTGAAAAGGAAACGGGGCTGGATTATGAAAATCTGGTCGGCAATTCGCTGAATCTGATTTCCGCCAAATAAAAGCGGTTTCGGTAAAAGAAACACCGTCTCGGTTCATGCCGCGGCGGTGTTTTTTATCGGAAATTCCCGTATAAAAAAATAGCGGCTAAGGCGATGTCCCAGCCGCTATTTGTCTGTGAAATAACTTTAACGCCCCATATCTTGTCGACGTTTGGCGGCAATCGCTGTTTGAATCGGCGAGGGGGAAGCTTTCGACTGTTTTTCGGTACGCGCCGTTAGCGTTTCCATCAAACCGATTTTGTTTGCAACAGAGTTTTTTGTACGGCGGAATATCTGTTTGACGGCGTTCAGGGTCGCTTTCCGCATGGCGTTTTTGACGCGCGCCGCTTCATTTTCCGCGTTTTGAGAAGACTGTTTGCTGTTTTTCTCGGTATTATTCGTTTTGGGGCGGTCGTGTTTTTTATTTTGTTTTTCCGCCAAAGCTTTCCGCGCATGATTGATCGCCGCGACGGAAACGGTGCTTTCCTTGTTGTTTTTTGCAAATTTTTTCAGTTCGTCAACAAAGAATTTTTCGTCTTGGCGATTGGCGTTCTTTTTATCTCTGACGCTCTTTTGGCTAAGCAAATCGAATTTATCCAGACTCATTCCCGCTTTGACGTTCAAGGGATTGAAAGTTTGGCTTTTCGGGAAAACGCCTTTCGCATCCATTTCCGCGTATTTTTCCGGTGATTCGCGTAAAGCGGCAAGCTGTTTTTCAACCGAAATCATCGTGCCGTATTCATCGCTGATAAACGTTTTTATGCCTTTTCCGAATTCAATCAGCGCCGTTTCATTTTCCGGACGGCGCATTTCAGCCAACCGTTCAAGCGTCAACGGTTTTCTTTCGTTGCTTTGATTGTTCGTTTTTTCACCAAGCGTGTTTTGAGCAAACGCCAGCAACCGCTGTTCAGAGGCGTCCAGTTTCAAACCGGCACTTTGTTTTCTGATGACAAATTCCGCTTGCGCCAGCTTGGCGTTGATGGTTTCAAGGACTCGATCTGTGGTCGCCTGTTGGTAGACGCCTTGTTCAATTTTCATCTGTTCGGCGAATTTTCCCGTCAGCCCCTTTTCAGATATTTGTCCCGCTTTTTGGGACGCCAAAGATTTTTCTGCGCCGTTTTGAGGGACAAAATCCTTGGTGGATTTGACGCCTTTGCATTTCCATTCGTCCAAGCGTTTCTGTTCCGCCGCGTTCAAAGGCTCGTTCTTTTCCAGTTTTTCAAACAGGTATCTTCCTTCGTCCAAAAGGATTTTTGTTTTATTGACTCTATCGCCGCTGACGCAATCGTTGACCGTTTCCCCGTTCACGGTTGTTTGATATTCGACCGTCATGGAATTGGAATTGATAAAGGTCGAACCGCAGGCGACGATTTTATTGTCCTTAAACGCCCGAGATTGGGCAAGCAGGTTTTCCAGATGTTTCATCGCGGCTCTTTCGGATTCGATCAGGGCGTCGCGTTTTGTCGGCGCGATGTCTGCCGGGAACTTTGTTCCGATATAGGCGGTCGGATTGAATGCGGCGGCGGCGACAAACGGCGCGGCGAACGCGGCGGCGGCTTTGTTCGCATGGTGTTCGGCTTGTTTCTTTTGTTCGGATTCGCGTTCTTTGGCTTTTTCACCTTTGTCCGTCGTGGAAATGCCTTTGCTTTCACACGCTTTCATCAAAACTTCGCGCAGTTCCGGAGGCAATCCGGCTTCGACAGCCGCCCAGCCGTCTTCGCGGATTCGTTTCATATATTCGGAAATGATATACGCCGTATAGGTTTTGCGAACCTTTTCGTGCGCGAAGTCTTCGCGCAAACCGGAAAAACGCTGTTTATGGGATTGCAAGTCCATCGCGCGTCCGTCGCGTTTCAGCAAAAACAGGGCGGTTTCAATGTTGCGTCCGGTCTTTTCGGCTTGACGCTTGCGTCCGCGGTGTTTCTGTCTGGATTGCAGGACTTTCCAGTCGTACTGCAACGCTTTCGCGGATTTCGTAATGTCTTCCTGTTCTTTGGCGGTGATGTCGACGTCCTTTTCCATCATAGACCTCTTATGTTATTTCTTTATATATAACATACGCTGACGCGGGGTGTCAAGTTTTTAGACAAAATGGACGAAACATAAAAGTGCATAGAAAAAGCGGAAGTTTTCACTTCCGCCTTTCGAGTTGCGCACAAAGCGGGCTTAGAACCCGTCGCGTTCCAGACGCTTGCGTTCCAGCTTGCGTGCGCGGCGAACAGCTTCGGCTTTTTCGCGGGCTTTCTTTTCAGAGGGTTTTTCAAAGTTGCGGCGCAATTTCATTTCACGGAAAACGCCTTCGCGCTGCATCTTTTTCTTCAAAGCCTTCAAAGCCTGATCGACATTGTTGTCACGTACAATAACCTGTACCATTAAAATCACATCCTTTTGTAAGAGGGAAACAATCCCGTTAGAAACAAAATCATCTGTTCGCGGACACGATACCCGTGAACAAACGAAAATTCAAGCCTAAAAAGTTCTCTTCGGGCAAAAAGAGAAAAAATCCCCTCCTTTACGGAAAAAGGTTGTCACTTCTTTTAAAATATAACGAAAATGTCGTTTCGACAAGCGCTTTGTCGCGCTGAACGTGAAAAAAATGCCGAATCGAAGCAAACGCCCTTTTCATTGTCGCAAGTTGCGGAAAATAATTTTTTTGACGAAAAAATGCTTTGCTTTTTTGTCAAAACTTTGTATTCTTAATTTAAGAAAATCGTTTGGAGAAACTTGAAAATGGCATCAAAATCCTTAAAAGCAGCCATGAACGCCGTTGAACGCCGCGCGCCGGAAAAATTCGACGAAAAACCGTTGGTCGATATCGCGGTTCGCGGGCGCGACAACAGGTTTAAAAAAAGCGATGAAAAGCGGCTGGTGAAATTCGTTAACGCGATCGCCCGTCATTCGCCGTTCGGGCGCGCCGTGCTGGAAGATGCGGCAAAAGGCGGCTACACGCTGATTATGGAATGCCAAAAGGGGACTTGCGGCTATTGCGACAAGGAATCCAAAATTCTGTCGTTGAATCCGCGTCTGACGGACGAATTGCTGGTCGCGACGCTGGCGCACGAAGGACGGCACGCGCAACAGTTCGTGAACGGTGGTGACGATCGTTTCGGCGTGTTCAATCTGAAAAGCGAACTGATGTATCAGCGCGCCATGGAAGCCGACGCCGAAGCCGCCGCCGCCGCGACATGTCATGAAATCAAGGTCAATTCCGGCAACGCGGGACCGTGGAACGACTTTGCCGACGATTCCGTCGAAATCGCCGCGGCGTTTCGCAAAGCCGCGCGCAAGCCTGACGCAAAAGTGTCGGATAAAATGTTGCAGGCGGCTTTTAACGCTTGGTACACCGACATCGATATGGTTGAAGGGTATGAAGAAGGGTACGTCACTGACGTGATGAAAGACGCCATGGTCGGTCCCAAAAACAGAATGCCGCGCTATTCAAAACAGGCTAATTCCGCCGATACGGTGCAAATGTTTTGCCGTAACGCCGAAGGAAAGTGTTACTGGGCGGATAATTTGAATGTTTTGGAAAACGAAGATAAACTGTCGATTTGCGCCAAAACGTACAAAGTCGCCAAAAAATTCTTCGCCGTGCGTGAAATGAAAACGGGCAGAGCGCCCGATCCGACGTTGGAAACGCTGAAAGTCCGCGACGGAAAACCCGCGGAACGGGGGAAAAGAAACGCTAAAACACAAATAAACGGGTTTAAATTCTCCATCGTCGCCAATAGGGCGGGCGCGGGACGGTGTTAAGGGATTCATTTTCCATCTCCCTTGGTAAATGTGACAAAAGCGGCTTCGAATGAAAATTCGGAGTCGTTTTTTTTCGGGCGTTAAACGACGACAAACCAGCAGTTCACAAAACCGATAAATCCGATGACAATGCCGACGGGAATCATCAGCGCGCCCGCGATCAGATCGATTTTTCGAAACGCCGCAAACGTCAGCATGTAAATGAAAAAAGTCAGCAGTAATTCGAACAACGCGCCGATAAACAGTTCTAAACCGAAAAACAGTTGCAGCCAGAGCGCCAGTAAAACGAATTGTCCCCAAAAATACTGTTTTGCCGCTTTGGTGTTTTGATCGTCCTCGATCAGAACGAACGCGACGCCTTGCGCCAGATACGCCGTGATGCAACATATAAAAAAGACGAGCCGCGTTGTCGGAAACGGCAAAGGGTTCTCTATATACTGGATTTTGTCCCAGAACTGAGTCGCGATAAACGCAAAAAACACGCCCGTGACGCCGCACAGCGCCAAAACGGGATAAGCCGACGATGCCCGATTGTTTGAATCTGTCATATCAGACCTCCTTTTTTCTTTATTTTATCCCGTTTGCGGACGGATCCGGAATATCGGAAAAGGGTTATGTCGGTGAAAGCGATTGCTTTTTCGGATTGATAAACTTTGTATGTCGACGCGCATAAAGCGGATAAAAAATTCATTTTCGGCGCGCATGTTCATTTATGCCCTTTTTTTTAATTAAGCTTCTTACAGCCTGTTCGGACGAAGGGAGAAGACGGTTTGTAGATTTTTATCGCCAAACGGACGGATCGGGAGTATACTGTCCGTTGCCTTTGGATAACGGGAGGGAGCATGAACAATCGCTTTAAATTCTTGATGTGCGCCGCATTGGCGGGCGGTGCGACAAAGACCCGATATCCTGAATTTTCTGCCCCGCCCGCACGCTGTGCGGCGGGCGGTGCGACGGCGGTTTGCGCCGCCGAAAGTATTTCCGAACAGGCGAAAAAGGTCGCCGCCGCTTATGACAGAAAAGAGCGGCTGGAAAAAAACGACGTGCGGGCGGGGCAGAAAATTCAGGATATCGGGTCTTTGACGATTGACGACTTTTTAAAGCTGGACGCCGTTCCCGACGGGTTGGGCGCGGCAGAGGCGCAACAACAGAACGATCCCGCCGCCGAATTCAGCGGCATTTCCGCGGAACAGGCGGCTTTGTCCGTCGCAATCATGCGCAAGCAGGGTATTGAACTGCCGGACGGATTGGAGGACTCGATCCGCAAAAATCCGGAAAAAGCGGCGCAGTTGATGAATGACGCCTTTCAGAAAATCAAGCCCGCCGAAATCAACGGCAAGGAAGATATCGCCAAACAGCGCCGCGCCGTTATTCGCGAAGCCGAAAAGAATCTGGGGGTCAGCTTTAAAACCCTGTTGGAAACGCAAAAAGAGCTGATGAGCGGTTCCGCCAAAAAACGCAGAAGAGGCGGAAAAAAATGATTTCGTCGAAACGGGGCGTCGTCGCTCCCGTCTTTATTCTGGTGCGTCCGCAACTGGCTGAAAACGTCGGGACGGCGGCGCGCGCGATGATGAATTGCTGTATTGACGAGATGCGACTGGTCGATCCGGACGAAGATCATTTGTCCGATCGTGCGATTGCGGCGTCTTCGGGGGCGGGCGAAATTTTGCGCGGCGCGAAAGTGTTCAAAACCGTCGCCGATGCGGTCGGGGATCTGCAAAAAGTGTATGCGACGACGGGACGTCCGCGTGATATGATCAAGCCCGTTTTAACGGGACGGGGCATGGCGCGGGAAATTTGCGATCTGCAGTCGGCGGCGGTGAAATGCGGCGTTCTGTTCGGTCCCGAACGGACGGGGCTGGAAAACGGCGATTTGGCGTATGCGGATACGATTGTCAACATTCCGTTAAATCCGCGTCATTGTTCGCTGAATCTGGCGCAGGCGGTTTTGCTGGTCGGATACGAGATTTTTCGTCTGGCTGACGAAACGCCCGAACGCGTTTTGTCGATGCCGAATACGGAACCCGCAAACAAGGCGGAAATCGAGCATTTGTTTTCCCGTTTGGAACGGGAACTGGACGATGCGGGTTATTTCAAATCCCCTGAAAAAAAACCGCGCATGATGCGGAATTTGCGCAATATTTTTATGCGCGCGGATTTGACATCGCAGGACGTGCGCACGTTGCATGGTGTGTTTGTCGATTTGTCGCGCGGACAGTCCTGACGGATCAGCGTTTCTTTGATTTCGATTTGACCGCCGATCCGGATTTCAAAGACGCTTTTTTTGACGGAGCGGATTTTTTAGCGGCTTTTTTCTTTTTAACGGCGGGCTTGACGATTTTCTTTTTCGGCGGAGCGGCTGAAGCGCAAACGGGCGTTCCGTCTTCCAGTTCGGTCATTTCTTCGCCGAAGGGGCAGTTGAAACAGCCGCCCTGTCTGTTTTTATAGGGCGCGTTTTTCGGACAGGCGCGGCAAATCCATTTTCCGTCCGTGTTTTTTTCGACATAAGGACACAGAAAGTCGTTTTTTTTCGCCAATCTGCGGCAAATGTCGATTTGTTTCCGCGCGCTTTCATCGTCCGGGAACGCGGAGGGACAGACGTTTTTCAGCGGTTCCTTGTTGTGAAAGGTCTTTTCCTGTTTCGTCCGCGAGCGGGGCAGACCGGTTTTGTAATCCGCCCCCAACTTTGACGCCATGCGTTCCAATTCATCGCTTTTTACGGAACTTCCGTTCGGCTTTTGCGCTTTTCCCGCGATGACGGGATACGCCGACAGGCACATCGGACGACCGGAACGTTTCGCCAACAAAGTTCCCGCCGGACATCTGACGCAATAGGCTTTGTTCCTTACTTCGTCAACCATGTACGTCGCGCCGTCGGGACAGGAGGCGCATGCGCCGAATTTTTGTTTCGGATAGTCTTTTTTTTCACCCAAAGTGCATTTTTCCCGCCGTTTGAACAGCAGATTGTAGATCGTTGGCGACGACGTTTTCGGAATATAAGCGTACTGGTACGCTGTTTGACGCGGCGCGGCGGCGGCTTGTCCGGCGAAGAAAAGGGCAACGAGTCCGGCAAAGACGGCGGCAATCGATTTTTTTACGGTCATTCTTCGGTATCCTCTTCGCGCCAAGTCAGGTTTAAATCGCACACGCCCGTCGTTTCCGCCCCCAGACAGGCGTTCGTGTAGCGGCTGATTTTAATCACGTTGCGGTCTTTCAACGCTTTGTTCAACAGACGCTTGCGTTCCGCCGTCGTGTAAAAGGTGATGCCGCAGGCTTCGAACGTTTGGTCGCCGATGCCGGCTTTTTCGACATAGCCGTCGTGAACATCGAAACTGCGGTAAAAATCAGGATTGAAGATTTTAACGGCGTATGTCGCGATGTCGGGCGTTTTGCGCGTTGTTTCGAAAAACGGTTTGCTTTTCAGGCAATCTTCCGCGATGTTTTGGTCGCGCACGTTTTTTTTGCCGACGGACGGCAGGGATTGTCCGGTCAGATCGTTCCAATCCGCCAGCGTTTCCCTCAGATCGGCGGAAACAAGAATTTCGCGCGCTTTTTGCCTGTCGCGCGGAACGCCGTGACCGTAGAACGACATCAGCGCGCGCACCAGCGGCGTTTCACACAGCCTTAGCCAATATTTCGTGTCTTTCAAACTGCGGCGCATGCCGATGCCGAAATACGACATTTCGACCAAAGCGCAACGGGCGGCTTTGCTGGGGTTTTTGCGGGCGTGGGCGGCTTTGCGCATCCAGCGCAGGGATTTTTCGTAATCGGCGTGAACGCTTTTGCCGTCCAGATACATTTTCGCCAGCCCGTATTGCCCGTCGGCGTCGCCCCCGACCGCCGCCTTTTTATAATAGGCGAAGGCTTTGTCATAGTCCCCGGC
>OQVS01002202.1_pt1 | contig 12664 bp, 13 predicted proteins | sample 1691601 | NCBI WGS metagenome assembly OQVS01 (sample SAMN03418268, study PRJEB22391) | human gut metagenome | biome: human-gut; feature: organic feature; material: feces | host: Homo sapiens | place: Tanzania | collected 2013-01 | reverse complement strand
TCGCATTCGTAGGCTCCACCGGTGCCGGTAAGACCACGATCACGAACCTGATCAATCGTTTTTATGATATTCAGGATGGTAAGATCCGTTACGACGGCATCAATATTAACAAGATCAAGAAAGCGGATCTGAGAAAATCCTTAGGTATCGTACTGCAGGATACCCATCTGTTCACCGCTACCGTTATGGACAATATCCGTTTCGGTAAGCTGGATGCCACAGATGAGGAAGTTATTGCAGCAGCAAAGCTGGCCAATGCGGATACCTTTATCCGTCAGCTTCCGGATGGCTACAATACAGTCCTCACCGGTGATGGTGCGAACTTAAGCCAAGGACAGAGACAGCTGCTGTCCATCGCCAGAGCAGCGGTAGCGGATCCACCGGTACTGATCCTGGATGAAGCTACCAGCTCCATCGATACCCGTACCGAGAAGATTGTACAGGATGGTATGGATAAGCTGATGAAGGGCAGAACAACCTTTGTTATTGCTCACAGACTTTCCACTGTCAAAAACAGTGACTGTATCATGGTTCTGGAACAAGGCCGCATCATCGAACGCGGCAGCCATGACGAACTGATCGCCCAGAAGGGCAGATATTACCAGTTGTATACAGGTAATGCGATTGCACAATAGAAAGCGGTATCGTGCAGTAAATACAGTTGCTCCCCCGTATGATTTGTAGTACACTGGAAACAACTACAAAACCAAAGGAGTGATTACATGAGTGAAATGATAACCTTGTGGCTTGTGGTATTGATCGTATCGATCGGAGTGGAGGTCGCAACACTTGGTCTGACATCCATCTGGTTTGCCGGAGGCGCAGTCGTGGCTGTGATCGCAGCTGCATTGCACGCACCGGTCTGGCTGCAGATTCTGTTATTTTTTGCAGTATCTCTGTTGCTGTTGTTTTTCACCAGACCGATCGCAGTCCGGTATTTCAACAAGGACCGCATAAGGACCAACGTGGAAAGCATGATCGGCAGACAGGCAATCGTGACCAGTGAGATCGACAATCTGCAAGGCATCGGACAGGTGACAGTGGGCGGTCAGGAATGGAGCGCCAGAACCGAAGAAGACGGACTGAATTTACAGCCCGGAACTGTGGTGGATATCGTAGCAGTCAGTGGTGTCAAGCTGATCGTGAAGGTGGATCCCCAGATGGCGAAGGTCACAGAAAACGTACCGGAGTCACAGAATTAAGAGTCGTGTAAGACAGATGCATGAGGGAAAAGTGCGTACAGAGGTACGCAGCGTACACAAACGTACGCAGAAGGAGGAAAAATGGCAGCATTAATCATTATTGTCGTATTAATATTATGGATCTGTGTATCCTGTATCAAGATCGTGCCGCAGGCGCAGGCGTATGTCATCGAGCGTCTGGGTGCTTATCAGGCCACCTGGAATGTAGGATTTAATCTGAAGATCCCGTTCATCGATAAGGTAGCCAGAAAAGTCAACTTAAAAGAGCAGGTAGCGGATTTCCCTCCCCAGCCCGTAATCACCAAAGATAATGTAACCATGCGGATCGATACCGTAGTATTTTACCAGATCACAGATCCCAAGCTGTTCACCTATGGTGTGGAAAATCCTATGATGGCAATCGAGAATCTGACCGCCACCACCCTGCGTAATATCATCGGTGACCTGGAACTGGATCAGACACTGACCTCCCGTGAGACCATCAATACCAAGATGCGTGCAGCGCTGGATATCGCTACCGACCCCTGGGGTATCAAGGTGAACCGTGTCGAGCTGAAGAATATCATTCCTCCCGCAGAGATCCAGAATGCCATGGAGAAGCAGATGAAGGCAGAGCGTGAGAGACGTGAAGCCGTTACCCGTGCCGAAGGTGAGAAGAAGGCGAAGATCCTGGAGGCAGAAGGTGCCAAGGAGTCCGCCATCCTCCGTGCAGAAGCAGATAAGCAGGCAGCCATCCTGCGTGCGGAAGCAGAGAAAGAGAAGATGATCCGCGAGGCAGAAGGTGAAGCCGAAGCTATCCTCAAAGTACAGCAGGCAAATGCCGACGGTATCAAGATGTTGAAAGAAGCAGGCGCAGATTCCGCAGTACTGAAATTAAAGAGCCTGGAAGCTTTCGAAAAAGTAGCAGACGGTCAGGCCACCACGATCCTGCTTCCCGCAGAGCTGCAGGGCATTGCCAGCGTGGCAGAGACCTTCAAGGCAGCTGCAGGCAAGAAAGCAGAATAAGCAAATAAAAAACGATAAGATCAGGGTCACCCATCGAAGACGAAGGGTGGCCTTTTTCGTGCTGTATTACCGAAAAACTATTGTAACAGTTCAACACACATCATTCGCAAGGGTGCGTTATGACGCTTTCTGTCACTTCGTGACTTCCTTTGTCCATAGATTGTCGCCTGGCTCATGAACTGTTACAAACTATTTTCAGGGATCCGTGGGAGGGGTTGAAAAACACGGAATAATGAAGTATATTGATTACATATAGTTTGTTGCGGAGAAGTTTCGTAACATTTTTCGTAACGATTACAAAAACTGAAGACAGAGGCTGAGAGCACAGACTTAAAAGCTTCGGAAAAGAGGAGTATTATGGATTTAAAGGGACGCGATTTTTTGAAACTACTGGACTTTACACCGGAAGAGATCGAATATCTGTTGGATCTGGCGGCAGACCTGAAAGATAAAAAGAAAAAGGGAATCCCCGTAGATACTCTCCGAGGCAAAAATGTAGCGCTGATCTTCGAAAAGACCAGTACCCGTACCAGATGTGCGTTTGAGGTAGCAGCCCATGACCTGGGAATGGGCACAACCTATCTGGATCCCACCGGATCCCAGATAGGCAAAAAAGAGAGCATCGCTGATACTGCAAGAGTACTGGCAGGCATGTTCGAAGGAATCGAATACCGTGGTTTCGGACAGGATATCGTAGAGGAACTGGCGAAATACTCCAAGGTTCCCGTATGGAACGGTCTGACCAATGAGTTCCATCCGACCCAGATGCTGGCAGACCTTCTGACCATCCGGGAGCATTTCGGACATCTGAAGGGAATCCGCATGACTTACATGGGAGATGCCCGCTACAACATGGGAAACTCTCTGATGGTAGCCTGTGCGAAGATGGGCATGCACTTTACCGCCTGCACTACCGCAAAATATTTTCCGGCAAAGGAACTGGTGGCAGAGTGTGAAGCCATTGCGGCACAGACCGGCGGCAGCATCACTCTGACCGAGGATGTGACGGCAGGTACGAAGGATGTGGATGTCATCTACACCGATGTCTGGGTATCCATGGGCGAGCCCGACGAAGTATGGACAGAGCGTATCAAGGAGCTGTCTCCTTATCAGGTCAATAAAACAGTTATGAAAAATGCCGGAGAGCAGGCCATTTTCATGCACTGTCTTCCTGCATTCCACGATCTGAAGACCAAGATCGGTGCCCAGATGGGTGAGCGTTTCGGCATCACCGAGATGGAAGTCACCGATGAAGTGTTTGAATCAGGACAGTCTCTGGTATTTGAAGAAGCAGAGAACCGTATGCATACGATCAAGGCGGTAATGGCGGCAACGTTATGAGTATGAAAGCAAAGATTTTAGAGCTCCTTCGGGAAAAAAAGGAGCAGGCGGCAGCAGCACCGGAAAGTGAAGCCTATGTTTCCGGACAGGAGCTCTGTGAGCAGTTCGGGGTATCGAGAACTGCCGTGTGGAAAGCAATCGGACAATTGAAAAAAGAAGGCTATGTCATTGAAGCGGTGCCAAACCGCGGCTATCGTCTGGTGGATCAGGCGGAAGAAGTCTACAATCAGGCGGATATCCAGAGTAGATTAAAGACAAAATGGGTGGGACAGCCCTTGCTCTTTTTTGATACCATTGATTCCACCAATATCCGGGCAAAACAGGAGGCGGAGCAGGGTGCGGAGAGCGGACTCCTGGTAGTGGCAGACAGACAGACCGCAGGCCGCGGCCGTAGAGGCCGTGGCTGGGAGAGCCCCGCAGGGATCAATATCTACTATACGCTGTTGTTAAAACCCGATTTCCAGGCGGATTGTGCACCGATGCTGACGTTAGTCATGGCACTGGCGGTGGCGAAGGGCATCCGGCAGACATTGTGCCGCAACAGCGAGGAAGCGGCAGCCAAAGTCGGTATCAAATGGCCCAATGACATTGTAGTGGACGGGAAAAAAGTCTGTGGTATTCTCACGGAAATGAGTATGGAGCAGAACTACATCCAGCATATCGTTATCGGCGTGGGAATCAATGTGCGCAAGCAGGAATTTCCTGAGGAGATCAGAGACCGGGCAGCGGCCATAGATGATCAATGTGGCTTCCAGATTTCCCGCAGCCAGCTGATCGCAGATATCATGGAAGCCTTCGAAGAAGATTATGAGATCTTTTTACAGACACATGACCTGAAAGGACTGCGGGCTTCCTATGCAGAACTTCTGGTAAATCAGGACAGAGAAGTCTGTGTACTGGATCCCAAGGGAGAATACCGTGGCATCGCCAGAGGCATCAATGACCAGGGAGAACTCCTTGTGGAGCGGCCGGACGGCATTGTGGAAGAAGTCTATGCCGGGGAAGTATCGGTCCGTGGGGTTTACGGGTATGTGTAGTAGAAGCAGCAGGGAGCAGTAAGCGTATCATACCGGGAGTTGAACGGAAGGGTGCAACCGTGTTGCGAAAACAACCTGACGGCTATCTGATATGTGATATGGCGACAGAATGACATAATAGAGAAGAAACAGGATATAGAAATATGGACGAAAATAAAATCGTACTCTGTGGTGCTAATGCCTATGAGAAGAAATATTATTTTAACGAAGAACAATTTAAGATGATCCCGGAATCCATCAAAGAAGAGCTGCATGTGATCTGTGTACTTTTCACTGAGGAAGTGGGCGGCGTCTTCACCATTGCTTTCGAAGAGGATGGCAATGTGGTCATGGAGACCAATGCAGATGACGATGACATCTACTACGATGAAATCTCTTCCGGTCTGCTGATCTCTGAGATCCGCCGGAGCAGACAGGAGCTTTTCGAATCCTTAAGTCTGTATTACCGCGTGTTTATCAAAAAAGAAGATGTATCGGCACTGTTGGATGAGGAGGACGATGAATGATTTTTGTCATTGATGTAGGCAATACCAATATGACCATGGGTGTCTTTCGGGGGAAAAAACTGGCTGCCACCTTCCGGATCATGACGAAGACTCCCAGAACCTCCGATGAATACGGTATTATGATCACACAGCTGTTGAAAAATAATGGTATTGAGACCACGGATATCGAAGGAGCCATCATTGCCAGCGTCGTGCCGGATGTGATGCATTCCCTGACCAGTTCCATCATCCGTTATCTCAAGACAAAACCATTGATCGTGGGACCCGGTGTGAAGAGCGGCATCAAGGTCGCTACCGAGGATCCCCGGGCTATCGGTGCGGACCGTATCGTGGATGCTGTGGCGGCCTATGTGAAATACGGAGGACCGGTACTGGTGCTGGACTTCGGTACGGCGACCACCTACGACCTGATCACAGAAGATGGACGCTTTACGGCGGGAATTACCGCACCGGGTATCCGGATCAGTTCCGAGGCATTGTGGAGAGAGACTGCAAAACTGCCCAATATCGAGATCCGTAAGCCCAAGTCGATCCTGGCTCAGGAGACCATTAGCAGTATGCAGGCAGGACTGATGTACGGTCAGATCGGTCAGACGGAATATATTATCCGGAAAGTCAAAGAAGAGAGCGGACTGGGCAATCTGAAGGTCGTAGCGACCGGAGGCCTGGGCCGTGCTATTGCGGACGAGACAGACAGCATAGATATCTATGACAGTTCGCTGACTTTGGACGGACTTCGAATTATTTATGAAAAAAACAGACATTGATGAGGAAGGCATGAACAAATTACAGATCGGCAATGTGACGCTGGACAACCCCATCATCCTGGCACCCATGGCAGGCGTATCCGACCTGCCATTTCGTCTGCTTTGCAGAGAAATGGGGGCGGCACTGGTATGTATGGAGATGGTCAGCGCCAAGGCCATATATTATAACAATAAAAATACGGACAGTCTCATGGAGATCCATCCCGATGAGGTGCCGGCCTCGTTGCAGCTGTTCGGTTCCGATCCGCAGATTCTTGCAGAGATGGCGAAGCGTATCGAGGAACGTCCTTTTTCCATCCTGGACCTGAACATGGGATGTCCGGTGCCGAAGGTCGTGAACAACGGCGAAGGTTCTGCACTGATGAAAGATCCGAAACTGGTGGAACAGATCCTGACAGCGCTGGTAAAGGCCATCCACAAGCCGGTGACAGTGAAGATCCGCAAAGGTTTTGACGATGACCATGTGAATGCTGTGGAGATTGCAAAGATCGCAGAAGCCTGCGGCGTGGCAGCCGTAGCGGTGCACGGGAGGACCAGAGCCCAGTACTACAGCGGACAGGCAGACTGGGACATTATCGCCCAGGTGAAAAATGCGGTAAAAATCCCAGTCATTGGCAACGGTGATGTGGACAGCCCCCAGAAGGCGAAGGCTATTCTGGAACAGACCGGCTGTGATGGCGTCATGATCGGCCGGGCAGCAGAGGGCAATCCATGGATCTTCCGGGAGGTGGTATCCTATCTTACGAACGGTACAATCCCGGTGCGTCCCACGAACCGGGAGAAGCGGGAACTGATCCTGCGCCATGCGGCATTGCAGCTGGAATACAAAGGAGAATACACCGGTGTGCGGGAGATGCGTAAGCACTTGTCCTGGTATACCGTGGGGATGCCCCATTCGGCTCATTTCCGCCAGACCATCAATACTATGGAGAAGATGGACGAACTCATTCAGGGAGTCCAGGAGATTTTTCCGGATGAAGAGTAGTGCCGGGAGCCCGATGTATGGCAGTGTCTGCGGAGGGCTGTATAGAATATGGCTGTGTATGATGTAGCACTGGGCATATAATCGGGCTGGCTGCATACAATGAAACATGGACACTATTTTGTATCTCTATCCGGCGAGGCAGACCGTGGAACAGGGAGCACAGGCGCAGACGGCGGTATGTAAGTTACAGCCTGTGCAGAAGGGAAGAACTCCCAGGGGAAAACTTTTAAAAATATTCCGAGAGTTGTGGAAAACTGCAAAAACGCAGGACGTTATGGATGCGGTAACTGTGACCCGGACGCAATATTTTTTCCCAGACTATCATCTGATCAGAGCGTCGGTAGCCGGAACGGAAAACATGGGCTATGAACAGGCAGAGCAGAACCTCCGGGAACAATTACAGGAACTGACAGAGGATCCGGATCACACCTATGTGGTGTGCCGTGAGCCTCTTTCTTTTTATTTCGGAAGGGAATTCCGGGATTATCTGCAACAGGAGTGGATCGACCATCTGCTGCGCTACGGGGAGGGATCGGACGGCTGCCCTCTATGGCCGGATCTGATCCTGCTGGGGAGAAATCCCTATCTGCCCTATATCATGCTCCGTTATGTGGCCGGATTGCGGAGTGTGAAATGGTATCTCACGGATAGAGAGTACCGTGAGGACGAAGAGTGGCTTATAGAGGAACTGGAGGATGAGTATGGGCTGATCCCGGAGATCCGGCTGCTTTCGGAGGATGCAGACTATGGAAGAGTGCGGCTGCAGGGGACGAAACCTTGCGTGATACTTGACTTTTGTGATAATGGGAAGGTCTATGGCGGCGGACTGGCAAAAGGCAGTATCTGGCTGGATTTTCCGGCATCGGAAGACAAGGAGCACCGGGCCTTGATACAATGTCCGCAGGTCCGGTATTTTTCCATGAAAAAAGAATGGAAAGACCCGCGAAAAGCCTTGGAATACCTTGACACCATCAGTAAAAATGGGTATAATAACTCGGTTGATTAGGCTAGTATAGTTGCAGGGAGTGTCGGCAGCGCAAAATATAGAAAACAGGAAGGTGCGGTATCATGCAGGAAAAGAAAAACATTTTGACCTACGAAGGCCTCAGAAAATATGAGGATGAGTTACACGATCTGAAGGTAGTAAAGCGTCAGGAAGTTGCACAGAAGATCAAAGAAGCAAGAGAGCAGGGAGACCTGTCCGAGAACGCTGAGTACGATGCAGCGAAGGATGAGCAGAGAGACATCGAAGCCCGTATCGAAGAGCTGGAGAAGATCCTGAAGAATGCAGAAGTTGTTGTAGAGGATGAGGTAGATCTGGACAAGATCAATATCGGATGTATCGTTAAGATCCTGGATGTGGAGTACAGTGAAGAACTGGAGTACAAGATCGTAGGTTCCACTGAGGCTAACAGCTTAAAGGGTAAGATCTCCAACGAGAGCCCTGTAGGTAAGGCACTGATCGGCCATAAGGTCGGCGATACCGTTGAAGTAGAGACACCCGCAGGTGTATTCGCATACAAGATTCTGGAGATCCAGAGAAGTAACGTTGAGTAAGTAAGATAGAGTAAGGAGTGGAAAAAAGTGGCAGATACACAGAACACAAAGGTACAGGAACAGGACATCCACCAGCTGTTAAAGGTAAAGCGCGAGAAGCTGGCGAACCTGCAGGAGGCAGGAAAGGATCCTTTTCAGATCACCAAATATGATGTGACCCATCACAGCACCGATATCAAGAATAATTTCGAGGAACTGGAAGGTAAGACCGTCCGCATCGCCGGACGTGTGATGTCCAAACGTGTCATGGGTAAGGCATCCTTCTGTAATGTACAGGATCTGCCCGGCAACATCCAGGTATATGTGGCAAGAGACAGCATCGGAGAAGAGTCCTATGCGGATTTCAAGAAGTACGATGTAGGTGATATCGTAGGCATCGAAGGTGAGGTCTTCAAGACCAAGACCGGTGAGATCTCCGTACATGCAGCAAATGTAACGCTGCTGTCCAAGAGCTTACAGATCCTGCCTGAGAAATTCCACGGCCTGACCAATACTGATATCCGTTATCGTCAGCGTTATACCGACCTGATCATGAATCAGGACGTTAAGGATACTTTCGTAAAGCGTTCCAAAATTATCAGTGCCATCCGCCGTTATCTGGACGGACAGGGCTTCCTGGAGGTAGAGACCCCCATGCTGGTATCCAATGCCGGCGGTGCGGCGGCAAGACCTTTCGAGACCCACTACAATGCACTGGATGAGGACGTAAAGCTGCGTATTTCCCTGGAACTGTATCTGAAGAGACTGATCGTCGGCGGCATGGAGCGTGTCTTCGAGATCGGCCGTGTATTCCGTAATGAAGGTCTGGACACCAGACACAACCCGGAATTCACACTGATGGAGCTGTACCAGGCTTACACAGACTACTACGGCATGATGGATCTGACAGAGAACATGTTCCGTTATGTGGCACAGGAAGTATGCGGTACTACCGTGATCCCTTATGCAGAAGAGACCATTGACCTGGGCAAGCCTTTCGAGAGACTGACCATGGTAGATGCTGTCAAGAAATATGCAGGCGTTGACTTCGACCAGATTCCCGATACCGCTGCAGCGAAGAAGCTGGCAGACGAGAAGGGTGTACACTATGAAGCACGCCATGAAAAGGGAGATATCCTGAATCTGTTCTTCGAGGAGTTCGTAGAAGAGCACCTGATCCAGCCGGTATTCATCATGGATCATCCGGTAGAGATCTCTCCTCTGACCAAGAGAAAGCCGGACAAGCCTGATTACGTAGAGCGTTTCGAACTGTTCATCTATGGACGTGAAATGTGTAATGCTTATTCCGAGTTAAATGACCCCATCGACCAGAGAGAGCGTTTCAAGGCGCAGGAAGCTGCACTGGCAGCAGGCGATGAGGAAGCCAATACGACAGATGAAGATTTCATGAACGCACTGGAGATCGGTATGCCTCCTACCGGCGGTATCGGTTACGGTATCGACCGTCTGGTAATGCTGCTGACCAACTCTCCTGCAATCCGTGATGTTCTGCTCTTCCCGACAATGAAGTCATTAGACTCAGACAAGAAGGCAAATAAGACTTCCGAAGTAGCTCCTGCAGCAAGTGTGCCGACAACAAGTGTGTCCGCAGAGAGCGTACAACTTGATCTTTCAAAAGTAAAAGTCGAACCACTTTTTGAGGAATTTGTAGATTTTGATACATTCGCAAAATCTGATTTCAGAGTCGTAAAGATTGAAGCCTGCGAAGCAGTGCCAAAGTCAAAGAAGCTTCTAAAGTTCACATTAAATGATGGAACTGACAAGAAACGTACGATTTTAAGCGGTATTCATGAGTACTATGAGCCGGAACAGCTCGTTGGAAAGACATGTGTAGCGATCACAAACCTTCCTACCAGAATGATGATGGGAATCCCATCAGAAGGAATGTTAATTTCAGCAGTGTACGAGTATGACGGACACGAAGGACTGAATCTGCTTATGTTAGATGACGTAATTCCTGCTGGAGCAAAGCTGTATTAAGAGAATTAAATTCATCTAAATTTGATTGGTCAAGGTCATTTGACCAAGTTTTGACCCAAAAAACTTATAGTCAAATAAAGGTCAATACACGTTAGTACAGATTGCTTAGCCTGAAAAATAGAAGATTGTATTACTTAGAGGACATTTTCTAAAGAAATTTAGAAGATGTCCTCTTTTTGCGTTATAGGAGCAACTGAAATAGTGAAAGGAGATTAATATGGAGCACACAAAGACATATCAGGAATTTAAGAAGAATGGTAATACAAAAGGAGAAGCTTCAATTATATACAGTATTGGCAGACATAGATTTATCGAGTTGGCTAGAGCAGCAGGTGCAACATATAAAATAAATGAGGGAACAGATCTGATTTTATGTCGGAGGATATTCAGACCTTGAATAAGGGCTGTGTCCGTTTTAAGTCGGGGTATATTCCAGGAGAATCGGAGATTAGGGAAGCTATGGATAGAGCGATGATAATGCAGCTTAATCTGTTACCTGTAGCACGCAAGATGGTATTAGAGGAGGACAGTGAGAGACAGGCAAAGGAACTGCTTGTGAAATTGGCAGAATACAAGCCGCTTGCTAAGATTGAGGAACTGGAGGAGCAGAATTATAACATGATTGATGAGAGGCTCAACAATGGCGCGGGAAAATTCAATCGTGAGGAAGAAAAGAAAGAACAGCAGGAGAAGTCGGAAGCACGTTTTTCCTTAAAAGAGCGACTTGCAGCCAAGCAGAAGGAAGCAACACAGGGAAACAATAAGGATACGAAGGAACTGGAAAAATCAAAAAATTCACATAGGGAGATGTAGGATGATAAATAAACTCACAGTAGAAGAAATCAATTTCATGTGTGTTTTTGAGACACATAACAGAATGAAGATGATGGAAGAAATCAGACGGATAATGCCGTATATAAAGGACAGCGATATGGAAGATCTTTCTAGGCAGGTGTTGAGAAAGTTGGCTGGCTACCTGCTTTTTTATTTTGGCAAATTTTTGACATATAAAATTGATTGAGAAAAATCATGGGGTAAGGTATAATTTCGGTATGAGTCATGAGATCAGATGAAAAATGAATGTTTCTATTTTAGAAAATACCTGACAATTATAGACAGTTTGGGGGTTCTAGTGTGAAAAATGAAAAATTAGAAATAATAGAAAGTAACGAATTTCAAAATTTATTTGATAAATCAAAAAAGCTGATTGACAGTGCCAGAAGTAATATGGGACAAATGGCAAATGCAATTACAGTTCTTACCAGTTTTCTGCTTGGAAGATATATTATCGAGCAGGAACAGCAGGGCGCAGAAAGAGCAAAATATGGAGCAAAAGTCTTGGATTCTTTGTCATCATATCTGACAGAAGAATATGGCAGAGGTTTTTCAAGAAGTAATGTTGCAGGAATGCGGCAATTTTACATGGCTTACAAAGATAGAGAAGATGAAATTATCCAATCGGGAATTGGACAATTTGAACAGGCTTTCGGAATTGTCCAATCAGGAATTGGACAATTAGAAACGGCATACAAAAAAATACCATTTAAGCTGAGCTGGACACATTATCAGATACTTATGCGTATAGAGGATAAGGACGAAAGAGACTTTTATGAAAAGGAAGCAATACGTTCTAACTGGAATGTAAGCACCTTGAAAAGACAATTTCACTCCAGTTTGTATGAAAGACTTGCATTGAGCAGAGATAAAAATGATGTGATGCGATTGGCAAATGAAGGTGCCGTTCCGCAGAAACCAGAAGATATTTTACATACTCCGTATGTACTGGAATTTGCAGGGCTGGAGGATAAAGCAGCATATCATGAAAGTGATCTGGAATCGGCAGTAATTGGGAAAATGCAGAAGTTTCTTTTGGAGTTGGGAAAAGGATTTCTCTTTGAACGGCGCCAAAAGAGATTTACATTTAATGACAAAAATTTTTATGTTGATCTGGTTCTGTATAACAGACTGTTAAGGTGCTATGTCTTGATTGATTTTAAGATTGATGAGCTTACACATCAGGATTTAGGACAGATGCAGATGTATGTAAACTATTATGACCGGTATGAGAAAATTGAGGGAGAAAATCCGACGATTGGTATCTTACTCTGCAAGCAAAGTGATGAGGCTCTTGTCGATTTAACACTCCCGGAAAATGCCAATATTTATGCAAAAGAGTATAAATTATATTTGCCGGATAAAAAGCTGTTACAGAAAAAGCTAAAAGAATGGCTGGATGAAGTTAACGAACCAGGTAAAGGTGGAGCCATCTATCTCTATCTCACGG
>OQVS01002201.1_pt1 | contig 12681 bp, 10 predicted proteins | sample 1691601 | NCBI WGS metagenome assembly OQVS01 (sample SAMN03418268, study PRJEB22391) | human gut metagenome | biome: human-gut; feature: organic feature; material: feces | host: Homo sapiens | place: Tanzania | collected 2013-01 | reverse complement strand
GTAATGAATTTATTTCCACGCTCAAGCAAGGTGACTGTGAAGTTACTGCTATGAAGCGTCTTAAGTTTCACAAGATGCCTGCTAAAATCACTTTCATGAACTTCAGAGCTAAACGAGACAAGATAGCTAGCCAAATAAAGAACCAAGAATACCTGGGAAACGACGTTAACCACATTGATGAGGCGGCTTAAACAGCTTAGTGTGGTATGTAGTAATTTTTTATCGAAACTAGCTTGACTTATACCAATGGCCGGGAGTGGTTTTGTTTGGTCCTTTTTCAATGTCCCAACAAAACACCACCTATATCGGCGTGCAATATAGGTGGTGTTTGCAAAAGCTCTCAGGCTTTAAGCTTACGTCTTTACTAAAGCATAAATTTAATTAAAAATATCAAAGCTAGGATATAAGAAAATACGGAGTATTTTTTTAAGTTACCCAAGCAAATCCCCATTACAACAGAAGTGATAATTCCAATCCCGATTGCATGAGTGATTGAGCCTGAAATTGGCATAGCAATAAGCATTAATATGACCGGTAAACAAAGTTCTAGGTCGTTAAAGTTGATTGCTTTAAGGCTAGTCATCATCAAAGCCCCAACGAAGATCAAAGCGGCTGAAGATGCAGCTGGCGGAATGATAGCTGCAAATGGTGCTAAGAACAAACAAGCTAAGAAGATACACGCAGTAACAACTGCTGTAAGTCCAGTACGTCCACCGGCTCCAACCCCTGAAGCTGATTCAATCAAAGTAGTCACAGTTGAAGTGCCTGTTAGAGCGCCGGCTATAGTACCAATCGCATCAGACATTAACGCTTTTTTCATGCCAGGCATTTGCCCTTTTTCGTCTAAGTGACCAGTTTGCGAAGCTAAACCGATAAAAGTCCCAATGGTATCAAACATATCGAGGATGACAAAAGTGATAACCAAAGTTACGATGGTGATGAGGCTTAAGTTAAAGAGATTACTAAAGTTTAACTGAAAGAACGTGTTATCTAAAAAGTCCGTAATAGGAGGCACAAAGGAAGCGGTGGCTAACGCGACAAAAGGATTAGCTCCAGTTAATAAGAAATCTATCACCCAATAGAAGATACTTGAAAATAGCATCCCGGCTAATACTGCGCCCTTAAATTTTCTTTTTGACATCACGGCCATGGAGATTAATCCCAAGAAAATAGTAACGACGGTTAAAGCCATGTGCGCAAAATTTCCACCCATACTTTCTTTAAGGCTATTCATCGAAAACGCCCCAAAGAAATCACGTAGCACCTGAAATTGTTGTCCATCGCTCGTATAAATAGCGGAATTCGCCCCAAAACCAATTTCTATAAGTAGAAACCCGATTGCAGGCGCAATCCCTAAACGAATTTGAGGCGGAATTGCGGTAATAATCTTTTCTCGGATATTGAATATGGTTAAAAGCAGGAACAAGATCCCATCAAAGAGTATAAGGCAAAGCATCGTTTGGTATGCTTCAAGGTAGGTTAAACCAGTAAGGGCCACCATATTGGCGGTAATAATAGCAAAAAAGTTGTTTAGTCCCATGCCTGGTGCCAAGCAAAATGGTTTGTTAGCTAAAAACGCCATACAAAACATGGCAATAGCAGAACTTAGGCACGTAGCCACGAAAATGGCATTCCACAGACCTTGGCCGTGAGAGTTAAATCCGGTTAGGATATTGGGATTTAGCGCAATAATATAGGCCATGGCCATGAAGGAGGTGATGCCTGCCACCACTTCCGTTCTTATATTGGTACCATTAGCCGAAAGTTTAAAGACCTTGTCGAGCATAGCTTACCTTACCTTATAAATTATTAAGGATCTTAAAGGATTGTAAAACGGCTTACTAAATTAGCGTTATCCGAAATCATGTTGTTACCTGACTTCAAGTTTTTACTAGACTTCAAGTTTATGGTTAAGCTAACCGCAATGAAATAAAAACATTCCCACTTAAATTTATAGTTGAAAGGGTAATTGGTGCTTAACTTAAATTGTTGCCTGAGTAAAAAGTCTCAGAAAAAGCGCTTAGTAAAGCTGCCTTGTTAAAATAATACTGCCGATAATACAAACGAATAAGCTAACTAAAGTCCCATAAGAAACAACACCTGCTTTAAAGCTGCTACTTTCAAAGAGGTAACAACGTACGCTTTAGAGTTTCTAAGCACTGCTCATCCCAAGTACTCTTTAAGAGTCCCAAAAAGAGCTTAAAGCTCAAACTTAAAACCAAGAGCTTAAGACCGAGAGTTTAAAGCTGAGAGTTTAAAGCTGAGAGTTATGCTTCTTATCAAAGCTTAAAAACCGTTAGATTTATGAGTTTGCATATCGCCTAAATTATACTGCGCGCTAATTTCTTTAGGTATGAGGTAAGTTGGTTTTTCGTAATTTGCCGTAAGTAGGCTCGAAAGTTAAGTTACGTATTTGGTTTAAAAGTGTAAAAAAATGAGCCGAGTGATTTTAAAAAGCTTTTTATTGTCACTTTATAAAGCCTGCCTCTAGGGGCTTTAAAAAATTGCTACCCATAATTTTACTGTTTTGATGGGAGTGAGATTGTGGCTCAGGATAATTTAGATTCATCATATACGAGTGCTTTCTTATTAGTGCTTAGTGGCGCTATTGTTTTAGCGGTTCACCTTGTAAACGCCAAGCCGCAAGATTTTTTGGCGGCTTTACCGCAAACATACTCTCAAAATGAAGCACAAATTAAAATGGTGGATGGTGCTTTACTGACAACACTAAATTCCTTAAACGTAAGCTCCACTAATGAAGATGAGCTAAGCCTAACTAAAAACACTTCATCTGATTGTGAGGTTAAAGCAAGCTTTTGTTATAGTAAACCAAGAGCTTTAATTTATGCGGTGCCTCTAGTTCCCAAAAACTTGTGGCTTAAGGATAAGGAATTTCAAGTTTTAACCGCAGACTTAAGTTCCGCATTTCAAACAAAAGAGGGAAATCGCCCTAAAAGCGACAACTTAAAAAGCTTAACTTCCCAAAAATCAAACCCCATTAACTTAAGCGCAAAAATAGACTCCCAAAACGTAAGTACAAAAACAAACCTAAATGACGTAACCGCTAATGATTCCAATCTCATAGCAGAAGATTTAACCGAAAGGTTTGCGTTAAACGCGCTCAACTTTGACCAAGAACTTCTTAGTTCATTAATTAGGAACTCAAATCTTTTAATTTCGCAAGATTTGTATAGCTTTGTACAAGAAATCACCCCAAACGCTCGCACTTATGTGGCGTGTTTATCTAAAGACTCGGCCCCAAAAACTTTAAGCCTAAATTTTGAGAGCATAGCCGTTAACAAAACCAAACCCAATATAAATGTAGAGTCCAAGGATAGTTCCAACCATAGTTCCAATCGTATTCTCACTAAAAGTCCCGTTAATAGTCTCACTGAAGGTTTTAATCATAAGCTCAATGAACATCTTAATCCTAGTAGCACTGGCTATATTGCGGAGCCTACAAGTGTTCTAAGTTTTAAAGCTTTAAGTGGTTGCAATCTTTATGTCGTAACGCCTACTGAGAAGTTAAGCCTTAAGGCGCGCCTTAGTTTATGGGAAGCGGTCTTAAAAAACCGGGTGGAGGAGCTTAAAAAACTAAAGACCCCGCTAATTATATTTTTCGGGTTGATAACTGGTGACGCATGGTTAAGTGTGCTGTTAAAACGACGCAAAATAAAAACACCTAACGCCCTAAAGTTTAAATTAGGCCTTATGGCCGTACTGGCAACTCCAATTGTATTTTTATGGATCTTTTTAAGCCTTAGCGTCCAAGCCCCGTATTTTTTGAGTTGGGCTTCAGGAAGTCTAGGTTTAATGGCTTTGGCGTGGCATTTATTAGTACGGTCTTTACCGATGTTTAAACCAAATCTCTAGGGCGCTTAGAAGCTGTAAGACGCTAAAAATTGTAGGATGTTTAAAAGATGCTAGAGGCTTATAAACACTTAGACGCTTAAAAGCCTTTGTTTTATTTGAAAATCTACTTGGCCTTTAAACTAAAGCGTTTTTGAGGCACAACCCCCAAAACTACCTAAACCTTAACCCCTTAATCGTAAGGAATTTTTATGGAAAGCATTGAATTACCGCGCGCCATTGATGAACCGCCAACTATCTTACTTTGGTCTGCTGATGAAATGGCGCCTTTAGTCTTAGCCATCGTGTTAGGAATGTTGATTGGGCAAGCTTTTATCTGCGTTCTAATCGGTTTTTTTATTTCACATTGGTATCGCCGACTTTTAAGTTCAAGCCAAGAAGGGCTATTGGTGCATCTTTTGTACTGGTATGGCTTAGGGCCAACCAAATGTCACACCTTGCCTAATCCCTACGTGAAGTATTTTTACTAAACCATACTTCTTTTAAAGACTAAATCAGCTGCCTTTAAAGACCAAAATCTGCATCTTTAAAAAAACTGTTTAGTTTAAAGAAAACACTGCTCAATTTACAAAATACATGCTTGAACTGTGGCTTTAAGAACACGAGGTTAAGTTTAAGCCTTTTAGGCTTTGAGCGAGGAAAATTTTGTTAATAGGACTTAGGGATAGTGGGACTAAGTTTTAACCTTTCCAAATCAGTTTTGAGAAAAAATTATTTATGCTTTTTGAAAATTATCTCGCGTCATATCGCGGTATGCGCTTAACCGTATTAGGTTTATGTCTTCTTGCTTTAATCATGTTAATCGCAAACGTGATTTTAGCGTGTGCTTTAGCTTTTAAAAAGGATGCGGTAGTTCTCGTGCCTCCACGGTTAACAGAAGAGACAAGGCTGGTGGCGGATAGAACTAATGCCGGCTATGAAAAGGCTTGGGGTTTATTTTTGGCGCAATTAGTTGGTAACGTTACTCCAGGAAGTGTCAAATTTGTACGTACAGCCGTTGAACCGTTACTTTCAGCTGAAGTTTGGCAGCAGTTTGTCAATGTTGTGGAGGTGCAGGCGGAAGAAATACGCCTTGACCACATCAGTATTTATTTTGAGCCAAAAACCGTCATCTATGAAGAAGAAAGTGGCAATATCTTTGTTTCGGGCTTAAGCATTATTAAAGGCCCATCTGGAAGTGAAAAGCGTATTCAAAGAACTTATGAATTTCGCTTTAGGATGGGAGACTTTCAGCCGTATTTAACTTGGATTGATATGTATGAAGGCGGAGCGCGTACGCAAAAGGTTAAAGCCCGTCTCGCCACGCAAAATAGACGCGAAATGGCCAAAGAGGAGGCTAAATAGCGGCCCCACAAAGGTCATACCCAAGAAGTGCGAATCTAAACAAGGGCTAAACCAAAAGCAAAAACAATAAAAACAAAAGCTTATAGCCCCTCCCCAAAATAAAGCGTCATTGAGCTTTTTAAGTAATTAACGTTTCGGCAGGAATATTTTATGTTAGAGCAACAAATTTTAGGTCAAGATAAAGCATCAACCCCTAAGTCCTTGCGTTTAGGGCTTTTCCCTATTTGGGGTGCCTCACGTAAGGCCCGGAAAAACTCAAGATTAACTTGTAGAGCCTCAAAACCTTGGGCATATGCCTCTGGTATCTGTGTTTCTCGGGTTCTGGCGTCCCCTGAAACCTTAAACTTTAAACGTAAAGCTCCATTTGTTTTACGCCCCCAAAATAATGAACAAACTAAGGTTTTATCGGTCCGTAAACTAAGTCTTGCGATTAGTGCCGCTTTAGCTATAGCGGTGCTAGGCTTAGCTCCTCAGGTGTCGTTTGCGCAAGGCAATGCAGCAAATGCGCAAGGCGTTAAGGTAAATCTAGAAGTTGAAAATTCTGCGCAAGATAACCATGCATTAGGTAAAGCTCCAAGTGTAAAGGCCTTGACTACTAATCCTAAAGCGCAGGCTCTAGTAATAAAATCATCTCAGGCTTCGTTAGAAAAATCCGTTCCTCAAGCTGAAGTTTTAACTCAAGATGCGTCTAATAAAGCGCATCCCACGGAGCAAGCCCAAAATGTTCTTGCGCCTCATGTCAAAGAACAAACAAAAAATTCGGCGGAGTCACCGAACACAGAACCTCCTCAAAATTCACTTGCGCCTCACGCCGAAGAACAAGCAAAAAACACTCTAGCCCCCCACAACAAAGAACAGACGCAATACATAGAACAAGTCCCTAATACTACCGAGGAGGCTCAAGCTTCTCAAGTCGCTCGGCCTTTACCGAAAACCCAAGGACCCGAGGTAATGAAAAATAAAGAGGAGTCCGGTTCTTTGGGGCCAAAACTCGTTAGAGGCGAAGCCGAAGCTCAAGTTTTAGCTAAGCCTGAGGTTTTAAGCCATAAAGAAAGGGAAGTTAAACCCTCCAAACCTCAAGTCAGTGCTCAAGGCCCTAAAATCCCCGCCTTTACGTATGAAGTTGCTCTAAACGAACTAAATCGCTTAGTCCTTCCGTTTAAAGATGCCGATATTAGCACGATTAGTACGGCGGAAATAAAAAACGAAGGGGAGGTTATTTACGTCCTGCCACATAATACTAAGCCCATTACGTTATTTGTGGGACCGGCTAATAACCCTTTAGTTGCATTAAAACTGACGTTACTTCCCCAAAAAATCGACGCGCAAGCCATTACTTTACCTTATGTTAAAGCCTTAGCTTCGGAAAACCCAGGCTATGAAAAGGCAAACGCTGACTATGTAAAGGGAAGCGTAAACCATGAAGCAGCGAACGCTACTACGGATCAAACGCGCCTTCCAAAAACACGTAATCTAGAAGCTCCAAAAACTAAAACTATAGTAAAGGGAAAAGAGATAGAGCCATGGAGCTTTAATTATGGGACTTATAGTGATGGCACTACGCATGCGGCGAGCGTTCCAACACGCCCACAAATTTTAAAAAACGAGCTTATGGACTTATGGGAAATTTTAACTTTAAGTCGGGTCGCGCCTTTACTACAAGAAAACATCTACGCTTTTAAATGGAGAACCGCGCCATCTTGGTCTAAGGCGCCAATTCAAGCCTCAAATCTAAACAACACGCCAAACATAAATAAAGACTCGCCTTTAGCTTTAGACCAAACGCCAGGGCTTAATCATAATTTAAAGACTGCGCCTATAAAGACCGAAAACCTAACGGGCCGCGTTTTAAATGAAGACTTAAGTTTCATAAAGGCCGTATTTAAGGAACTTAACGAGAGTAAAGCTCAAGAACAAGTTAAAAAGGAGTTTTTAAGTTTAGGCGCAGATTTTGAGAGTGAAGCTATAGATCATGACGTCGACCCTAAAGCTCGGTTTTTTCAGGACGTTGAGGCTAATAAAAAGCTAGAAACCAGCCAAGCTCAAGGCAGGTTGTGTGTGATGGAGCCTTATATGGAGAGCGGGCTAAAAGTTATGTCCGCGCGTTCATCTGAGCGTGAGGCCTTAGCTGAAGAAACCCGAGTAAGCTTAGATTACAGGGATAGTCGTTCTAATGACTTAGGTTTTAATGGCTTGGATTCAAATTACCTACATAAGAGAGGACTTGATGCGAGTGAACTAAGTTACAACGGCACCTTTAGTTACGGCCAAAAGGGCGATTTTAAAACCTCTGAGCTATTTAAAGTATTAGGGAGCCTTTCTCGTCATGGTTTAGTTTTTACCTTGGTTTATGCCATAAACCCATATCCAAATACCATGATTCCGCGCTGCTACCATGAAAATTTAATGGCTTTAAGCTTACTTAACTCAAGAAGCTTACCACCAAAAACGAGCAAGTTCTTTTTTATGGTGTCACTTCAGACCTCAAATCAGGAGTAGTAACTTACAACTTAAAACTTACCACCATAATTAAAACCGGAACTTACGCAAGAACCAGAAGTAAAGCTAAAAGTAAAGCTAGAACTAGAACCAAAACTAAAGCCTTTTAGAAAGTTAAACCTTTAGGTTTTAGTGGGTTTTAGAACCATGGCGTGATGGTTGGCTCTAGACTTACTCTAATTAAAAAAACAAAGTCGCACTTTAAAAGCAAAGTGCACTTTATAAGTTAAGACTTAATTAGTATGACTTCCATTTAAGGAACAATTTTTTATGCCAACGAAGATTAAATTACCCCCAAAGATGAAACGCCTCTTAGTATGGCTAGGAGCAGGAGCCGCTGTTTCGGGTTTAGCTTTAATGGCGGGGCCAAATAACAGTACTAATGACCGCGATAAAGATAAAACGGTGAAACATGTTTTAACGGACTTTAATACTCGAGAACTTGGGGTTGATAGCTTAGCCTCAGGGATTAAACTTTTGCATGCGCGGGAAGATGCGCTTCGTCGCGAAATTGCAAGCTTACATAAAGAAATGGAGCTTTTAAAAAAGAGTGCGGGGTTAATAGCCCAAGGGCGTGATCCGGGCCTTGAAAGCAGATTAAAAACGGCGGATGAGTTAATTAGCGAGCTTAAGTTAATTAGAAGCTTGCTCCCTAAAAATCTACGCGCTAATAGGTTAGAGGCTAAGGATGCTAATATAAATACGGAAGCCTTTACGGTTAAAGGCTTTTCAGGGGAAGAGCGTTCTATTAAGAGCCAAGTGGAAACAAACAACACCTCAAAAAACACGCCAAATGCCAACATAAACCATATGGCTCACGCTCAAGCGACACTTGCTACTAACGGCGGGCCAGAAAAAAGTTTATGGTCCGATGAAGGAGCGACGAGACTAAATTTGCTTGAAGCAGATCTTGAGGCTAATCAAGCTCATATTATTAGCATTAGAGCGCCAAGCGTTAATAGTTTAGAAAACGACAAAGGTAGAGGTGAAGGTAAAGCTATAGCTATAGGTCAAGATCAGGCCGCGCCTAACGCCACAAGCTACAAGGAGCAGTCCAAGGCGCAATTAGAACAGAAAGCTCAGGGTTCTTTAAAAGACCAAGCACGTATAAAAGAAGAACGTAAGGCCCCGGATGCTTTAGGGCTATATATTCCGGCTGGGAGCATAATTTCTGGGTATCTAGTGACCGGTCTTGATGCTCCAACCTCCGAAAAAGCTAAAACCGAACCTTTTCCCGTATTGATTGCCATTGATAAGAGTACTTTATTACCCAACAATTTTCGGGCGGACTTAAAAGAATGCATGGTGCTAGCAGCAGCTTACGGTGATATGAGTTCTGAGCGCGTTTATATGCGCGCCGAGTCTTTAAATTGCATTATGGATTCAGGACGTAGCTTTGAGCTTGAACTAAGCGGTTATGCCGCCGGAAGCGATGGCAAAGCCGGATTAAGAGGGCGGTTAGTTTCGCGACAAGGACGGTTGATTGCTCGTTCTTTGACGGCAGGGTTTTTAGAGGGGCTCGCCGGAGCTTTTGATGTTAATCCGGTGCCGACTATAAACACCACCGGAACAGGGCGCGTGGAATACGATAGCGTCTATAGTAGTCGCGCTTTGACCGGGGCTAGTATTAAAGGCACTAGTAAAGCCTTAGAACGCATTGCAGATTTTTATATGCGCTTAGCGGACAACATGTTTCCGGTTTTAGAAATTGACGCTTCAAGAAGAGTAGATCTTATTTTAACGCAAGGCGCCGGAGCTCCTGGTTTATTGCACCCAACTCATCATCGGTATCAAACCTTTGAGTAAGAAGTTGGTATCAAAATGGAGGTATATCCATCTTGCTAAGCAATGTCTATCGAGCAACGTTTGCAAAGCAATGTTTGCCCAAAGTGGATTTCTATAAAAGTTAATTGGTAAAAACTTCGGAACATAAAATTTTGTTCCTCAAAACTTTAGCGACCAAACGGTGTGGTTTCGCCGGGCTTAAGGTTAAAGCTTTAGCGCTAACAAGGTAAAAGGTTTTTAAGCATATGAATTTAAATAAAAACGCGCGCAACAAACTTAGACCTCTAACTGTGCTTTTAGTGGGAAGCTTGCTTCTTGGGTCCGGTTTTACTTTAAAGAGCGCGTGGGCATATATGCCTAAAGAAGTGCAGATCCAAAAACTAAGGACTAAGTCCGCGTCCCCACAAACTTCACGCGCGCAAAATAGAGAAAAAGATGCTACTTCTAGAAGTATGTACCGCTTTGAGGAACTTTATGCAACCACTAGAGATGATTTGGAGGAAGGATCTAAAGTAGGCTCGAAAGTAGGTCCAAATGAAACGGCCGAGCTTTTTATTCGTAAGCGCGAACTAAACGCCATGAACGAAACGCATGAGCAAAAGAAGGGCCTATCTTTTCAAGCCCATAACCCAAACCATAACCCAAACCGGAACCATAATGGCTTTTACCTTGAACACGCTCGAGGCTGGTTTTGGTATGAACCAAACGAGGAAGGTAGTGAAGCTGAAAGAATTATAGCCCCAAGCGAAGCCCATGAAACGCTAAAAAACGAAGTAAATGAAGAAGTTTTCCCAAAATTAGAGGCCCCAAACCATGAGGAGCCAAAGCTAGAAATTTCCGTAGATCCTAAAATTACGAAAGCTCAAGAAGAGTCCTGGCGTGAGGAACTTACGCATTCTGGGTTAAAACTTAATGAAGGCCGTTATGAATTAGTTGATATCGACCAGGTGCGCGCGCGGGAACTAAAGATCCTCGTAGCCAAATCATTAGAAACTGCTCTTGATAAACCTACTCCTAATTCAGTTTATAACTACTTCTTTTTACAAAAGCTTGCTTTAGATAAAAGCCAACGCTTTGCCAATGAAGCACAGCTAACGATGCTACGCTCTCCTTGGCTTGATGAAATGTCCAATCTCCAAGTATCAACAGAAGCGCGCATCGTTTTAAACGAAGAAGTTTTAGCGCAAGAAAACATCGTGTTACAAGCTTTAACGAAGCGAGTAGGACTTATTTTTTACTATAAAGGGGCTTGTCGGTACTGTAAGCTTGCGGTACCTAATATCAATGCCTTACATGATTTAGGTTTTAAAATCATCGCCGTGAGCCTTGATGGGATGCCACTTCCTGGCCTTAAAGCCTTTAGAAGTGAAACTGCGGTAAATCCGCCGCCAGAACTTGGGATCACGAAAGTTCCAGCTCTTGTTTATCTTGATCCTTTAAGTAAAGAGCGCCCTTTAGTGCTCGCTTCAGGGCTTATTAGTAAAAGTGAACTTATGGCTCGCCTTATACGGGTGGGAAAAGCTTCCTTAAATGACGGGGCTTGGGTGCAAGATGTAGGGGAGCTTAGAGACTAAGCTGGCCCCAAAATTTCCTAAACCTAGCCTTAAATTTTTACGAATAAGCTTTACGAGCAAGATAAAAAATGCTCGGAAAAATAAGTCCAAATAAGAATAATGACACAAAGAAACAAAGAAACAATAATGGCTCAAAGTAAGATTTTTATCTAAATTAGATAATCAATAGATCAGATCCTCGATCCCAAAAACTTTACAGGAATCTTTGTTCCGAGGTAGGCTCTCGGATATGGGACTTGATTCTGTGCTTCTGCCTGTTGTCGTAGCTGATACCGAAATTGTCAGCTAGCTTCATAGTGGTGGTTTCGCAGGGTAGTTCGAACAGATGGGAAACAAAATCAACGGCATCTCCGTCCGCTTGGCAAGAGAAACAATGGAAACGCTTGTCCACCATTATGCTCGGATTCTTGTCATTGTGAAACGGGCAGACTGCCATGCCATGACGGCTGACCTGAATGCCGTACATCTCTGCCGCCTGTTGGGTGGTCAGGTTCTGTTTGACCGCTTCAAATACATTCAATAGGCTGTTCCTCCAAAAAATAATTGATGACTTTTTAGTGAATTTTACGATCTAATAGATCGACTGTGCAATGCAAATCATATATAATATAAGTGCAATAGCAAGAAAAGGAGTTGACATTCATGGCTACCACAACTAATTTTAGTGTCCGTATGGACAACAACATTAAGAAACAGTGCGAAGCAATGTATGGTGAATTAGGTATCAACCTTACTACCGCTATCAATGTGTTTCTTCGCCAGTCGCTCCGTGTCGGCGGTTTTCCTTTTGATGTTCGCTTGGAGCAGCCGAACAAGGAAACGATGGCAGCAATGCTGGAAGCAGAACGCATTGCCCGTGATCCGTCTGTAAGACGCTACTCAGATGTAGAGGAAGCATTGAGCGCGTTGAAAGAATGAGTAAACATTTAGACATTGTTTGGACAAATCAATTTAAGAAGGACTACAAGCTGGCGATGAAACGTCATCTTGATATTGGCCTTTTGGACGACATCATTCGCAAACTGGCAAGTAGCGAACAGCTTCCAGAAAAGAATAAAGACCACGCTTTAACTGGAAACTGGATCGGGCATCGTGAGTGCCACATTCAGCCGGATTGGCTATTGGTCTATCGGATTGAGAATGATTTGCTCGTCTTGACATTATCCCGAACAGGGACGCACAGCGATTTATTTGGAAAGTAAGAAAATGCACTCGGTACAAACGCCAGGTGCATTTTTCTTTCCGCAGAAATGAAAAAGCACCTGTTATCTTCAAAGTCGAAAACGGCAAGTGCTGGTTAGTGCCAAGCAAGTTGCAACATTTTTTTGGCTTAGCGAATCTTGAGGTGGTTAATATTGAATCTAACACCTCATACTGACGGTGGCGCAGGTTGTATACTTTTCTTGCAGCATACTTGCCTCTGTAGTAGATGTTATCAATAAGCTTAGTTATAAATTGCGGTGTAAAACCCACATGCTTGCGTGTGGAATGAAAGCCACTTTTTATAAAAACTATATTTCTATCACTTGATATTAGTATAGAACAATATCTAATCTAAATGTTAGGAAGATTGACTGTACTTCCTTGTCGTAAGACAGAAATTTACCGC